>Ga0257106_1001723_pt1 | contig 10549 bp, 5 predicted proteins | sample LP_taG_3_FD_190177 | JGI IMG/M metagenome (GOLD analysis project Ga0257106, IMG submission 190177) | Marine microbial communities from Northeast Subartic Pacific Ocean, Canada - LP_J_2011_P26_10m | ecosystem: Environmental > Aquatic > Marine > Oceanic | place: Canada: Northeast Subartic Pacific... | reverse complement strand
CGCGACCGCCGTCGGCCAGCAGCTCGCGCGCGCGAGCGCGAGCAGGTCCAACGTCGCCGCGCGCTTTTCCACGGCCAGCTCCAGCAGGACCGTCGCGTTGACGGCGGGCCGCCCGACGTCGCACGCCGGGTTCGACCGGTCGACCTGGCCGCAGCGCGTGCACCGCGGGGATTTCTTCTTGGCCAGGTCCTTCAGGACGTGCGAGAGCGCGGACTTGACGACGTTCGCGCGGTAAAAGGCCACGAGGAGCCGCGGCCGCTTCGGCGCGCGCGCCGCGTCCTCGCAGAGCGCGGCGGCCGTCGCGTTCGGGTCGGCGAGGACGACGGGGTTGAAGGTGACGCCGCGCACCGTCGCGTTCCGTCGCCCGTCGCCGCGGGACGACGAGCAAGCATTATTTTTTTTCCCCCTTTCCGGTCCCGCGTCGAGGTGCCGCGTCCGCGTCGCCTTGAGCCGCCGGCGCCCGGGAACGTCGCGTTTCTCGCGGGCCGCCCGGCGTCGCACGCCGGCGTCGACCGGTCGACCGGGCAGGCAGGCGTGGCGCACGGTCGCGTTTTTTTCCGCGTAGCACGTGCCCCTGTGCGTCTCGCACCGCGCCGCGAGGCGGAGGAACTCGCCGCGCCGCGCCGCCGTCGCCGACGCGGGCCGCTCCCACAGCTCCTTGATCCACTGGTGCTGCACGGCGACGGCCTCGCTGAAGTCGTTGAGCAGCTCGGCGAACCAGGTCGACCCCGTCTCCGGCAGCTTGTAGGCGACGAGGGACGCGGGCGCCGCGGCGACGCCGCCGCTGCAGCGGCCCTGGTGGTGGCCGTGCGTCGCGTTCGCGCGGTGGTGCACGTGGCGCTGCGGCGCCGCGGCGAGCGCCGCGGCGAGCGTCGTGGCGACCACAAGGCCGAGGCGCACCATCCGCCGCGGCCCGCGCCGATGCACGATGAAGATTCATACCCCCGCGGCGGTATCCAGGTTTTGAGTTACTCTTGGTTTGGTGTGCGCACAGCCTCGGAGGGTGTCGGGCTGCCCGTGTGCGTCGCGCCGGACGGGCCCGCGCGGTCTCTCGGGCGGTCGCGTCGGGGGGCGATGGCGTCGCTCGACGACATGAGCGGCGTCGAGGACGCGCCGCGGAGTCGGCGCGCCGGCCCGCTCGTCGTCGGCGCGCTCGTCGCGGCCGTCGGGCTCGCGGGCGCGGCGACGCTGACGCGGCGCCGGCCGGGCATGTCCCAGTTCATGACGCGCGTCGCGACGTCGGAGGCGGCGGACGCGGCCGCGGCGTCGCGGGGCGGGATCGCGAAGCGGAGCGGCGCGATTCTCGGGGACGAGGGCTACCGCGTCGTCGTGCCGGAGATGCGGGGCCTCGAGCCCTCGTTCACGGTGCACAACAAGTACATTTTACGGGACGGCCCCATCGGCGAGGACTACCCCTGGCTCGAGGGCGTCATCGTCGAGCCGCGGCGGGCGACGTACTTCGAGCCCCTGGACTACCTGTCGGACGCGACGTACAAGTGGTCCGTGTGGGAGGAGGGCAGGGCCCAGCCTTCCGGCGAGGCCTACGAGGGCTCGGGCATGGTCCACGAGTTCCTCAACGCGGGCACGTTCGTCGTCGAGATGGCGTCGACGAGCGCGGACAAGCGCACGCGGGGCCTGGTCCACGTCAAGTACGTGAGGCGCGAGCTCCGGGGCCTCTTCGAGGAGGACCGGGGCCGCTTCTTCGAGGCCTACCGCACGCTCTGGCTCGTGACGACGGAGGAGGGCCGGAGGCGATACGGCACGGACGACTACAAGGGCATCGACTACTTCATCCGCCTCCACCTCGTCGACGCGGGCGCGTTCGCGTGCGACGGCTTCCACGACGGCGCGGGGTTCATGAACAGCCACGTGGCCATCAACTTCGAGCTGGAGCGGTCCGTGCAGGTCGTGGACCCCGCCGTCGCGCTGCCCTACTGGGACTACACCATCGAGGCGGCGAAGGTGAACGCGACGGGCAACCTGTCGTCGTGGCGCGAGTCGTCGATCTTCGGTCCGGACTTCCTGGGGACGTTGCGCCCCGAGAACGACCTGAACATCGTCGACGACGGCGGCTACTGGGACCACCTGCCCATGCTCCGCGACGACAAGCGCAACTACTCGTCCTACACGAACGCGTACGGCCTGATGCGGTCCGCGTGGAACACGCTGAACACGCCGTTCCTGACGCGGACGTTCAAGTCCTACGGCTACGTGACGAACCACTTCCCGACCTGCGCGGACGTCCACGACGTCATGCAGCTCGACGTGTGGTACAACGGCACGCAGAACTGCACCGAGGGCTGCGGCTCCGCGGGCCTCACGGACATGTTCTCGCTCCAGGTCATGTACGACCCGCACGGCACGGTGCACAACATGATCGGCGGCATGTGGGCCATCGACGCCCGGGAGTACATGTCCGACGGCTTCTGGATGGCGCCGGGCGGGCGCATCGACACCTACACGCTCTTCCAGGAGCTCAACCCCAAGGGCTCGTGGATGTCCGAGCTCATCTCGTGCCCGGACTACTGCTCCGCGGACACGGCCCAGGCCGACTGCATGTGCGCCTGCACGGACGAGACGGCGGCCATCAAACGGTCCGAGGCGCCGGGCGCCGCCTACGAGCACCTCGAGAAGCAGGGCGCGCTCGACTGGCTCAAGCACCGCGCGTGGAGCTCGCGCGCGCGCGATCTGCTCGTCGTCCGCGCGGACCGGTCCCGGGGCCCCTACCTCGCCGACGGCTCGCGCCGCGTCCACTTCGCCGACGGCCGGTCCCTGGCCGAGGCCGACGAGATCTTCATGGCCCTGTCGACGCAGATCTGCGACGCGGGCTTCCTGGGGACGATGATGGACAGCGGCGCGCCGCTCGACCCCGTCTTCTACCTCACGCACTCGTCCGTGGAGCGCTACTGGCAGTGGAAGCGGCTGTCGCCCTACCCCTACGACGAGATCTGGCGGGACGGGTCGTCCTACTCCCAGTGCGTGAACCCGGCGCACAACTACAACGACACGCGGCTCTGGAAGAACCTCGTCGACCACAACGAGCACTTCTACACCAACGGCGAGCTCAACGACATCTTCAACCCGAGCTACGACCGCCTGCCCTACGTCTACGCCGAATTCGAGTGGCAGCACTGCGACGCGCTCGGCAGCCCCGTGCGCGAGTTCTGGAAGTCGAAACTGTGAGGCGCCGACGCTCCGCTCCCCATCTCCCCACCCCGCCAAGCATCCCGCTCCCCCGCGGCGCCCCGGCGCCCACTCTTAAACTGACCGTATTCGACATCGGGCCAACGTCGCGGCGAGGATCGCGTAGCCTTCGAGCGTCAGGTGGAGCCCGTCGCCGCGGAGCGCGCCGCGGCCGTCGTCCTCGAGGGGCGCGTGGATATCGCAGAAGGACGCGTTCTCGGACGCCGCGACGTCCGCGTACCTCGCGTTCACGGCCCGCTCGTCGAAGGGGTGGTTGTGTCCCGCGGCGTGCGGCGGCAGCGACACCAGCACGACGGCCGCGTCGCTGCAGCGCCGCAGGTAGCGCACGAGGCGCGCCGCGCGGGACGCCACGGCGTCGACCGACGCGCCCTGGAGCAGGTCGTTCGTGCCGAAGAGCACGTAGATCAGGCCGGGCCGCGCGCCGCAGACCATCCACGCGCGCCCAAAGGCCGTGCGGAACGTGTCGTAGCCCGACCCCGCGTTCGCGCAGGGCGCCGCCCGGGACGCGCAGAGCAGGGCCTCGTCCTTGTCCGCGGCCATGGCGAAGAGGCTGTCGCCGAAGAAGACGGTCGCGGACGCGTTCGCGGCGACGGACGCGTTCGCGGCCGCCTCGAGGCGATGCTCGACGACGGGCCGCTGATACTCCATCCACCGCGCGAGCCGCAGGGCCGTGAGCATGCTCGACGCGTTGATCAGCCGCGTGTAGTCGCAGGCGCCGCAGGTCTGGAGGCACTGCGCCACCTCCGGGTCGCGCACCGGTAAGTGTTCCGTGACGCAGTCGAGCGCTTTCGTCGACGTCGCGAGGAGGAGGAGAGTTCGAAGCATGCAGCGCGCTAGCGCCCAGGTGGGCAGCCTGCGCGACGACCATGATGTTTGCCCATGCTCGTAAACTCAGACTTGCTAGGTGGGCAGCCTGTGCGCCATGCCCGCGCACCCCGGTAAACTCAGACCTTGCACTTCTCAACGTCTCATCGTCACCGCCTCGCCGTCGAGCTCCCTCGACTATCGCGCGCCGCAGCACGATGGCGCTCCCGGGCATGGGCGATTACGACAGCGACGGCGACGGCGGCGGCGCGTCGGCGGCCGCGCCCGCGGCGCCGTCGCCGCCGGCGCCCCCCGGCGAGGACTTTGGCCCGCCGCCGACGACGGTGCTCGCGCGGGTCGTGGACACGGCGCCCGCCGTCGTCGGCGCCCTGGCGGTCGTCAAGCGGCCCGGGTCGAAGGCGAAGCAGGCGCAGGGCGCCTTCGGGGAGATGCGCACGAACCTGCCGGCCGCGCTCGTCCGCGCGCCCGTCGCGGGCCCGAGCCGGTCCTTCGGCGGCGGGAGCCACCTGCAGCAGATGGACCTGAAGGCGTCGAACGTGCACGCGGGCGGGTCCGTGGAGCGCGCGGCCATCGAGGAGTGGTCCTTCGACGAGCAGTACCACACGTTCCAGAGCTTCGGGTACGCGCAGGACGCCGCGGGCGGCCAGCGGCTCGTCGGCGACGGCGCCGCGGCGGAGCGGCCGCGGCCGCGCGCGAAGCGGAAGCGCGGCGGCGACGCGCCCCTGGGCACGGAGGACGAGCACGGCGTCTGGGCGCCCGAGCCCGAAACGATCGACGAGGACGCGCCGGAGGACCTCGCCGCGCGCAAGGAGGAGATCGCCGCGGCCGTCGCCAAGCCCAAGTCCGCGACGCGCGCCTACGACCAGGACGAGGACTTCGACCGGCGCGACGAGCGGAAGATTTCGCATTTACTGCCGGCGCGCCACGACCGCGACACGACGGCCATCGAGGCGAAGCACGCGTTCCACGGCGACGCGCTGCGCGACTACCAGGGCCGGAGCTGGACGCGGCCGAATTTGGGCGAGCTCCGGCCCAAGGTCGACGACGACCACGACTGCTTCATCCCGAAGCGCTGCGTCCACAAGTTCACGGGCCACGGCAAGGGCGTCCAGTGCATCAAGCTCTTCCCCAAGTACGGCCACCTCATGCTGTCGGCGTCGATGGACGGGTCCGCGAAGATCTGGGACGTCTACAACGACAGGCGCTGCCTCATGACCTACGCGGGCCACGCCGAGGCCGTGCGCGACGCGACCTTCAGCCCCGACGGCAGCACCTTCGCGACCTGCGGCTTCGACCGCTTCACGCGCGTCTGGGACACGGAGACGGGCGCGGCGCTCCATACCTTGACGCCGAACCGGAAGATGTGCTACTGCGTCGACTTCTACCCGCGCGACGACAAGATCCTCCTCGCGGGCGCGTCGGACAACCGCATCTACCAGTGGGACCTGCGGGCCAACGAGGAGATCGTCCAGGAGTACAACCACCACCTCCAGCCCGTGAACTCGATCACGTTCATCGACGACGACCGCCGCTTCGTGTCCACGGCCGACGACAAGAAGATCTTCATCTGGGAGCACAACATCCCCGTGCCCATGAAGTACATCTCCGAGCCCCACATGAACGCCGTGCCCGTCGTCGAGCTCCACCCGTCGACGAACTTCTGGTGCGGCCAGAGCCTCGACAACACGATCGTCACCTACGGCGCGCGCGACAAGCTCAAGCAGATGCGCAAGAAGACCTTCAAGGGCCACCTCAACTCGGGCTACTCCTGCGGCATCACCTTCAGCCCCAACGGCAAGTTCATCGCGTCGGGCGACGGCGAGGGCAAGCTCTTCTTCTGGGACTTCAAGACGACGCGCGTCTACCGCAAGCTCCAGGCCCACGACAGCGGGCCCTGCATCGGCTGCGCCTGGCACCCGCTCGAGCCCTCCTGGGTCTTCACCTGCGGCTGGGACGGCCTCATTAAGCTCTGGGACTAGCCTGCTCTGAGTGCCGCTGCTGCGGTGGCGAGCGAGCGGGGCCGCCGTCGTCGGAGTCGTCGTCGTCGGCGTCGTCGTCGCCGTCCTTCGACTTCGACTTCTCCTTCAATTCCTTCTCGGCCTTCTTCTTCTCGGACGCCGCGCGATAGTCGAGGCACGCGCGGCTCTGGCTGAAGGCCGACGGGTCGTCGAGCGGCGGCGCGAGCTGGTGCGGCTGAGTGACATTGCCGCAGTGGCTGGCCTGGTACGCGCGGAGCTGCGCCGCGAAGTCGGCGAGTCGCCGCGCGACGGCCGCGTCGTCGCCGAAGGCGCAGCGGGCGCGTCGCACGAGGGCTTCCTCCGCGCGCGCGTGGATCACGGCGTCTAGACGGTTCTTCGACGAGAGCACGGCCAGCGCGGCGGGTTCGTCGAGGACCTTGGGCGCGCCGGCGACGGCGTTGCGCACGCAGTAGCGGACGTCGAGGCCCGGCAAGAGCCGCGCCAGCAGCAGGAGCGACAGGTCGAAGCGCTCGACGACGCCGACGAGGAGGCCGTCGTGCGCGAGCAGGTCGTCGACGCGGCGCGCGTAGGCGCCGGCGCCCGCCGGGCAGACGTCCGCGGGCGCCTCGGTCTTGTTTTTTCCCCCGTGCTTGGCGAACTTCCCCGCGGCGCCGCCGGTCGCGCACGCGCCGAGGGGCGCGGCGCCGAGCATGTACTCGTGTTGGTTGTTCGGCCGGGCGTGCGCGCGGGCGTACGCGGCGAGGGTCAGGCAGCGCGCCTTGCGCCTCTTTTCGCTCGTGTCGCGGCCGTCCGCGCGCCAGTACCAGAAGCGCGACAGCGTCCGCGGCACGGGCGCGCGCACGAACGTGAGGACGAATTTGTCGTGCTTGGCGGCGCTCCTGAGGACTTCCGCGAGCGGCGGGCGATTCGAGTGGATCTCGTGGGCGTTCGCGTGTTTGAGGATGCCGCGGACCGTGATGCCGGCGGCTTTGTGCTGGTGATAATGCACGAGCTTGGTCCAGTTCGTCGGTTTGTCGTCCGGGCAGTCGGCCGCGAGGCCGCACGGCAGCAGCGTGACAATAGCGACGAGGGGCCTCATCCAGGATGCTACCATATTGCCCGACTCACTGCGTCGTGTGCTTGCGGTGCTCGCCAGAGCTCGTGCCCGCGCGCGACTACGCGGCCTACCGCGCGATCGGCAAGGCCGTCCGCAAGGTCGAGGCAGCCGACGCGACGCTCGGACCCTATAGACGACCGTGTCCAGCTGCGGCAATTTTGCGAGATTTTTGCGGCTTCGGCGACTTCACCACAAACATCGCCAGGCAGAGGACCAGCAGCTGAGCCGACAAATTCGAGCGAGTGAGCGCGCGCCGACGCAGCGCACGCCGTCCGGAGCCGCTTCGTACGCGACGTCGTCGCGTCGTCGCGTCGGTAGCCGTGGCTGAGGACCAGACGTCGAGCATGTGCCCGCCGCCCGACGCCTTCGACGGGCTCGAGGCCGAGGCGGGCGCCCTCGAGGGCGCGCTCGACGAGGCGCTGCTGAACATCAGCAGCGACGCGTCCCGCAAGACGCTCATGGTCGCGCGGGACGCGCTGAGCAAGCTCTACGGCGCCGCGGAGCAGCTCACGCTCAAGGTCGACGGCTGCGGGGGCGGCGGCGGCGGCGGCGACGCCGCCGCGCGGCGGAAGGCGCTCGTCGAGCGGTGCGAGGCGCTGTCCGAGGCCTGCGTCGAGGGCCGCGAGCGGCGCCTGGCGTCGGCGCTCGCGGCGGCGGCGGACAAGCAGCGGTCCGCGGGCAACGAGCTCTTCGCCAAGGGCGACCACGCGGACGCGTCGGAGCGGTACGCGGCCGCGCTCGAGCTCACGCCGGACGACGCGCGGCTCTACCTGAACCGGGGCCTCTGCTGGCAGAGTTTGAAGGAGTGGGCCAAAGCCGCCGCCGACGCCAAGGCCGCCGTGAAGCTCGACTGCGGCAACGCCAAGGCCCACTTCCACCTCACGCGGAGTCTCGTCGCGCTCGGGGAAGTGGAAGCCGCGGCCGTCGCGCTCGGCAACGCGCCCGCGGAGCTCGTGGAGGGCAGCAAGTCCCTCGCGGAGATGAAGCAGAGCACGATCCCCGAGGCGGCGAAGAAGCAGGCCAACGCCTCCTTCGTCGCCAAGGACTACGAGGCCGCGCTCCCGCTCTACACGTTGGCCGTCGACCTCACGGCCGGCAAAGCGCACCTCTACCTGAGCAACCGGAGCGCCTGCTACCAGGCCCTAGGCAAGTGGGCCAAGGCCGCCGAGGACGGCAAGGCCGTCGTCGCGCTGGAGCCCTCGTTCCCGAAAGGCCACCTCCACCTCGCGCGGTCGCTGAAACAGTTAGAACGCAAGGACGCGGCCGTCGAGGCCTGCGAGTTCGGCCTGGAGCACGTCGCCGACAAGGACGCCGCGGCCCTCAGGGAGCTGCTGGCGTCCCTAAAGCCCAGGGGCGCGGCGCCCAAGGCGCCCTGCGCGACGGCCAAGGCGCTCCGCGACGCGGGCGCCGCGCTCTACAAGCGCGGCGCCTACAAGGAGGCGCTGACGCAGTACACGAAGTGCCTCTCCACGTCCGACGACGAGCGCGACGCCGTCTACGCGAACCGCGCGGCCTGCTGGCTCATGGTCAACGACCCGGACCGCGCGGCGAAGGACTGCGCCGACGCCGAGGCCGTCATCGCGAAGCGTCTGGACGACGACGAGGCGCGCGAGGCGCTGCCCGGCGGCGAGCGCGACCGGCTCACGACGTCGCGCTCCAAGGTCGCGAGCCGGCGCTGCACGGCGCTGTGCCGCTTGGGGCGCTTGGACGAGGCCGCGGCCGTCGCGGAGCGAGCGTTCGAGGCCACGGGCGACGCGGGGCTCAAGAAGAAGCGGAGCGAGGCGGGCCAGTACCTCGAGCTCCGCGGCGCCGGCGACGAGGCCGTGACCCGCGGCGAGTTCTCCCGGGGCAAGCGCTGCTTCCTGAAGCTCCGGGACGAGTGCGGCGTCACCGACGACCCGCTCCTCCGCCTCGCGCTCGCGAAATGCCACGTGCGGCTCAAGGAGTACGACGACGGCTCGCGCGAGGCCATGCAGGCCCTGGCGTCGAAGCGGCTCCGGGGCCAGGACCTCGTCGAGGCGCACACGACGCGCGCGGACGCCTTGGTCGCGGTGGGCGACCGCGACAAGGCGGCCGCGCACGTGTCCGCGTGCCTCCAGATGGACCCCGACGACGACGCCCTCAAGACGAAGCTCAAGAAGCTCCGGCGGGGCACGAAGGACGCGGAGCGCGTCAAGGGCGACGTCGAGGCGGCCATCAACAAGGGCGACTACGACGCCGCGGTCAAGGCGGCGACGGAGGGCATCGGCATCGACGAGGACGACAAGAAGCTGCTCGCGTCCATGCACGTGCGCCGCGCCAAGGCCTACCAGCTCCTCGCGTTGAAGGCGAAGCGCCAGCCCACGGGCGACGAGAAGAACGCGTCGCTGAAAGCGTGCTGGCGCAAGTGCCACTCCGACGCGTCCGCGGCGCTCTACCACTCGTCGCCGGGCTCCAAGTCGGCGTTCCTCCTCGGCGCCGAGGCGCTCCAGGGCCTGGGCCGCTACCAGGACGCCATCAACCTCCTCGAGCAGTGCCTCGAGGCCATCCCGGAGACGAAGCAGGACCGCGCCGTCGTCGGCAAGTACAAGGAGGCGCAGTTCCTGCTCAAGAAGGCGAACCGGCCGAATTTGTACGCCGAGGTCGGCCCGGATTTAGACGAAAATTCGTCGGAGCAGGAGATGAAGAAGGCCTACAAGAAGGCCGCGCTCAAGTGGCACCCGGACCGGTTCTCGACGAAGAGCGACGAGGAGAAGAGCAAGGCCGAGGTCCAGTTCAAGAAGATCAACGACGCCTACGAGTTCCTCACGGACCCGCAGCGCAAGAAACTCTGGGACCAGGGCCACGACCGCGAGGAGGTCGAGCAGAAAATCGAGATGGCGAAGCAGCAGGCCGCGCAGGGCGGCATGCGCGGCGGCTTCCCCGGCGGCGGCGGCTTCCCCGGCGGCTTCCCCGGCGGCTTCCACCACCACTAGGCGATTTTCTTCCGAGGCGCGTAATATCCCACTTACTTACTCTTCGCGCTTCCGCTTCTTCGGGCCGGCGACGAGGCTCGCGGCGTAGAGCGCGATCTCCACGGACCGCGGCGACCAGTCGCCGCCGAGCGCCGCGGCCTTGGCCTCGAGCGCTTCGAGCAGCGCGCGGTACTCGTCGAGACCGTAGGTCTTCTTGTGCGCCGGCGCGCCGCAGCAGGCCTCGAGCGCGGCGTCGCTCATGATCGCGAAGCGCGGGTCCGCGGCGGCGAAGATCACCGACACCGTCGCGACGCCGACGCCAGGCAGGGACATGCTCCCGAAGGCCGCGCCGCAGTCCGCGGACGATGACGATGCTGTGAGCGCGTTTAGCGCGGCGCGCGACGCCGAGCGCACGGCGCCGTCGTCCGCGGCGTCGACGAAGCGCATCAGCGGCCGCATCTTGCCGCGCGTGAGCTTGAATGACATGACCGTCTGGAGCTCTTTTTTGCTGA
>Ga0257106_1001721_pt1 | contig 10557 bp, 9 predicted proteins | sample LP_taG_3_FD_190177 | JGI IMG/M metagenome (GOLD analysis project Ga0257106, IMG submission 190177) | Marine microbial communities from Northeast Subartic Pacific Ocean, Canada - LP_J_2011_P26_10m | ecosystem: Environmental > Aquatic > Marine > Oceanic | place: Canada: Northeast Subartic Pacific... | reverse complement strand
TTGCTATGGCACATGCAATCGATGTTGATCTTCATTTAGATGATTTTAGTAGGATAGGAAAGAGAACCCCAGTTCTTGCTGACTTAAAACCATTTGGAAGCCATTTTATGTCTCAGCTTAATGCCCAAGGCGGTATTGAGCCCGTTATGAAAATGTTACTTGATCAGGGCTTGCTTCATGGTGATTGTTTGACAGTAACTGGAAAGACCGTAAAAGAAAACTTACAAAATATTAATGGCTATACAAAAGAGCAATCTATCATCATGGGCTTAGATAAGCCTATTAAAAATAGCAGCCATTTAAGAATACTTTATGGCAATCTTTCTCCTGAAGGCGCTGTAGCAAAAATTACTGGTAAAGAGGGAACTTCCTTTAGTGGTATTGCAAAAGTATATAATTCCGAAGAAGACGGTCTTAAAGCAATTCTAGATAAAACAATTCAACCAGGTGATGTAATAATCATTAGATATGAGGGTCCAAAAGGTGGTCCTGGAATGAGGGAAATGCTAAAACCAACATCTGCAATTATGGGCCAAGGGCTTGGAGATAAAGTTGCATTTCTTACTGATGGAAGATTTTCAGGAGGAACACATGGTTTTGTTGTAGGTCATATAACTCCTGAAGCTTTTGATGGAGGGCCTCTAGCTCTAGTCGAAAATGGAGATAGAATAACTATTGATGCAGATAAAGATTTACTATCTATAGATATTTCCGACGAAGATTTAGCTAAAAGAAAGTCAGAATGGATTAACCCTATAACCCATCCAAAAAAAGGCGTATTGGCAAAATATGCAAAAAGTGTAAAATCTGCAAGCCTTGGAGCAATAACTGATTAAAATGTTTACAAAAAGAAAATTTCCATCAACCAGATTGAGACGCCTTCGTTCCAAACCTTTTATTAGAGATTTAGTTAGGGAAAATGTCTTATTAGGTGATGATTTAATTCAACCACTGTTTATAAAGGAAGATTTAAAAGGAACTGAAGTTATAACTCAAATGCCAGGCATATCAAGATTTGGTCTTGATTCCATTGAAAATGAAATAGAAGAGCTGGCAAACTTAGGCATTAAATCCATAGCATTATTTCCTGTAATTAATCCAGACAAAAAAGATGAGTTCGGGACAGAAGCTATTAATCAAAATAATCTTATCTGTAATGCGATTAAAAAAATAAAAAATGTTGTTCCTGAAATCATTATTATTTCAGACGTTGCTCTTGATCCTTACACAAATCATGGTCACGATGGCATTTTAATTGATGGTTATGTAGACAATGATAAAACCCTTGATCAATTAGTAAAACAATCATTAGCGCTTGCTGAAAGTGGAGCAGATATTATTGCACCCTCAGATATGATGGATGGCAGAATAAAACTTATAAGAAATGCTTTAGAAGAAAGTAATTTTAAGAATACTATTCTTTTATCTTATGCAGCTAAATATAACTCAAAATTTTATGGACCATTCAGAAGCGCTGTTGGTTCAGGTTCTAATCTTGGAAAATCTAGTAAAGCTGAATATCAAATGGATGTAGCTAACGCAAGTGAAGCGCTTCATGAAGTTGCATTAGACATTGATGAGGGAGCAGATATTGTTATGGTAAAACCTGGGATGCCATATCTTGATATAATAAGCAAAGTTAAAGAAACATTTAACGTGCCTACATTTGCTTACCAAGTAAGTGGAGAGTACAGTATGCTTAAATCAGCAATCGAAAATAAATGGCTTGAACCAGAAGTGATATCAGAATCTCTTTTGTGTTTTAAAAGAGCTGGTGCCGATGCAGTCTTAACTTATGCAGCAAAAGAAATAATCAAGGAGTTAAATAGATGAGTAATGTAGTCGAAGTAAATTTAGAAAATTTTGAATCAGAAGTTTTATCTTCTGATAAACCCGTTCTTGTAGACTTTTGGGCAGAATGGTGTGGACCGTGTAAACAACTTGGACCTACTGTCGAAGAAGTTGCTTCTGAGTATTCTGAACAGATAAAAGTTTGTAAAATGGATGTAGATTCAAGTAGAGATATAGCTGCAAAATACGGCATTCGCTCAATACCTACATTAATAATATTTAAAGAAGGGGAGCCTTCAGGAACTGAAATAGGGGCATTATCAAAGCAGCAGCTTGTTGAATTTGTAAATTCTGAAATATAAATTTACTACACAAGCTTTGCATCTTTCATAAAAAAGACTTATCATTTTTATATCAAGCCACGTGGCTATCCCTGTTTTAAATCCCACTGACATTAGGAAAATAACACATGAATTTAACAGATATTAAACTTAAACCAATTAGCGAGTTAGTTGATATAGCAACTGAGCTTGGTCTTGAGGATGTTGGCAGGCTCAAAAAACAAGATATTATTTTTAAAATATTTAAGCATCAATCAGGTGAAGGTATTGATATTTATGGTGGTGGAGTTTTAGAAATCCTTAATGATGGTTTTGGTTTTTTAAGATCTCCTGAAGGTTCTTACTGTGCAGGCCCAGATGATATTTATGTATCACCAAGTCAAATAAGAAAATTTAGTCTAAGAAAAGGTGATTCTGTTCAAGGTAAGATTAGACCTCCTAAGGATCAAGAGAGATATTTTGCATTAGTTCATTTAGATACAATTAATGGCGAAGCTCCAAATAAAACTAAGAACAAGATTTTGTTTGAAAATCTAACACCTCTTTTCCCTAATCAGAGATTAGGTTTAGAGCAAGGAAGTGGTTCCAATGAAGATCTATCTTCTAGAATAATTGATTTAATAGCCCCAATTGGAAAGGGTCAAAGAGGTTTAATAGTTTCTCCACCTAAAGCTGGTAAAACTCTTATGCTTCAAAGTATTGCTCATTCAATAAAAAATAATAATCCTGAAGTTGAATTAATCGTCTTGCTTATTGACGAAAGGCCTGAAGAAGTTACAGAAATGTCCAGAACTGTTAAAGGTGAAGTTGTGGCCAGTACATTTGATGAGCCGCCTACTAGGCACGTTCAGGTTGCCAATATGGTTATAGAAAAGGCAAAAAGATTGGTAGAGCATAAAAAGGATGTTGTTATTCTTCTTGATTCTATTACTAGACTTGGAAGAGCATATAACTCAGTTCAACCCGCCTCTGGAAAAATCTTAAGTGGTGGAGTTGATTCAAATGCCCTTGAGAGACCTAAAAGATTCTTTGGAGCTGCAAGGAATTTAGAAGAAGGTGGAAGTCTTACGATTCTCGCAACTGCCCTTGTTGATACTGGCTCAAAAATGGATGAAGTTATCTATGAAGAGTTTAAAGGTACAGGTAATATGGAAATTCATCTAGAAAGAAAAATTGCTGAAAAAAGAATTTATCCTGCAATCAACATCAGAAGGTCAGGTACAAGAAGAGAAGATCTACTGACCTCAGATGAAGAACTACAAAGAATGTGGGTTCTCAGAAAGATCTTAGATGAAATGGAAGATGCCCAAGGCATTCAATTCTTAATTGACAGATTAAAATCATTTAAAACTAATGATGAATTCTTCTCATCCATGAAGAATGGTAATGGAAAGAAATCTAAATAATTTCTTTTGCTTTCTCTAGCATTGAGTTATCAGAAGGGTCTTTTGCTACATAAATTTCAAGCTTTATATCTTTAGTTATTTCTAATATTTTCTCTTTTATTCGTTTCGAAGCTACAACAAATATTTTGTTCTTAATTATTGCTAAATCGAGCGACTCAAACATATATAAAAAGGTTAGAAAATTATAAATTAAAGTAATTATTGGACCATTTTCAATAAGATCTAAATTAGCTTTTGAATAAACTAATTTATAACAAATTATTTCATCAATATTCCCCTTAAGCTCTTCTTGTAAATATTTATTGGAATTTTCACCACAAAGCAACAGATTTCTTCCAGGGTAGTTTTTCTGAATCATGCTAAAGAGGCTTTTGGAAGATGGTTCTTTAGGAGTCAAAGAATTAATTCCTGCGTTTGCAATAACACTTTTTGTAGCTGGCCCAACTGCAAAAATATTAAAGCTTTTCATTTCAGCAATCTCTCTAAGATTAGCAAGTCCAAAAATTGCCGAAGCTTGGCTGGTGAATATAATATTTTTATAATAGCCATTCTCTTGCAGTCTGGATTTTAAATTTATCGCATCAATATTAAAGGGTAATGATTCGATCGAAGAAAGAGGCGCATTTATAACTTCTAAATTTTTATCATTACTAAGAGAATTGAGCTTACTGGATAAGATCTTTGGTCTTGTGTTTATTATCATTACTCTAGAATTAATGTGTTGGAGCCCTTAGAAACAAAATCATTAGCTAAGGTAGATATATCCTCTTTTAGTTCAGACTTGCTTGATTTAATTCTTTTGTATAATTTTTTTTGTCCATCTTGAGACAAGACCTTTGCAATAATATGAACTACTTCTTTTTCTTCAAAACAATATATTGCAATTGGAGATAAACATGATCCGTTAAGTTTAGCTACAAAAGCTCTTTCTGCTTCCGCTAGGAGATAGGCGGTATCATTATTAATTTGCTTAAGAATATTATGTATTTTTGTATTTGATTTTATGCATTCAATACCAATAAAACCTTGGGAGGCAGCGGGTAACATTTCCTCTAAAGAAAACTCATATGTATTTGTAAAATTAAGGTTTAAACGATTTAAGGCAGCCTTTGCAATGATTAGTGCATCAAAGGCACCATCATTTAACTTTTTTACTCTTGTTGCAATATTTCCTCTTACTGGAATAGTATTTAGATCAGGTCTTAAGTTTAATATCTGCGACTTTCTTCGGGGACTAGAAGTTCCAATTACCGAATTTATAGGCAATGTATCTAAAGACCAACCCTCTTTAGATAATAAGATATCAGAAGCAGATTCTCGTTGAAAAATTGAGGCTATTTCGAAGTTACTATCCAGCACAGCTGGAACATCTTTTAAGCTATGAACTGCTATGTCAGCATCTCCAGAAATTAAGGCTGATTCTAGTTTGTTTACAAACAAACCTTTACCACCAATTTCATGAAGCGGTTTATCTGTCTGATCTCCTTCAGATAACAACGGAATAAGTTCAGTAGTAACTCCCTCCAGTTGATTTAATTTCTCAGCTACATAATTAGCTTGAAATAGAGCAAGCTCTGATTGTCTAGTTGCTATTTTAATTTTCATTTATACAAAGTAATAAAGCTTTTACATCACCTACTGATTTCTCTTTAAGTATAGTTACAGAATCTGGAATAACTAAATCAGTAAATTTACTATATTCAAGATAGATTTTACATGAGGATTTTAAATTTTTATCTTGAATCAAAAGGTTAAGAATTTTTAATTCATAATTCTCTTCAAATGGAGGATCAAGGAATATAAGATCAAAACCAGAGAGATCATTATTTTTAATCCAGGTTTTTGCATCTTTAAAATAAACCTTTGTTTTTTCTTTTAAATCTAAAGATATAAGAGTTTTTGATAATTGAGAGTAATTTCTTTTATTAAGTTCAACAAAGATTGTCTTAGCTGAGCCTCTGGAGATAGCCTCAATCCCAATAGAACCAGTTCCAGCAAATAGATCAAGACAGATCGAGCTTTTTATTTCAAATTGAAGCCAGTTAAAAAGAATTTCTTTTAATTTATTGGAAGTGGGTCTTAGAGAGCTTTTAAAATCAAATGGCACTTTCTTTCCTTTTAAGAGGCCGCCAGAAATTCTTATACTATTTTTCATACAAATATTTTTATACCAGTATAATTCATTACATGAATATTAAACTCTATCCCAATATCGCATTTAAACATTTTACTTATTTCTTTGCTTTGTTAATTTCTTTTTATGCTTTCCCATTAGATGCAGAGGACTGCAGAACTGGAAATCCAGAAGTCTATTTCATTACTCCAGAAAAAGGAGCTGTACTAACTTCACCTGTAAAAGTTATTTTCGGGCTTAAGAATTTTAATATATCACCTGCAGGCATAGATAAATGTAATGCAGGCCATCATCATTTAATTATTGACGCTGATATTCCTAATTTTGAACTTCCTATTCCAAGCAGTAAGAATTATATTCACTTTGGTGGCGGGCAAACTGAAACAGAGATTGTGCTATCTCCTGGCAAGCATTCGCTAAGACTGCTAATGGGTAACTTTGCACATATGCCACAATTCTATTCTGAAAAAATTGAAATTGAAGTAAAACCTATTAAATAGAAAGGATATTATCAATAGACTTTTCAATATATTTATCCCAATTATTGGCAAGATTATTCATAATTTTCATTGGACCTTCAGATGGTTTAGTATCTGCAGACGCAATCTCAGTTTTTCTTAAGATACCCACTATCCCATGCATAAATGCCCATACAGATAATGCTTTTTCTTCAATAATCTCTTTTGATACATCACTATGTCCTAAATTAACAAGGTGATCTTCTAAATTATTTTCTAAAGTCATGAAAGCTAAATGAGCTTGATTTAAAAGTGCAGGGTATTGGGTAAAACTACCAAGAGAATTTCCAAACATCAAATCATATGTATTTTGGTATTTCAAAGCAAAATCACAATACGCAAGACCATTTGCCAAGAAATTACTTGTTTTATTCATATCAGCATTCATTTTTTCAAAGCCTTTAGCAGCAACTTCAGCTAGTAAATCTTCTTTAGTTTCAAAATGTCTATAAGGAGCGGTTTGCGATACATTTAACTGCTTGGCAAGATTTCTTAAACTTATATTTTCCCAGCCCGATTCCTCACAAGCCATGACTGCTTGCTGAATTAGATTTTCTTTTAAATTTCCGTGATGATATTTCATTATTTCTTTATAATTTAACAACTAACATGTTGACACTGTAAACATATTAATTATATTATGTTTTCACTGTAAACATTATTACTAAAAAGTCAAAGTATTACATGGTTAATTTATGAACATATTTAAAAAAATATTTGTTATTTCTTGCTTGAGTATTCAAATAAATGCCGAGCCTTTATCCCTTGAGATACTAGAAGTTTCGATGTTTGATAGCTATAAAGTTACTAAGCAACTTCCTGGAAAATTATACGCTGTACAGCAATCTAAAGTAGCTTTCCAGATAGGTGGAAAAATACAAACTATAAGCGTTGATATTGGTGATAAAGTAGAAAAGGGCAGTGTCTTAGCCGAATTGGACAATAGAGAAATTTTGGCAAATTTAAATCAAGCAGATGCTAAATATAAATTAGCAGAACAACTATTAGAACGTTTTAAGGACTTAAAGGCTCAGGGGCATATATCAATTCAAGAGCTAGATAAGGCTGAATCTGATTTTGCAGTTGCCAAATCCCAACAAGATTTTTATCAAGTAAAGCTAGAGCAAACAAAAATATTAGCTCCTTTTAATGGGTTGATCCAAAGTAGATATTTAGATGAAGGAACAGTAATAAATCCTGGCCTTCCAATTTTAGAAATTTTAGATTCAGAGAAAGTAGAGGCGCATATTGCAATGCCATTAAATTTAGTTAATAAAGTTTCTTTAAAACAAACTTATGCATTTAATCTAAACGGAAAGCCTGTTTTAGGTACATTAAAAAGGTTATCACCGATGTCGCTGGGGGGCTCAAATAATAGATTAGCAATTTTTGAATTTAATACTTTTTTTGTTCCTGGGGCAGTAATCAATCTTGAGCTTGAAATTTATGAGAATGCTCGTGGAACTTGGATCCCTATAAAGGCGCTATCCCAGTCAGATGGAGGCTTGTGGTCAGTCTATACAGTTGATAGATCTAATAAGATAAATAAAGAGTTAGTTGAAGTAATTTATTATGAAGGAACTAATGCTTTTGTTTCAGGTACATTAAAAAATGGAGATCAAGTCATCAAAGGCGGAGCAACAAAAGTAATAGAAGGACAGTTAATTAATTAATAATGAATTTGGTTAACATTTTTATAGATCGACCTAGAATTTTAATACTTACTTTAGTATTTATTTTACTGGCTGGCGCTTCTTCTTATATTTCGATACCAAGACAAGAAAATCCCGAACTGGCTCAAAGATGGGCATCTGTAATAGTTATTGACCCTGGATCTTCTGCAGCAAGACTTGAAACGCAAGTTATAACTAAACTTGAATCTGGACTTCAAGAAATCATCGAAATTAAAGAACTAGATGTAAATATTCAAGCAGGCTTTGCCCAAATGTTAGTTGAGCTAAAAGACTCTGTACCCTTTGATTTAATTGAAGCAACTTGGTCTGAAGTTCTTGATAAAATTTCTCTGGTAGAGCCTTCTCTGCCCAAAAGTGCTTCTGTAGAATTAGTACGTTCTTCTGGCCCACCAATTTCTGTTCTCTATGCTTTAACTTGGAAAGGTGAGGGTGAAGCACCTATTATTTTAATGTCCAGGCTCGGCGATGAATTAAGAAGAAAATTAGCTTTTGTTGATAATACTGAAAGAACCAATTTATTTGGTTTAGCTGATGAAGAAGTTTTAGTTGAAATAGATACTGAAAAATTAGCTCTACTTAATCTATCCCTGGCTCAAGTCAGCCAAGCTATAGGAAACTATGATAGCAAGAGACCTATTGGAAAAACTTCTGATTCAAATAATGAAATTTTATTAAAAGTTAAAGAGAATCTATTAAATGTATCTCAAATCAAAGATTTACCTATTCAAGTTATTGATGGATATGGCGTTATAAGACTTCAAGATATTGCTAGTGTTTCAAAGCAACCTTATACCCCTATTGAGGATATAGCTTTAAGTAATGGCAAAAGATCAGTTCTTGTCGAGGCTAAAGCATCTTTTGGGCAAAGGATAGATCTATATGTTGGCCAGGCAGACAAAGTTGCTGATGAATTTAGAGATATTCTGCCAGATGAAATTATTTTAGAGAATATTTATAGCGAATCTTTTTACACTAAAAAGATGTTCAATACATTGACCAATAGTGTACTTTCTGCAATTGCCCTGGTACTTCTTATAAGCTTTTTTCTTTTAGGTTTTAGAGCAGCACTAATTGTTAGTGCAATATTACCTTTTACCATTTCAATGGTATTAATAGGCTGCAGGTTTCTTGAAATGCCTCTTCATCAAACATCAATAACAGGAATTATTATTGCTCTTGGTTTATTAATTGATAATGGAATAATTGTTGTTGAAGATTACAAGCATAGGCGTTCTTCTGGATTAGAGCCTAGGGATGCAATTAATAAGACTATTCATCAACTTGTTGTTCCATTGTTAGCAGCCACTTTTACTACTGTATTTGCTTTTCTTCCAATTGCCACTGGTGAGGGATCAAGCACAGAATTTGTTGGAGGTATGGCAGTAACAGTTATTTTGGCAATTACTTCATCTTTATTTTTAGCCTTAACAATTGTGCCAGTCATGATGGCTTATTTAGAAAAAATTACTTTTTTTAATAAGATATCTTTTAATCAAAATGGCTACTCAAATAAAATGTTACTTGATAAATACAGAGCATTGCTTTCTTGGGCATACTTCAAACCGAGAAGAGCTATGGGAATAGCATTATTCTTGCCTATTTTAGGATTTACTTTATTTAATACATTACCAAGAGACTTTTTTCCTGCTCAAGATAGAAATATGTTTAGAGTGACTATTGAGTTACCTATGAATTCAACTGCTTTAGAAACTGAGAAAAAAGTTTATGAAATTCGTGAGCAGATTTTAAAGACAGGCATAGTGGAAAGTGATGTATGGTTTATTGGTAGAATGTTACCTCGCATTCTTTATAACGTAGTTGCAGGTGACTCTAAGACGGGATCAAATCATATTGCTGAAGGAGTGTATTTCTCTTCTAGCTTTAATGCCATGATGCCAATTCTTCCTGATTTAGCAAAGCAACTTTCCAAAGCTAATCCAGATATCGAGGTTAGAGTAGATAAATTCTATTCGGGTCCACCAGTTTTTGCAGCCATAGATTATGCAATTAAGGGTGATGATCCAGAAATACTACAACTGCTTGGAGAAAAACTAGAGCTTATTATTAGCAGGGCTCCAAATATAAGCTCAACAAATGCAGCACTTTCTTCTTATGAAACAAATATAGAAATTGATTTAAATAATTCTAATATGGCTTTGTCCTCAAAACAAATGGAAGCTATTCTAATTGAACTTGCTGCTGCCAATAACGGCATAGTTGTCGGTTCTATGCTTGACGGAAATAAAGATCTACCAATAAGAGTAAAAAGTTTAGGGGGAGTTAATTCATCTATAGAAAACATTGGCATGCTTACTTTACCTGGGCCAGCTAGTCTTGATTATGTAGAGAGTTTTGGTCAAACCTCCTTAACTAGAACCTCTGAGTTTATACAACGAAATAATGGAGAAAAAAAGAATAGTGTTCAAGGTAAGATATGGACAGGTACATTAGCATCTGGAGTTGAATCCTCTATTAAAAATGATATAGAAGACTTCATGAAATCTTTACCGTCTGGTTATACTTTAGATGCAGATGGCGAAGCTACAGAAGCTGCAGAGTCTCAGGGGCAAATTATTTCATCTGCTGGTGTATTTTTTGTTTTAATCATTATAGGTTTGGTAGCAGCATTGAATTCATTTACTCAGGCTGGAATTATTCTTTCTGTAGCTATTT
>Ga0257106_1001719_pt1 | contig 10560 bp, 1 predicted proteins | sample LP_taG_3_FD_190177 | JGI IMG/M metagenome (GOLD analysis project Ga0257106, IMG submission 190177) | Marine microbial communities from Northeast Subartic Pacific Ocean, Canada - LP_J_2011_P26_10m | ecosystem: Environmental > Aquatic > Marine > Oceanic | place: Canada: Northeast Subartic Pacific... | reverse complement strand
CTGCTGTGAGAGCGGGGTCATTTCCTAACTTACCCTTCCCACGTTTATTCGTATGTGAGACATCATTTTTCGTCACCAACTCAAGGTACACTCTTCGCTGAGCGAGATCCTTAGTAACTTTATAATCCCTCCAATTGTCATTCGGTCCCATGTCGATATAATGGAACAGTACAACTGAACCCGAGACGGAGTCATATTCCTCGTCTACTTCACCCACGTGCAGGGCATTAGGTCCGTGTTCACGATACGTATCAGGTCGCTGGAAAACTAAAAATGTTCCCTTTTTCAGCTTCTTCAACAATTCGCGCTGTATGACCTGGCGACTGGGAACATCATTTTCATCCCCACCCGTGTCACCCTCGCCGTAGAACGGCACGATTTGCTGCACTGACACATTTCGCTGCTCACCGTCCAATACATCCTCTATGACATACTTGACCGGACTAACCTTTTTCACCACTTTATATGGGCCATGCCATCTGAAATAGAGCTTATCCTTCTGGTCGTCACAGAACCAAAGTACGTAACTGTCTACAGGAAACTCTACATCATAATGAGAGGCATCATATTGTAGCTTCTGGGCTCTCTTGCTCTCCTCATGAGCTTCGCGGACAGCTTGTTCCGCTACTTCTCGCCACGAAGAGGTTTGATCTAATTTCTCCTGAAAGGTCTGATTCACGCACACATACTTATGACGTGCCAAATCTTCTGGATACAAAGGGTGAAAACCGTTCCTCAACAGAAAAGGACTCATAGTAGTACCTGGGATGTACATCTTGTTATAACTAAACACAATCCAAGGAAGTGCTTCATCCCAAGCATCATGAATGGCATCACTCTTATTCAAGGCTATCCTCAACAGCTGCCCAATATAACTATGGACACGCTCAACTGGATTACTTTGAGGATGGTATGGAATTGAGTAACCAAAACGAGTCTCATATAGCTTCAGAAAGTTCTGCAGCAACTCATTCTTAAATTCCGCACCGTTATCAGAGACGATTCGTCCCTTCTGAACCAGCTGTGACGTTTTAGTGGTAACCATCCGACAAGGTAACAGACCCTGCAGAACCACATGTTGAATGAATGCATCCAACACGTCCACAGCGCTTTTAGCTTGAATTGGCACCGCGATTAGATAATGGCTAAAGGCGTCTATGACGGTAAGAACATACTTATTCCCTTGTGCTGTAGGGCGCAGCGGTCCAACTAAGTCAATCGAGACTAGCGAACCACTATGCTGGTGCAAGGTTTGCTGGAGCAATCCCGCCTTGCGAGGCAGAACACTCTTGGCCTTGCGGCACCATAGGCAACAACGTACATACACAGCCACATCCTTATCCATGTTAGACCAATAATATCGCGCTTTCAAATCCTGTAAAGTACTCTTTCGCCCAGCATGCATGTTAAAGGGAGAGCCATGTGCGATCTCCACTATTCTCTTACGCAAACTCTGGGGGACGTATCTGAGATCCACGCCATCACGACGAAATAACTCATCGTCATCTAGACGCCATTTCTTCTCAGCTTTCGCCCGCACTTTCGCATCAGAATGACTCAGTTCATTCTTGACCTCATTGAAATAGGAATCCTTGGCTAAAGCGGCCTTGAATTCCTCCTCCGTCACGGTATCGCATGCTTGCAATTTCACACGATCCAATTGCATCTGTTTCAAATCATCATCATCAGAGTCCGAGCTATCACCTGAGTCTTGGCCAGCGGCCATCGCGCGCGCTGACTCTTCCTGCTCAACAGGCAATTGATCGAGACCCCAGGTAACCATGAATTCAGCACCTCTGCTACGGGTACGGTCTTCATTAACGCGTCCCTCAAGCGTCTGGTTAATACGCAAACTGTACGTAGCCATGATAACAGCCATCTCTTCTTCAGACAACTCCTTCGGTAGAGATAAGCGGCTCAGACAGTCAGCGACCTCCATATGCTTACCAGGTCGGTACCGTAACTCATAGTTATACTCACTCAATCTCATGGCCCATCGTGCTAATTGACCAGAAGAATGCTTGATGTTCGAAATAAAGGTGAGGTTCCGGTGATCAGTATCTAAAAATACCTTCACCCCATCGATATATGGTTTGAAATGCTCTAATCCCATAATGACAGCCAATAACTCAAGCCGTCTAGCATCATAACATCTCATAGGTTTAGGCACGCTACGACTCCAGTACTCAATTACACGCTCTGTCTTGACCATAGTTTTCTTACCATCTCTGAGGACTTCCTGTTCCACTATCTGAAACAGGTAAGCACCCAATCCTTCGCAGCACGCATCAGTACGTACATACAATGGCAAGTTATAGTCAGGAGGATATACTCCCTTAGCATTACACAAAGCATCAATCACTATGTCCCAGGCAGTCTGGCACTTGTCGCACCATACAAAGGGTACTCCAGACTCCAATAACCGGTTCATAGGTTGTACTATAGTCGCAAAATTCTTAATGAACTTCCTGGCATAGGACGCCATGCCTAGAAAGCTACGCAATTGTTTCTTCGGATCTTCGCATTGGGCATCAGGTATCGGCATATCTTTGACCGCCGCGACCAAATGCTCAGTTGGCTTCAACCCGTCGGGTGTGCTGAGGTGACCTAAAAACACGAACTCGTCTACAAACAGCTTCATCTTCTCAGCCTTGACGGAAAAGCCTTTCTCCGCCAAGGTGCAGACAACTTCTGTGACAAGCCGCATGTGATGGTCCTTATCATCACTTCCCATAGCAACATCATCAACCACTGCGATGGCCTCATTCCATAGCCATTTATCCAAGCAACGGTTCATGTAACGCTGGAATAACGCTCCGGCTGTAGCCAGCCCAAACGGTAACCGCACATAACTATATGACCCTAGCTGAGTAGTAAATGTCATACACTGCTGCGCCTCATAATCCAGCATCAAATTATGGTATCCCCATCGTATGTCTAGTGTAGATCTGATCTTTTTCGTGGCTAACCATGCTAAGGCGTCGTCATTACGCGGCGATTGATAAGAATCATGTTTGATGACCTCATTCAACTTCCGCAGATCCACACACATGCGCCAACCCTTGTTCTGGGGCTTTGGCACGATCACAACGGGAAATCCCCAAGGTGACTCAGACGGTTTGATGATTCCGTCTTTCATCCACTCTTGTATAGTATCCTTGAGAAATGCTAACTTAGGGGCATTCAACCGATAGGGCTGCTGCTTTATCGGTTGCTGCTTCGGGTCTAAAAACTGGATCCCGACTGGCTCCGAGTCTACGGGCCGTAAGGTGGCGTCAAACATGCCCCACGAGTAAGCTATCATCTCCCTGAAGTGGCGCCTCATCGCTTCATCCACTTCGGGGTTCTCTAAGATATTGATCTGTTTCATAGTCGCTTCGATTTCCTCATCCGTGGCGGGTTTGACTCGCCACTTACCGTCAGGCCCCAGATCGTCAGGTTGCATGGGTAACGGTAGCCCTCGAGAGTCTCGCTCGGCATCTCTCCAAGGCGGATAAGTAATCTCAGCTTTCGACTCTTCCGAGTCAGCGCCAGTGGCATGAGCTACTGCGCCTGCTTGTGGTTCTTCTTTCAGACTGTATAGCGTTCCACTCGTCACGGAGTCCAACAATTGTACGGCATAAGGCTGGGACTGGCGACATCGGAAGTCCGAGTAAAAGGTAACACTCCAGTGCAGCCCGGCTCCAACCTGGTGTTGGACCCCAGCGCGCCTGTTGACTTCACACAGTTGTCCCCACGCGTCGACGCTCTCTAACGCAGTAACTACGTCTCCGTGTGAACATGGTCCTCCTGTGATCACGGTCGCTAGACCCAAGTCCGCACTATGGGAATTAACCCTAGTGTCTGCCGAATTGATAGCAATTTTTATATTGGTTAGCTTGCACCCTTTAACTCTATCATGGCTGATCTCCAAGAATGTCTCCCTCAAAGTCATCCATAAGTTGGCAATCGTAGGGTCCTGCATACACTGGAACGGAACGCCGGTCCTGTGGTCAATACCCATCAGGAAGGAAACTCCTCCCGGGTTATCTTTACCACCTGGCCCGCAGTCCGCTGGCAAGCTCATCCTGCCTAAGCGTTTCCACAAAGGCTTATCTTCTGCAATATCATGCAAAAGCAATTTATCAAGTTGAGCCATCCACTCATCTCCTACAGCTTTACAAGATTCTCTATGCTTTTCTGGGGGAGAGTGCCGGCCTTCAATCCAAGGGCAGGATTCCTCATAGACATACGGCATAAACTTGTCTGCTACATCTTGAGGGCTCATCTTGACTCGTAACTTCGTCCTGGGATAAAATAACACGCACGACTTTTCCTCGTCGTCAAAAAACTGCGGCCAATCTTTCGTGTTCAGCACATATTCGCATGGGTGCCTGCGAGTATGATTGGTTCCCTTTGTCATCATCCTAGAACCCGGGGTCACTCCCGCTGGCTTACTTCGCATCGCAAAAGACCATGGTACGTAATGGGTGTCATTGGGCATGCAATCAGGGCGAGGTCGTGCATCAGAGCAGATATCCGGTAATATTTCGAAGTCGCCAGGTTGTTGCGAAAGCTTGCTGAGCATTGTATGTGCTCGCCTCGCCTTCGGCAGGTCTGCTAACGTTTTACACTTCGTCCCTAATCGTCTATCTGGCTTCTGGACGCTGTCGTCCTCATACCAAACTGCTTGCATGCTGTGTGCCAAACACACCAGTTTTCTGCGGCGCTGTTCATCATGTTGAGCGATTCTAGCAACTTGCCAAATTCCATGCTCCAACACCATGACTACATCGGGTAGCACATCCTCATGGAGGGTGCCATCCCCCTTAAAAAATTTGGACTCGACCTCGAGCCCTATGGAGAGATCCCATTTCTCAAACTTATCATACCACGCGTTGATCACTGATACTCCCATCTCTGCTGAGAAGGTGGGCGGGACACACTGGCATCCATGGCGTAGTATTGAAGTCTGACTCATATTTCCCCATTTGAAAGCGTTTACTTTGACGTCCATCATGCCCAGTAACTCAGGCGTCTTAATTGAGCTAAAGTCAATCCCATCTGCTCCATACTGAATAGGATTGCTAGTTATAGTGAATGATGGTCCATCAGCTCCTCGGGAATACCTCATACTATTCCTAAGTAGCTTGATCTCCTCGTCACGCAACGCATAAGCTTCCAATAAGACTGCTTTTGTAGATTTGAACTTCTTCCGGTATTCATCTTCACCTAGCTTTTGCATCTTCAGATCTCGACTGGAACCAATTGCTCTCCAGCGATCCGAGGTTTGTCCAGTGAACTCTCGCATGTTCACCTTAACAACATACGGGGTGTACAACGACAAATACTTGTAAAGGGGCCGGATCTGCTCTAACGTCCACAATCGCGGTCGACATTTGGTGAACAGCCTCACTGTCCACTGAGTTAATTTGCAACATTTGACCATGTCGCGCTTCAACAGGTTTACGGTGGATCCGTCTACACAAGAAGGGCTACCGTGCCAATACATGTGCTTCCACTCCTCCCGTGGGACATATTTCGCAATCATGTCCTGAGTCTTCTTATAAGAGACTCCTAATGTGTGTTTAACCACCGGTACCCCTGGGAATGTTCGCTCATGTACTCCATTGGCTTCTTCATCATTGTCCACTGCCAACCTGATCTTAAACGAAGCTCCGTAAAGTTCAAACGCCATCTGCAACCCTATGTCAAACCCACCAATACCGCTAAAGAAAATTGCGGTGCTGATATAAGTGAGCGGTAACCACTCTAGTTTTGCAAATTTATGTTCGATTTTAGTGACTTGTGCCATAGCTCGGGCAGCTTGATCGTCATCAACGGACGTCAGCATTCCCGTGCCACTGTTTAGATAGTCGTCCACATCCACCAGTTCCCCAGATGCGCTGTTAGCATTCCCGCGCAAGGCTCCTCCGATCACATCGGCTGATCCTAACTCTTGTCCTGCTCCTATCTGAATCCCTGTTGAACTCTCACTCTTCACGTACACTAAGCCTTTACTCGTACCGTCTCCTGAGCACATGAAACCCGGCGCATCTCGTTGACATCGGCCTACCAACAAGTTAGCCCACCGACTCTCATACTCATCGCTGACCCATTGATCCTTCCGGATCCTAGCGCTGAACCTCACTTCGACAACTCTCTCTTCACCTGGCCTTAGTACCAACGTCTTGACGGGAGCACACGTGACCGTCTTGTACGTGATACACTCTGAGGGCTGAGGCATGACCTCACCCATATTATTCTGTCTATTTTTATTTTTGTTTTTGTCTTTTTCTGTTTCTTGTTTGGGAGCGCCTTAGGGCGCGTTCTCCTAAATTTTGCTAGACCCCCTGGTGAACATCGTGAAAGCTGTTAATTCGTACATTTCGATATCGATCACTGAACCAGTTGCTGTAGGGGGTTCATAGTTATGAAGGTCATGATGACACTGTGCTTCTTTTTCGGTGTAATACACCTTTCCGAAGAATTTCGGTTTCAAATACAACGACCCGTCCTTAGCCGTGGGCATAATAGCCTTGGGCATTCGTTCGTCGTCCTGCGCTTCCAGCTCGGTCTGGTATCGCCTAACATGGATGGTCTGGGTCCCATGATCTAAGATCGAGCCTGTGATTTCCATAAATCGAGCGCCGATCATAACATTGACCCCTAAGTTCGGTACGACCTCTGCTGCGTACCACATCCATGGTCCTCCTGTAGAGAAATAGAAGGCACACCAGCCCCAAATCTCTTGGCGACCACCACAACTTCCATTAATTTTGGGTTTGCGAGTGTACTTCTGCACACCTGCTGTGAGTTTGGCTGCGACTAACTTACAGAAAAATTGAAAATCAATGAACCACCTGTTTGCACACGAGTCGTATAACGCAGATGTAATAAATGACGCTCCCTTCCTAGCGAACTTAATCGCCACCCAAGTAAGGGTAGTAGAAAACCTATCTACTGGAGGAATGGCTACATTTTCCTCATTACACCATTGTTTGACATCTTCAGGGATATCCACCATCGTATTAGCCACGTCTAGACCTGGTGGGTCAGGGGACCACGTGTGATACAACATACCATAGTTGGAGCCATCCTCCTCCTCTAGCTCTTCGCGCTTCCTTTTCCGCTCGAGGCGCTCTTCTTCTGCTGCTTCTCGAGGTCGCCGCATTTCACTATAACGTCGAACCTCGTCAGGATGAGAATGTCTTATCTTTGGGCACCAACAAGGCAATCGCAACCCTGGGTCTTGGCAGCCTACACATGTTGCAACACCAAATTTCGAATAAGTGGTGTGAAGGAGCACTAGACCCTCATCAGTCTCCGCTACGGTAACCGAGGCAACTGCTATCTCAGGAATGTTTCTTAACACTCCAATGTCGTAATTAGTCCTAAACGCAAACCAGACGCGTTTAAGCCATGGCAGCACTACCAAGATGCGCACGTCGCCATAATCGCGCATATAAGCTTCATCGCCATCTACAACTTCCTTTCTGATCAATGTCTTGGCGTCATATACATTACCATACCTAATGACAGGAGTTTTCACGCGTCGTTGACGGCCCAAGACCAAGTTCTCCAGTTGCTCTTTCTGGATGACCGGATCATCTAAAGCTAGTTTCGCCTCTTGCGGATATATGATATGGAATGTCCATGGCTTCTCTTTTTGACGCTTCTCTGTAGTAGCTTCTAAAGCTTTTTTGTGAAGTCCTATCTGTGCGTCCAGTACTGATTTCGACGGCCATGCGCCATAATTTGAGTCTCTGTGCTGGAAAAATGGTTGTTTTTGCGGACTAGGAACTATACCAACGACACCACCCCCCAAAAAATTCGACACGCCCTCGTGTCCTCGTGACAGCAAGTCAGCGTCATCATTATTAGAGTTTGACTCGTGCTTGATTTTGAATCCCGCGGCTTTCCACTCTCGCTTGTAACTATCGCACCGCTCAAAGCAATTCTCTTGTACCCCTGCGAACGGCCGCCTATAAGTGAAAATTTGCTCTGGTAACTCCTCTGCAAACGTAAAACATGCGTCCAACTCCTGGTTTTCCGGTTCCGAACTAGTTTCCGCCCCTGCTGCCTCAGGTTCATCACCAGTAGTGTTGCCAGCAAAGTCACCGACTTTCCCTGGTCTACCTGCCTTTTTCCACTTCTCCCAACGTACTTTTACCAACTTACGTTTTTCCAGTTGCTCCTTCATTGGCGACTTCGAAGTCTTAGCGAAATCTGAGCATGGAATGCATAGATCGAATTTAGTCGGGGTCCAGTTCATCCCTTTAACAGGATAGTGAAACAAGAGACACGTGTAACATGGTGCAGGTGCATAGAACTTCTCACCTACTGCTATGGGAAATTTGAACGTCACCGCGTCCGCTCTCGCAAGCTCCTCAAAGCTTTTGATTTTAGCCAGCACTTCGGGTTGCTTGAATATCTCTTCCTTCGATAATCCCTGCTCTGTGTTATTGGCTGCCCGTGTCTGTCGTGTAGATTGCTTTGGAGGTTCGTCATCCTTGCTTGTTCCAAACACCTTACTGGTTGTAGGGAGAGGGTCCCACTTCACTATCGACCCTCGACCACCTCTCACATTAATGTCTTGATCATACCATTTGACGTAAAAGTTGTCTCCATTTTCACGTTTGAACAACGTCTCCTGCGTCGACGCGTAGTCCTTAAGCTTGCTGATCGAGCTGTATTTCTCCCATTCTGCTGGTTTCCCTGCAGCATCTTCCATCAATGCTGTCAACCTAGAGCTGTAACACCGCGATAAATTCTGACTATACTGGAGTACCACTCTGTAATCTTTGCCAGGATCACGTATAGACATTCTCTCTATGATCGCTATGAATTTCTCATGAAAATTGTGGACAGTTCTTTTGCTAGGAGTCGGATGACAAGTATCCTGGAGACACAGTCGTAGTTGCTCAAACTCCTTCCAACACTCAAATGGTGACCCCGTGAACTGCTCTGCAGCTACGTCTTTACAGTAGTGCCTGTGAAATAAAGCTAACATCTTCTTACAAACATCCTTTCTTTGCTGCCAGGTCAACTTTTTCTCTGCATGAGAATCAATTAAGGCGTCACTGTCCATAAGACGGCTCTGTGACATCATCTCGTTGATATCAGTCTGATTCAAAGGCGTGACACAATCCCTGCCTACCTTGCCTTCTCTAAAGTAATTGCTAAGGCCATTGACATCCCACCACGTGGTTGTAGTTTGCCCTTTCTCCTCAGCGTTCCTCAGCATATTCAGCAACTCTGACAACACCTCCAGGTTCTGTTTAAACGAGTTTTTAGTCAGGTCTCCCGGTTTCGGGAACTTCATGTCCCTGTACACTTTCTGCGCACTTTCGCGGCGGCTCTCATACCCTCGGTCCTCATGCTGTTGGGGCATCGTATGCTGTCGTGGAAATGGCGTCCGTCCTGGTGACCTGCTAAAATCGTCCATTCTTTCTGCTTGTCTGCTAGGCATTCGACCCCTGTCTGACATCACTGCATCAACTGGACTCTGCACACTTCCCCTCGGAGGTGGTGGTGGCGGTGTCCTAACAGACGACACGGGTTCAGCCTTGACAACAACTGGAGTTGTCAACGCCTTAAAGAACTCTTTCACATCTGTCAGCTGCCCTAATATAGGAATTTTGAGGTGTCTTGGCACTTCCTCTTTGCTGCTTATATAAGCTATCATTCCCTCTATATGTTGGATATTTTGGGCTGCCCAATTTTGTGCATAACGGTGATCCTTCTCTGGATCATTCCTGTCCGTCCACGCGTCCGCTATCATGCGCCGCGATTGTTCCACATACATTTCGATCTCTCTCATTTTGGCAGTCCATTTTCTAGTTTGAGCAGCTAAGTACGTGTCCGCTGCTGCGTCCCGTTTCTCTGTAGATGAACATCTAGATTCAGCTCTTTCTTCGTCAACCTGACTGCTCTTCATTGGGACATAAGGAATCGGATTGCCAATCTCGAGATCTGCGCTTTTAGCCTCCTGTTCCGGTACCCCGAAATCCTGAGCGGCAGCTGGATCGGAACCTGCGTCTGACATTCCTGACGATAACGATCTCGTCTGAAAATATCCTCGTGACCCAAAGTTGGGATCGTCTACCCCGCCTAGTTCAGCTCCTCCTATTTGACTTCTTGTATACACAGGCGCTGCGGCGCCTCCTCCGCCGGTTCGTTCACTGTTACTTTCACCTCCGAAGTATGCAGTGAGGAGCCCCTCACTGCTCTCGGACTCCGATGAAGCCAGTTCCGGTAGCTGGGACCAAATGTCAAAGGATTGTAAGGCCCTTCAACTATAGAACTAAGTAGATATTACCTCTGATCTCCCCGATCGGTATAGGGGCACTAGCGCGGGCTCTCAGCCTGGATAACACCGAGGCAGCCTTCGCTAGAAGTGAGATAACAGAAAAAGGGAAGATACGGCGACGCGTATCTGTAGAGTAAAGATATAATGAGATAAATAGGGCGGATATATGCACTGCAACGCCAGCTTCAAACTAAACTAAAGGTAGATATTGAAGGCGGAAATCCCGCCACAATAACTCAAAAACTTCAACAGCATCATAAAGTGGGCTT
>Ga0257106_1001716_pt1 | contig 10562 bp, 10 predicted proteins | sample LP_taG_3_FD_190177 | JGI IMG/M metagenome (GOLD analysis project Ga0257106, IMG submission 190177) | Marine microbial communities from Northeast Subartic Pacific Ocean, Canada - LP_J_2011_P26_10m | ecosystem: Environmental > Aquatic > Marine > Oceanic | place: Canada: Northeast Subartic Pacific... | reverse complement strand
AGTTTTATTTCAAAATATAATCCATCACTACTTACTTCCCCTTCTAGAGATAATACTTCTAGGTTAGGTAAGAACTTATGGGTTAAAAACAATTTATCTCCAAAACCTAAAGTAATATTTGCATACTCTGCTAGTAAGAAAAACTATGCAAATGAAAACAGCATACTGATAGACGATAAAAAGTCTAATATAGAAGAATGGAAAGCAGCTGGAGGAATAGCCTTCAGAGTTAAAGATGGAGATATAGAGCCAGCATTAACAGGATTAAAAGAGTTAGGATATGAATAGTCAACTTAAAAAAGAATTTAAGACAGCCGATGTTGAAAGAATACGTAACCTTGTTAAAAAGGACTATTCTGCTTCTACAAAATCTCAAACAGGTTATACACAGACTAGAGGAGACTATAAGGAAGGTGATTTTTGGGAAGAAAAAGGAAGAAAGTGGACTATAAAAGACGGTATAAAACAAAATGTCACTAAATTTGATTCTGCTAAAAAAGCAGTTCAAATACCCCTATGTTGCCCTAAATGTGATGGTACTCTATCATTCCGCTTAAGCAAGGAAACGTACAAGAAATCTAAAATGTGTTTCGACTGTTATGTTTCATTTGTTGGAGAGTTGAAAAGAAGCGGCCACTATGAACAGTACATTCTCTCTTTAGAAAAAGGTAATGCTAAATACTTTATAAAAGCTTTAGAGGATAAAATTATAGAAGTTGAAAACGAAATAGATGCTACTTATGTCACTGAACAGGGTGATATTGAATCTTGGAAATCTAATTCTAAAGCCATAAAAAGTCGTTATACAAAAGAACTTAAAGAGACTATAAGTTTTTTAAAAGCTAAGCTAGATTAGTATATATTTATAGATATATGTAAAAACTTAGTTAAATAGAAAATGACACAAAAGCAATTATTAGAATCAGTACTTAATGAACTAACACACATTAAATCTCATATGCCTAATGGAGAACTAAAGGTTATGATGAAAGATGTTAAAGGGTTAAAAGATGATATGTCTGATTTAAAGTACACTTTACTTAACCCTGAAGATGGAGTTATAGTAAAAACAAATCAAAATTCTGCATTTAGAAAAAGAATGGAAGCTGGAGATAAAGATTTTACAGTTAGAATGGCAGAAGTAGAAGATCTAAAGAAGTGGAAAAATAGCGTACAAAAAGCTCTATGGATTATATTCACAGTCTTAGCAGGAGTTGTAATAACACTATTGTCTGAAGTTATAAAAGTAAATTAATGACTTATAAAGAACTAAATTCTACTATAAAAGAATCTTTAAGAGATTGGTTTAAAAAAGAAAAATGGGTAAGAATATCGTCTTCCGGTAATATAGCTGGAGATTGCGGTACTTCTAAGAATAAAAAGAACCCAGATAGATGTTTACCAAAATCAAAAGCACAAAGTCTAACTAAAGGCCAACGAGCCGCTACTGCCGCTAAAAAAAAGAAAGCAGGAGCTAAAGGAAAAACAATCGTGAAAAATACTAAAAAAGCAACAGTTAAAAAAGAAACAAAAGGAGCTCCAGATGGACACTACTTTACTAAATCAGGAAACTTAGTTAAAGGTAGGTTATCTAAAGATGCTAAAGAAAGAGGGGCAAGATTAAGCGACCCTAAAGACAAACAGAGATCTAAAATTCCTGCCGTTACCCAGTATAACAAAGAAAACGTAGCACCAAATCACAACGATAAAGCTGCTCCTTATGGGTCCGGGTATAAAAAACTTACAAAGGAAGATCTTACTAATTTAGTAGTGGGAATGATTCATGAAATGAAGCAAAAAGATAAGTTAGTTTCTTTTGGATATGATTTAGATGCTATTCAAGATGTTGTTGATCACTTAAGAAGTAAGTATAAAGAAGGATTAGATTATGAACTTCATATTCAAAGAGGAGATGATTTACCTAATGCTATTACTTTTAAAAATCCTGTATTACAAAAGGATTATGATTTAAACGATATGCTAAATGTAGCACAGAGTGATGAAGATAGATACGATGCCTATACTGATGATAATTTGAATGAAAAAAAAGATGATAGGTGTACTAGAATAGCTAAACGTAAATACGATACTTGGCCTTCAGCTTACGCTTCTGGAGCAGTAGTAAGATGTAGAAGAGGAGATATCTGGAAAAAAGAAAAATAATGGCACCAAAATTGAAACCAAGTACTAAAGAGTACAAAAAAGACCGTAATGGTAGAATGACTAATTCTTGGGAATGGAAACACTACACTGTTGCCAGCACATCAACACCAGAATTATTAAAACATTATACAAGCCCTTCAATGAAAAGAAAAAAAAGGGTAATTAAATTAGAATTAGAAAAAAGAAACGCTTTGTAATATGAGGCACATAGCCCTAATCTTACTTCTCTGTATAGGCTGTACTAAAGAAGTAGATGATATGGGGTTTAGAGTATATACTATTTTAAAAGGCGAACATAGTTCGGGTTCATTTATTAACCACCCTACTAATTCAAAAATAGTATTTAAATTTTTACTTGATGAATCTGCGATGTATGAATCAATAGTCCCAGAAAATCAATATGATGTTAATAAGATATACGGAATTAGTGATTTCGGTAAAATACATCAAAAGTACTCTATAAGATTAGGTTGGAGATATGTAGATGGAGAAATAGAGTTATGCTGGTTGAGACATGATAATGGAGAGCACTCTTCTGGTAAAATAAAAAATATTGAAATTGATAAGATTTATAGTGCTACAATTAATATCACTACATTTTATTATCAAGTTATAGTAGATAATGATACAACACTAGTAAGAAGGAGACCTAAAGGTAACTGGGGATTAGTAAGAAGGTATTATTTATACCCCTATTTTGGTGGAAATGAATTTGCACCACATGATATTGAAATAAGAATTAAAAATGACTAGAAAAGAACTAAAGAATATAATAGAAGAAGTACTTTATGAAGGACCCCATGATCCGGTAAAACCCGGAATACTAAAGAAACGTTTAGGGAAGCTTTCTTGCTCTAAGGTTAGAAAAGAAAAATCTAAATTGAAAGACAAAGGAACTCATTTTGCAAAAGCACTTCAAAGGTACTTAAACTACCATTGCCAATAAACTAATTATTTGATAAATCTAATCTATTTATTTATATAGCTGTATAACTAACAAACAAACAATGACGTACAACGAGCTCAAAACCCGTCTATCTGTAGTTGAAAAGACTTTAAAAAAGCTTCAAACTAATAAAGATACAAAATTATCACCATCTTATATTAAAGAGACAGTAACTAAACTCTCTACTCTAAAAGAATCTATTCAAAACCAACTTACCTTAATCAAAGAAGAAGACGGAATTGTTAGAACTGCAGACCCTAGAGAAGCAGAGAAACTAGCGAATAAAGGAGTTACTGTTGACTTAGTAGATAAGATAGAAGAAAACGAAAAAGATATAGAGTTTAGTGTTAACGATATGAGAGTAATGATTACTCAAGTAGGAAAAGCATTAGGAAAAGCATTAATAGGACTTGGAGATGAAATAGCATCTCTTAAAGCTATTAACTTAGAAATTAACTCCTTTGATATCCATGTTAAATATAAAGGTTCCGCAGCAGAAAGAGGAACAGGGGATGATGAATTTTCTTTTCATATTGAAAAAGGTAATTTACATATAGCAGATTTTTCATTCAATAATAAGCTAGTTGACATAGGAGTTAAACCTTCTGGAGAAGCTTTTATTAATATAGATGTTTTGAAAAATGAGTTTATGAAGCATTTTAAATCTCTAAATGAGCAAGAAGTTAGTGAAGTTACTTACGAAACAACATATATCAAAGTAAAAAGAAGGGATTATAATAAAGCAATAGGTATTATAGATAGTAATATTGATTCAACATTCGTAACAACCGACATAGTCGATGATGACGGAGACGGTAATGTAATAATCTATTTTAATTTTAGAGATACAGAGGATGACATTCGACCTGATTTCTTTGAAGACCCAGCAGCCTTTGTATATGATCTTACTATGGACCTGAAAGCTAACGATATTGAAATAATGGATCACAGTCACGATCTTAACTCTGACATGCATAATGAATCAAACAAAAATAAAGTATACGAATTTGTTGGTAAAGAATTAGAAGCTAGAAATGAACCTTTATACGATAAGTTAGTAGCATCATCTGGTAAATCAGAAACAGTAGAAGGTGAAATGTTAAGAGCTATTAATAGAATAGCTTACCGTTACTATAATGATGGTGATAAGTACTTTGAAGGATACGGTGCTGAAACAGCAGGACCAGCACATGCTTTTTTAATAGATGCAAATCACCCTCTAAAATCAGCAATGGATAGAATATTTGATGAACCTTCTGGAGATGCATCTTATGAAAGAATGCTTAAAGATGCTTTAGATATGATTCTTGATCATATAGAGTCTAAACAAGGTAAGTATACTCCTAACAATGTAGGTGATATATTTGATTATACTTCATACTTCGAAGATGAAGATGAAGATGATGATGATGATTACACATATGATTATGATGATGAAGAAGATGATGATTACTATAATGAAGAAGGATTAAACGAAGAAGATATTAGTAAAAGAAAAGAAGCTGTAAAGCTTATAAGACAAACTCTTGAAAAAGAAGGCGGAGCATCAGGACTAGAACCTTTAGTTAAAGCTGTTAAAGGCTTAGGTTTTGATAAAGAAGAGCTTTTAAAACTTCTTAGAAAGACAGTTAAAGTAGAAAAACATAAACACGGTGATTATATTTTAACTCCTATTACAGAAAAAAAGATATACGAAGGTACTGAACTGTATGATGAAAGAGATCTTCAGATGAAAAGATTTGCGAGTAAAGAAGGACCAGCTCTTCAGATTACCACAAAAAAATTAGATGGTGTTGGATTTGATTACATTCAAATCAAGGGACAAGATTTAGATAAATTTGCTTCTGCATTAATGAAGTCTGTTAGAGTATTTGATGATATGTCTAGACAATTACCGGTCAATCAAGCAAACGAATAAGATATGCATAAATTAGAAAAATTAATATTAGAATCATTTGGTGAAGTTCTTGAAAATGAAGAAAAAAGTACCGTCTCACTAAAAGACTTGAGCCCTAAAATAAGACAATCTTTAGAAGATAGGTACGGTAAGTCTGTAGCACCTGAAAAAGACTTTTTAGATAAAGAGTTAGAAACTTACTATTTTACTAAAACCATCAATAAAGAAACTGGTGCAGTAAACCACAAGGTAATAAATTTACCATCTTTCAAAGAACTGTATTTTGGGTATTCTGATATAATAGATGATATTAAAATACTAATGGGTAATAAGGAGATACAAGTAGACCCAAAAGCAAGAGATTTATTTGATCTTATAAAAACTAACTTTAGAAAAATACAAAGTTATTTAAGAAATAATAGACCTGATCAGTATGATATGTTAAAAGCTACTAGGGCAATGGAAGAAGCGATCACTGAATTGAAAAGCACAGTCCCTTATATGAATCATTTAAATGAGATGACTGATATGAATGACCCAGTTATGCTAAAAGTAAGGCAAGCTAAGATGCATTCAGATAAAATGAAAAAATTAGATACATATTCAAAATCCCCTGAAGGTAGAGCTGCTGTAAGAGCACAAGCTAGTGCAGAAAGAAAAGAACAAAAAGCTAGAGAGATAGTTCGTAAGTTGGAAATAAAAAGAGCTCAAGTAGAAAGAGAAATGGAGAACGATCCAGGTACCGAACCTCAAGGTGGTCCAGTATCAGATATGTATGGAGATCAATTAAATAAAATTGACAGTGCTATTGAAAAAGCAGCAGGCACATACAATAAGAGAATGACTTACGACCAAGCAGTTGGTAAAGTTCAAAAACAATTGAACGATTATGATATGAATGAATCTACTAGACAAGATTTAGGAATGAATTCATCTATATCTAAAAGCAGAGCTAAAGCAGCATTAAAAAATCCAAGCAATGATGGATCTAAAGTATATGGTTTAGACAAAGACGGTAAGAGAGTTGAATTAAAAAGTTTAAACGATGTAGATAAGTTTAAAAAGTTTGAAATCGATGCTGACTTAAAAGAAGAAGAAGGAGGTAAATTATCTAAACTGAACACATTTGGAGAATTACAGTCTTTCATAGATACTCTCAAAGGCGGTAAACAAAAAGAAAAACTCGTAGGAGCACTAGATGCTGCTATCGGATTTATACCAGGAATAGGGCAAGTTAAAACAGGCATTGATGTAATAAGAGCTTTAGCTAAAAAACAAGATGGTGAAACAACCAATACATTTTTAGATAAAATGGACATTGATGATAAAGCATCAGCGATAGTAGATGATAAGGTAGAAGCTAACTTTATAAACTACATGTCTGATAAAATATCAGGTGAAGATAAAGATCAAGCACTGCCTAGTAACTTTGATATGAATAAATACTTTAATGATTTCTTAGCATCTAAATATGATCAGAGGACTATCGACGGTATCAATGAAAGTCAATTTAAAGACGAAATCAAAAGATTAGAAGCTACAGTATATGTTGACACTGACATGGATGGCAAAACCTATATACACCCCTTAGATAAACCGGGTGTAAGAAGACCTTCAAGAGATTATATAGTAATAGATGGTAATAATGTAGTATCAATTCAAGGACACGACTCAGGGCCAATACAAGATTTAGCAGATAGTTACGGTTTAGAAGTTAGAGCTTCACAATTAACTCCTATGGGTAAAATAACTGCTAGTGGAAAAGTATCATTACTATCTTCTAACATACTTAGAGATGCAATTAAAGCAATTAAAGATGCAAGAGATGCAGAATCTAAAAGACAATCTGATTATTATAAAGATAGAGGCCCAGTATCAGGAGTTGGTAACATGGATGAAGTAAATGAGTTTGATGATAAATCTATAAAAGCTTATGGAAATGCTGTTAAAAAAGCTTACGGAGTTAAAGTAGGAGACATACTTACTAAAGATGGCAAAAAGGGCAAAGTAGTCAAAGTAATGGACGATATGGCTAACGTTGATTTTGGTAATGGCGATGTTTATGGAATTACTTTTAGTAGAATTAAAGGTAAAGAAATAGTTAATGAAGAAGCAGGACCTGAAACAGTATTAGAAGATGCTACTGATATAATGTTATCTAAATTCCCAACACTAAAAGCAGCTTTAATAAAACTACAGACAGAAGATTTTAAGTCTTTTGTAAGCACTATAGATTGGATATCTCCAAGACCAACTGAGTTTAGAGTTAATTTAACTAATGGTCAAGATTATATTCTTAAATGGACAGGAAGAGGTTTTGAAGCTCAGATAATGGGTAAAAGGTACTTTATAGATAAAATTAACGATTACCAACAAGCATTAGATAAATTAGCTATTCTATACAAAGAAGGTCCAATGGGAGAACCAGAAGAACCTGTAGAACCAGCTGATACAGATTCAGGCGGTGGTTCAGGAGGAGATTTTCCTGGAGATGATGCAACAGGAGGAGATGATGCACCCGCTGATGATGCAGGAGATGATACTGCAGATGCAGGAGGTGAAGAAGAAGGCGGAGAAGATTTAGGAGATGAGCCTGTTGATTTTGAAGAACCAGCTGAAGAACCAGCAGCATAATACGTAACATATGAATCTAATAGATAAAGTCATACTAGAGTGGTCTTTTAGGACTAAAAAAGGATACCCTGACATTAATAGTAGAGAGGATATGGATTTGTTTGAATCTATATTTGGCTTTGAATTAGGTGAATCAAATATGGGAGGTAAAGCTACAGGTTACCCCTCTACAACTGGAACATTTGAAAAGTACGTAAGAGATAAGGAAGACTCTAGCACCTTTATGTACTCCTCAGATAAAGATACTACATTAATACCAACATCAGAAGATGATGAAGAGGTAAATATTAAAAAAGGAGAAGAATTTAATATTATTACTAAATCAGAATTAGATTTAATTAAAAAAGGAGTAAGTAAATTTGCTACTATAAAGTACAATGGAAAAGAATATTTAGCAAACCTTACAGCAATTAATAAACCTACAGGTAAAGGAGTAGAAAAGTTTGAACCAGGAGATGCAAAAAAATCTAAATCAGGAGTATTACATCCTTTTGTACCAGGTCATCCTCAAGAAAAAGACGTTGCTCTATTATTCCATAATGCCTCAGATGAAAACTACAATTTCAAACATAACGGTAGAGATATAGGAATAACGTATATAGGAGAAGCAAGAGGCAGAACACCAGGTAAACCTAAAACAGATCTATTAGTACTATTGGATAAAGAAGTTAAACCTATTAATTCTGCTAAATTAAAAATTAGCCTTAAAGCAGGAAATGCTGCTTTCGTTGAGAATTGGACAAGACCACAAAGGGCATTACAAATATTTGAAAAATCTAAACTTAAAGAGGAAGTAATAAAAATATACAACGGTATAGTAGCTAACACCCTATTAAAAAAAGGAACAACTACAAAAAATTTAGTTTTCTTTATTAGTAATTCTTCTAGTACATACAGTGTAGAAGGACGAGGTCCATTACAGCTTACCGAAGATGAAGCATTTGAGGCATATACAGCTACCAGAAAATTTGGAGCTGATAGTGAATTAACTCCTAATTGTTTCTTTAAAGGATCTGTCCCTACAGAAATTACAGATGCAATAAGCCAATTAGTTCCCTTTGATAAAAATGCTTTAACAGTTCTAGAAGATCTTTATATACACGTTAGAGGATCAAATGAAGACAGAGGTGCAAGCCTCTTTATTAAAAGAGAAGATATAAACTCACCTTGGTATATTAACCCAGACTGGGTAACAGCATTGGGCATTTCACTTGAATCGGAAGTAGACGGAGTGAGGAAATATAAATAAGTTATGGAAAGAAACATAAAAAAGATAATAGCACAAGAGTATATCAAGTGTGCTAAAGATCCGGCGTACTTTATGAGGAAGTACTGCTACATCCAACACCCTACAAGAGGTAGAATACTATTTAACCTATACCCTTTTCAGGACAAAGTACTACATTTATTTAGAGATCACCAATACTTAATTACTCTTAAGTCAAGACAGTTAGGAATATCTACTTTAGCTTCTGGGTATAGCTTATGGTTAATGTTATTTCATAAAGACAAAAACGTTTTAGCTTTAGCAACAACTCAAGCAACAGCACGTAACTTAGTTTCTAAAACTATGTTTATGTATGATCAACTTCCTAAATGGCTAAGACTAACAGCTGTAGAAAAAAATAAATTATCTCTTAGATTAAAAAACGGTTCTAAAATTACAGCAAAATCATCTAATGCAGATGCCGCAAGATCAGAAGCAGTATCTCTTTTATTAATCGATGAAGCAGCCTTTATTGATAATATTGATGAAACATTTACTGCTGCTCAACAAACACTAGCAACAGGTGGTCAATGTATGGCACTATCTACCCCTAACGGTATAGGTAATTGGTTCCATCAAACATGGGAAAAAGCAGAAGCAAGTGAAAATAGTTTTGTTCCAATAAAACTACCCTGGACAGTACACCCTGAAAGAAATGATGAATGGAGAGCTCAGCAAGACTCAGATCTAGGGCCGAGAATGGCAGGTCAAGAGTGTGATTGTGATTTCTTAGCTTCTGGAGATACTGTATTTGAACCAGAAGATATGATGTTTTATGAACAGACTTATTTAAAAGACCCGTTAGAAAAAAGAGGAGTGGACGGTAATTTATGGATATGGGAAGGTGTAGACTATACTAAAACTTATATGGTAGTGGCGGATGTTGCTCGTGGAGATGCAGCTGATTACTCAGCATTCCATATATTTGATATAGAAACTTGTACCCAAGTAGGAGAGTATAAAGGCAAATTATCACCTAAAGATTACGGTAACGTACTAGTAGGAATAGCATCTGAATATAATGATGCATTGCTTGTAGTAGAAAATGCTAATATAGGATGGGCAACTATAGAACAGATATTAGAACGAGAATATAAGAACCTATACTACTCGTCTAAAGCACAAATGGAGACTGTAGAATCATATATGATAAAGTATGAAAGAGATAAACTGGTACCTGGATTTACCATGTCAGTTAGAACTAGACCATTAGTAATAGCTAAGATGATAGAGTATATTAGGGAAAAAGGTGTTACTATACAGTCTAAAAGGTTATTAGGAGAGATGAGAGTATTCGTATGGAAAAACGGTAAACCTCAAGCTCAATCTAAATATAATGATGATTTACTAATAGCCTGTGCAACAGCTCTATATGTAAGAGACACAGCTTTAAGACTGCGTCAACAGGGTTTAGACTTAGCAAGAGCACAACTATCTTCATTCCAGAACTTAAATGCTAAGAACAAAGCTGTCATGAGAACAGTTGGAAATCAACAAAATAATCCGTATCTTATAGATAACGGGTACGGACCGGAAGATATTTCCTGGTTACTTTAACTACCCTATTTATAATATATATAGTAAAAACTAAACAGAATATTAATGGCTGATACTTCTTTATTTGGCAGACTGCAGAGACTGTTTTCATCAGATGT
>Ga0257106_1001715_pt1 | contig 10566 bp, 10 predicted proteins | sample LP_taG_3_FD_190177 | JGI IMG/M metagenome (GOLD analysis project Ga0257106, IMG submission 190177) | Marine microbial communities from Northeast Subartic Pacific Ocean, Canada - LP_J_2011_P26_10m | ecosystem: Environmental > Aquatic > Marine > Oceanic | place: Canada: Northeast Subartic Pacific... | reverse complement strand
TTGTTTCATTATCTATCTCATATAGAGTTGAAATAGAAGTTGTATGAACCCCTTGATTATTTGAAAGAACATTAGTTTTTATATCCTTGCCAGTCAGCGATGTTGTTAAAGTTGATTTACCAGCACCTGAATTACCAACAAAAACTACACACTTATTTTCTAAATAAGTTATTACCTCATTTAAATTACTATTGTCCTTTGCAGAAATATTAATTAAATCAATATTCAGATCTTTATAGATTTGTAACTTTGATAAATATTCTTCATCTTGGTTCAAATCAATTTTATTATTAATAATAAATGCTTTAGTACCAGATAAAAGGGCAGTTAAAATCCATTTATCAATAAATTCTCTACTAGTTTTAGGCTCTGGAGTTACAAGTATCCCAACATGTGTAATATTTGCTGCAACAACCTTAGATTTAGATTCTTCTTTTTTTTCTAAAGCTGAAATTCGAGGCTTTCTAGAAAGAATAAGTCCTTTTGGTTTCTTGCTATCTTGAATGATCTCAATATCTACGATGTCCCCAACAACAACATCTTTTATAGCAATACAGCTGATATCTGCGTTGTTCGTTCGAACTAAGCAGCTATTAGAGTAGAATTCTATTACCAATCCAGATTGAAGTTTTTCCATATAAAGCACAAAATACACTAAAGGAAGGAATATAAAAAGTTATGAAGAGCCTACAATCAAGAGAAAATCTAATTTGGATAGACCTAGAGATGACTGGTCTTGATCCTGAGAAAGAAAGAATTATTGAAATCGCAACTTTAATTACTGATTCGCAGCTTAATATTCTGGCAGAAGGCCCTAATATAATTATCAATCAACCAAAAACACTTCTTGACGAGATGGACGACTGGAATCAAAACCAGCATGGGTCTTCAGGCTTAATTGATGGTGTTAAAAAGAGTGCCATAACAGAACAAATGGCGGAAATTGAGACTTTAGAATTTATATCTAAATATGTTGGTCCGAAACAATCACCAATGTGTGGTAATACAGTTTCTCATGACAGACGGTTTTTAATTAAATATATGCCACGCTTAGAAACCTATTTTAATTACAGACATATCGATTGTTCTTCATTTAAAGAAGCAGCAGTTAGATGGATGAATGAGGCACAGGTTTATCAAAAACAAGGCTCACACAGAGCAATGGGAGATATTAAAGAGTCTGTTGCTGAATTAAAATTTTATAAAGACCTTTTCTTGCCTGAAGAGTATTAGTCTTTATTATTCAAAGGATGAATATTTAAAGGGAAAGGACTTACCTGCCCTTTATTTTCTTTAATTTTTGCTTCACCAGATTCGTTAACCTCGTCAATTCTAATAATGGAATTCATAGGTATATAACTTCTTTGAACGCTTGAAAATTCTTTTTCAAGCTTTTCAGATGCAGGGTCAACAACTAGTTGTTTGTCTTTATTAAATATATAATCTTCGACCTCTATGAAACCATACATATCACTTTGATAAATTTGTTTAGCAAACACCTCGTAAATCTCTCCGAGTTGCATAAAAATTATCTTGTAAACGCTATTTATTTTCATAATACTTAATTATATGGGAACGAAACTTTATATTAAAACTTACGGATGTCAAATGAATGAATATGACTCCCAAAAGACAGCAGACATTCTTAAAGAGAAGAGAGGAGTTGAGGTCACTAATGATATAAAAGAAGCTGATATTATTTTATTAAATACTTGTTCCATTAGAGATAAGGCAGAGGCTAAGGTTTTTTCAGAACTTGGTAGGTTAAATAAATTAAAAGAGAAGAACCCTAATTTAAAAATTGGTGTTGGCGGATGTGTAGCTACTCAAGAAGGAGCAAATATTCAAAAAAGAGCCCCTTATGTAGATTTAATATATGGCCCGCAAACTCTTCATAGAGTATCTGATTTATTGGATGTTGATAAATCAAAAGGCATAAAAGCAATTGATATAACCTTTCCCATAGAAGAAAAATTTGATTCATTGCCTGAGCCAACCTCGGGAGGTCCTTCAAGCTACGTAGCTATCATGGAAGGTTGTTCTAAATACTGCTCTTTCTGTGTTGTCCCATATACAAGGGGGGACGAGGTCAGTCGAAAACCAGAACAAATATTTGATGAAGTGGCCAGATTAGCTGAACAGGGTGTCTCTGAAATAACCTTTATTGGTCAGAATGTTAACTCTTATAAAATGCCATACAAAGAAAGAATTTTAAGACTATCTGATCTTATTGAGATTATTAGTCATATAGATGGTGTTGATAGGATTAGATACACAACATCTCATCCATTAGACATGACAGACGATTTAATTGAAGTTTATCAATCTGTTCCTCAGCTTGTTAGCCAACTTCATCTCCCAGTTCAATCTGGTTCAAATAAGATTTTAGAAAAGATGAAAAGAAATTATTCTGTTGATATATTTTTAGACGCAGTAAATAGAATCAAATCCTACAGACCGGATTTAAGAGTTTCGTCAGATTTTATTGTTGGATTTCCTGGTGAAACAGAGAAAGACTTTAATGACACTATGGATCTTGTTAACGAAGTAAAATTTGATTCATCTTTTAGTTTTATATATTCAAAGAGACCTGGAACTCCTGCCTCAAAATTAGAAGATCACACACCTATGGCTGAAAAAAAACAGAGGCTACGTATTCTTCAGGATCAGCTTGATATTCACCATAAAGATCAGAGCAACAGGATGATAGGATCTATTCAGAGATGTTTGGTTACAGGATTTTCTAAAAAAAGCCCAGATCAGCTTCAAGCAAGGACAGAATGTAATAGAGTAGTTAATTTTGACTTCCAAAATATTGGATTTATAGGTAAATTAGTAGATATTAATATCGAAGAAGCTTTTTCTTATTCACTACTAGGATCATTGCATAATTCCCGAGGACAAAATTAACTTTTAATGCAAGAAACACAAACCTCTCTTAAAAATATATCTCTTGAACCTTCAAGCGCAGACAGGATTGCGCTTTTTGTGGGTGAGCTTAACGGAAATCTAAAATTAATAGAGAAAACTTTCTCTGTGAAAGTATTTCATAAGGGAGATAAAATAAATATCACAGGCAAAGAGAAAGATATTAAGCATGCATCAGATGCAATCCTTGATTTATATAACTTAACTAAAAAAAATATAGAAATAAGCAAAGAAGCCGTTCATCTTACAATTCAATCTCACTTAAATTTGAGTCTTGCCAAGCATCAGAAAGAGCAGGTACAGATGCCAGATATACAAATAAAAACTCCTCGTAAAATAATTAGACCGCGAGGCAAAAATCAGCAAGATTACATAAAAAAAATCAATACTTACGAATTAAATTTTGGAGTAGGTCCTGCTGGAACTGGAAAAACTTATCTTGCAGTTGCTGCTGCAGTTGATGCACTTTTGAATGACAAGGTTGAAAAAATCATTCTTATTAGACCTGCAGTAGAAGCCGGTGAAAAACTTGGCTTCTTACCAGGAGATCTTTCTCAAAAAGTTGATCCTTATTTAAGGCCTTTATATGATGCCTTGTACGAAATGCTTGGCGTTGATAAGGTCACTAAGCTAATTGAAAAAGAGGCTATTGAAGTTGCTCCATTGGCTTACTTAAGAGGAAGAACTCTAAACAACTCCTTTATTATCATGGATGAAAGTCAGAATACGACTGTAGACCAGATGAAAATGGTTCTTACTAGAATGGGTTTCGGCTCTCATGCAGTCATTAATGGAGATTTAACTCAGGTCGATCTCCCAAAACACATCACATCCGGTCTCGAGCACGTCATTCAAGTTCTTGATGATACATCTGGTATAGGCATGACTCATTTCTCATCTCAAGACGTTGTGAGACACCCCCTTGTTAGAAAAATAATAGATGCCTATAAAATTTTTGAAGAAAAACTAAATAAGTGAGTTTATTAATTTCATTTGACGAAGGCTTTTCATTAGATAGCTCTTTAATTAAAAAATTAGAAAATTTAATCAATACAATTTTTAGTGATGAAAAAATTATTGATAGCACTGTTAATTTAAGAGTCCTTGGTGATGAGGAAATGAAAAAATTAAATCATCAATTTAGGAATAAAGATAAGACTACTAATGTGCTGTCTTTTACAAATGAAGATATTTCTCTCGATGAAACTAAGAATATTGGTGATATAGCCATAAGCTATGACTATGTTATGCATGAATCCAAAGATCAAGGCAAAGAATTTGAAGACCATATGATTCACATGTTGGCCCATGGTGTATATCATATACTTGGGCATGATCATGAAGACGACTCAATGGCAGACACAATGGAGTCGAAAGAAATCGAAGTGCTCAGTAAATTAAATATAAAAAACCCATATCATTAAATGAATCAGAAATTAGAAAACGAAGACAATCACCCTCCTTCGGGAATTTTAGCCAAAATAAAGAAATATTTTAGGAACCCTTTTTTTATAAAAACTCAATCCGTTTCAGAAATCACAGATTTCTTAAAAGATGCTGTAGATTTGAATATTATTGATAAAGAAGCAGAATCAATTGCAAACAAAGCAATCAGACTGGGCAAAACAACAGTTAAAGAGATTATGGTCCCAAGAGTTGATATGGTAACGGTGGGTCTAGATGAGGATACTAGCATTATCATAGATAGGATTATTGAATCAGGACATTCTAGGTATCCCGTAATAGGTAAAGATAGAGACGAGGTTAGCGGAATACTTCTAGCAAAAGATATATTGCCTAAAATTGTAGAAGGAGATAGCAATTTCAATGTTCTAGATATGCTCAGAGAACCAAATGTTGTCCCAGAAACAAAGAAGGCAGATTCTTTGCTTGAGGAATTCAAGAAAGATAGATCTCATTTAGCAGTTGTTATAGACGAATATGGTGCAATCTGTGGATTAGTAACAATTGAAGATATATTAGAGGAACTTGTTGGTGAGATTGAGGATGAGCATGATATTGAAGAGGATGAGATAGTAGAAATATCTAAAGGAACTTTTTCTGCAGATGCAAAGGTAGAAATCGAAGAATTCACTCAGTTTTTTGATCTAAAAATAGACCCTATGAATATCGACGCAGAAACTCTTGGAGGCTTTGTGATAAATCAATTAGGAGTTCTCCCAAAGGTTGGTGACAAGATTGAAATTGACAATTTAATTGTAAAAGTTACTCATGCTGATGATAGAAAAATTGATAAGGTTTTAATAACAAAAACTTAATGATAATAAAGAAGTATTTAATACCTTTTTTGTTTGGGTTGATTGGCATTTTTTCGCTTGCGCCCTTCTCTATCAAACCTCTTATTTTTCTTTCGTATGCTTACTTAATTAGAGAATTAGTTTATAGAAAAAAAGATAAGTTCATTAAGCTAATATTTTGGTCATTAGGGCATTGGGGGTTTGGAATGTCTTGGATAATAGTAAGCATTTACTATTATGGAAATACAGGTATAGTGATGTCTTTAATTATATTCACCTCATTAATTTGTATACTTACCCTAGTTTTTTCCTTACCTTTATTGCTCTTAAAAGTAAGGTTATTTAATGGATTAAAGTATTCGAAAACTTACGAAATTCTATATGTAAGTAGCTTCTTTATTCTTAGTGAATGGTCCACATACTATCTACTTAACGGGGTTCCCTGGATAATTCCTGGAATAATATTTTTGGATACAATAACTCAAAATATATATCCAATTCTTGGTGTTGCAGGTGGGTCATTTATTGTCTACTTATTTTCAAATTTAATAGCTCTATTTTGGGACTTAAATAAAAAAATATCTTTAGGTATATTTGTTGGTTTATTTATACTTTTAATACCAAGGCAAAACCATATTTATGATGACTCAGACTTTATAAATATTTCTATTATTCAGCCATCATCAGATCCTTTTCTAAAATATACAAATGGTTATAAGAACAAGATAGAAAATAATTTATTAAGACTGGCCAGTGAAGTACCAATAGAATCAAGGTTAGTAATTTTTCCAGAGGCAGAGCTACCCTATGCTCTTGAAAGTAAAGAATTTAGTTTATTTAAAGAGAAATTAGATCTATCTAAAACAATAATTACAGGATCCTGGCATTTTTCTGATAAAAAATTATTTAATTCAATGGTTAATCTAAATTCAGGTCAAATATACAATAAAGTCCACTTGGTACCATTTGGTGAATATATTCCGTTTATATCTTCACTTAGAGGATTGATATCATTTTTTGATATGCCTATGTCAGATGTTGCTCATGGAAAGGCTATTCAAGGCGAAATGTATTATATGGATAAAAAACAGATAAACTTTTCTCCACTAATTTGTTACGACATAGCATTTGGTAACACGGTCCGTAAAAGCAACAAAAGTTCTTTATTTATGATAAATATCAGTAATGATACCTGGTTTGGAAACTCAATAGGCCCATATCATCATTTAGATATAGCTAGAGTTAGATCTGTAGAAAATAATAAATGGTTAATTAGGTCTACAAATGACGGATTCTCTGCTGTTATTGATAATAAAGGAACAATTGTTGATAAATTAGACAAAGGAATAACTGGTTTACTTAATAGTAGAGTGAGCTTAATGAATGAAACTACAATTTATAACAGTTATGGCTACTATATCCCATATTTATTAGCTCTAATAATAGTTTTTTTATCAGCTATAATTAAATTATGTTCAAAAAGATCTTATTAGTTTTAATTTTGCTTATTTCTTATAAAGTTGATGCAAATGATAGGAGTATGGTTATAGATATCTCCCAACAAAGGCTGTATCTATACCAGGGTAAGGTTTTAGAAGCATCTTTCCCAGTTTCCTCGTCTAAATATGGAGAAGGTAGCAAGGAAAACTCCTTTAAAACACCCCTTGGTGAACATATTATTAAAGAGATGATAGGCGAGGGTGCAAAGATCAACACCATATTTTCTTCAAGAATTAATACAACCAGGCCTGCAAAAGTCATAAATGAGGCAGAAGATTCAAAGAATGACTATGTTACCTCAAGAATAATGTGGCTTGATGGACTTGAAGATGGTCAAAACAAAGGCGGTAATGTAGATTCCTACAAAAGGTACATATATATTCATGGAACTCATGAAGAGGGTCTAATTGGATCAAAGGCATCTCATGGTTGCATAAGAATGTTCAATGAGGATGTTATTGAATTATTTGATATGGTTAAAATAGGGACAAAAGTTCTAATTAAAGCCTAGAGTCCCTATCCATTATAGATTTCTTTTAAAAGTTATTAGCTACTGAAGACTTTGCAAAGTTTAATCTTTCCCTTCTATCTTCTGCAGCAGGCGCATCACCTAGCTTTTCTCCATTTTTAGCTAATTTAACTAACAGATCACTAGGCTTATAGACGTCACTACCTGTCATCTCAGCATACTTCTCTAGTTTTTCCACTACAACATCTAATCCCATAGCATTAGCATGATGCATTGGACCTCCTCTCCATATAGGAAAGCCATACCCATTTATATATACAACGTCTAAATCTGCAGCTCTCTGAGCTACTCCTTCGGATAAGATATCTGCGCCTTCATTAATAAGAGCAAGTACACATCTATCGACAATCTCTACATCAGAAATCTCCCTTCTTGTGAAACCATTTTCTGACGATATTCTTTCGTAAGTAGCTTCATTTTCAGGAGCTGGATTTGGAGCTCTAGATCCTTCACTATAGTTGTAGTAGCCTTTTCCATTTTTTTGTCCAAATCGATCATTATCACAAAGATTATCACCAATTTTTGCATGCAATGGTGAATCCATTCCACCAAGCTTTCTTGCTCTCCAACCAAGATCTAATCCTACAAGGTCCATCATTCTAAATGGGCCCATATTTAATCCAAATGATTCCATAGCTTGATCTACTTGATGGGGAAGGGCTCCTTCTAAAAGTAACATGTTTGCTTGTGCTGTATATCCAAATAACATTCTGTTACCAATAAAGCCTGGCGCATTTAAAGATACAACAGCAGCCTTTTTAATCTTTTTACTAACCGCCATTACAGTAGCTAAAGTCTCATTAGATGTTGCTTCACCTCTAACTACCTCTAATAGTTTCATAATATTAGCAGGACTAAAAAAGTGAGTACCTACTACTAATTGAGGCCTACTAGTAACTGCAGCTATGGCATCAATATCTAAACCAGATGTATTACTTGCAAGGATAGCTCCAGGCTTAACATGTTCATCTAAGCTCTTAAATATTTCCATTTTCAGGTCAATATTTTCGTAAACTGCTTCGATAGCAATATCGCAATCATTAAGGTCTTTATAGTCAAGACTAGAAGAAATTAAACCAAAAACCATATCTTTCTGTTCAGATGTCATTCTTCCTCTTCCAACCATAAATTCATAATTTTTTTCAATTACTGACATTCCTCTTTTCAAATTATCTTCGTCTTGATCAATAATATGAACAGGTATTCCAGCATTAGCAAAGCACATTGCTATACCTCCGCCCATTGTTCCTGAGCCTATTATTCCTGCTTTTTTAATATCCATAATTGGAGTATCTTTTGGCACGTCAGAAACTTTTGAAGCTGCTCTTTCTCCAAAGAAAATATGAATCATAGCTTCTCTTTGAGGATGCACTAAACACTCTAAGAAGCAGTCAGATTCTTTTTTTAGACCCTCGTCAAAATCATCGCAATTTATTGCAGCTTCAACACATTTTATAATTTGACCCGGTGCAAACTGACCCTTTCTTGTTTTTGCAGCAATAGCTTGAGCTTCTACTAATATATTCTCAGATCCCCTAGCTTCAATCACCTTATCATTCAAATTTCTTACTAACGGATGCGAATCTTCATTTGCAGCCTTATCTTTTATAAATGTTATTGCATCTTCAACAACATTATCAGATAGAGAATCAACAATGCCCAAAGAAAGAGCTTTTTTAGCTGGAACATGAGCGCCAGAAAGCATCATCTTTAACGCTTCTGCAGGCCCAACTAGTCTTGGAAGCCTTTGAGTGCCGCCAGCCCCTGGTAATAGACCTAAATTAACTTCTGGAAGACCTACAAATGCCGTATTTGAAGCCATTCTATAGTTACAGCAAAGCGCAGTCTCAAGACCGCCACCCAATGCTAAGCCATTTATGGCTGCAACTACTGGTTTTGTACAGTATTCTAGTTTTTTAAATACTGATCCAAGTGATTGACCAACGTTTTCACCACCAAACTCAGAAATGTCTGCACCACCTATAAATGCACGACCTTTTCCTGTTAAAACGACGCCTAAAACAGCATCATCAGCTTCTGCATTAGCAATTCCTTCATAAAGACCTGCTCTTACACCATCACTAAGAGGATTTACTGGAGGGTTATCAACAGTTAATACTGCTACCCCATCTTTTACTTCATATAATACTGTTCCTTTCAATTTAATCTCCGTTTTATCGTTGGAAAATGCATTATACATAAAAAAAGTGTATTTTCTTTATAAATATGGTTGATAATTAGTTATAAGTATATATAATAATTGAGTCAGCACTCCTCTCCCCCTATAAGAATTTGCTGACACTCTGAAAATGGATGGAGAGCTTCGGCTCTCCATTTTTATAAAATTATATAAAAATTAAGGTTTTTTAAATGGAAAGATATAAAGAAGTATTTGAAACAGTTGTTTTGGTAAGTTTTTTTGTGATATCAATAGTAGCAATCGCTCCGATTGCTTAATTAGTCATATATAATATATATATGAAAAAAGTATATACATTAAGTTTTTTATTGTTATTTTCTCTTCACGGTTATTCTTGTAATGATCTTTTAGATACTGAAATGAGAATATTAGATTCTGCTGAATCTAAAAACTTATGTGAATATGAAGGAAAAGCAATGTTAGTTGTTAATGTTGCTAGTAGGTGTGGTTACACCTACCAATATGCTGGACTTCAAAATTTGTATGAAAAGTACAAAGAGGATGAATTCGTTGTTATTGGAGTACCCTCAAGAGATTTTCTACAAGAATATTCAAACGAAGGAGATGTGGCTGAATTTTGTTCAACCGAATATGGTGTAGATTTTCCTATGTTTTCTACAGTTAAAGTTCGTGGAAAAAAGGCACACCCATTTTATAAGAAACTCAAAGCAGAGACTGGAGTAGCGCCAAGCTGGAACTTTAATAAATATTTGATTTCAAAAGAAGGGAAAGTTATTGCTACTTATGGATCTGGAGTTAAGCCAGATTCTCTAGAACTAACGTCAGCCATAGAAAAACTTTTATAAATTTATTTAGAGACTAAAACTGTCTTGGGTTTGTTGAATGCAAAGATGCCATTATCAACAACTCCCGGTATATTATTAAGTAAAGCTTCTAAAGTTTCTGGATTTGATATATCAATATCATTAACATCTAAAATTTGATTTCCTTGATCCGTTACAAATCCGGTCCTGTAAATAGGTGTGCCTCCTAAAGATACTATCTTTCGAGCAACTAGGCTTCTGCTTTCCGGAATAACTTCCACTGGAAGAGGGAAGGCGCCAAGTTTATTTACAAGTTTAGATTCGTCTACAATACAAATAAATTCATTTGAAGCTGAGGCAACTATTTTTTCCCTTGTATGAGCACCT
>Ga0257106_1001713_pt1 | contig 10577 bp, 8 predicted proteins | sample LP_taG_3_FD_190177 | JGI IMG/M metagenome (GOLD analysis project Ga0257106, IMG submission 190177) | Marine microbial communities from Northeast Subartic Pacific Ocean, Canada - LP_J_2011_P26_10m | ecosystem: Environmental > Aquatic > Marine > Oceanic | place: Canada: Northeast Subartic Pacific... | reverse complement strand
CTCGCCCTCGGCGCTTTACGACCACTACGAGTCCTACGTCGCCGCGCTGCGCAAGCTCGACGCGCTGAAGTTCAACGGCCTCACGAAGAGCTGGGTCGCCGAGTTCGACGACTACCGGTCGGCCTTTAACGCGTCGTGGTCCGACGAGGCGGGCTTCGACGCGGCGATCCGCGACTTCCGGGCGCACCACGCGGGCCACTACGGCCGGGAGCTCGTGGCCTACGAGAACGGGGGCGGCGGCGTCCTCATGCCCGGCGGCGCGCGGACGGCCGACTGCACCATTTTGAGCTTCCGCGACGGCGCGAACGGCACGGACTCCGTCTGCGCGTCGAAGATCCCCATGTCCTGGAAGAAGGTCAACGAGAAGTCGACGCAGATGCGGCGGCTCGACGAGGCGCAGGCGCTGCTCGACGCCCACGGCGCCGAGGAGCTGGGGTTATTCGTCCAGCGGAGCGCTGTTTTAGAAGCGCTGGCGCTCACGTGGCCCCAGACCGTGAAATCCGTCGGCTACGTGGCTTTGACCGTGTTCCTCACGTGCTTGCTGCTATTGGGCCGCGCGAGCGCGGCGGCGCTCATGCTCGGGGTCATGGCGTTCGTCGACGTCGTGCTCATCGGCGCGCTCTACTGGATCGGCGAGTACTGCAACATGATCACGGCGGTCATCCTGACGCTGGCCATCGGCCTCGCGGTCGACTTCAGCGCCCACGTGACCCACGCCTACTTCCACGCCGAGAGCGCGGCCGCGGCGCTCGCGCGCATGCTGCCGCCGATCCTCAAGGCCGGCGGGTCGACGCTCCTGGCGGTCCTGCCCATGGCGTTCTCGCAGTCCTACGTCATCCGCCTGTTCTTCGCCATGTCGCTCATGATCATCTCCCTGGGGCTCTTCGTGGGGCTGCTCGTCGTCCCGGCGGCGCTCCAGACCGCGGACGACGTCGCGCTCTACCGGAACCGGCGCGACCTCGAGAACCGGCTCCGGACCGCGTCCTACGCGCACGACGACGGCTTCGCCGGCGGCGGCCACGACTACATCGGCGACTCGTACCACCTCATCGACGACGAGCCGGGCGGCGACGACACGAGGACCGCGTCGCGCCTCAGGGTGATGGAGCTGTGCGACACGGGGGGGTAAAGCAGAGGGATGCTGGTGTGGTCCAGTGTGTGCGAAAGGCGGGTTTTTGGCTGATCGTCCCACTGTGACTGCACAGGCGTGTTCTTATCGACGCGGGTCCCCTCGAGGGGCCGCGTTCTAGAAGAAGGGGTGGAAGAGGCCGTAGGACGAGGAGACGACGGGCACGGGGATGCCCGAGAGCCGCGCGGCGAACTCCTGGACGACGTAGGCCGTCACGGCGAGCATGGCGACGCGGCCGTTGACGATCTCCGCCTCCGCGACCTTGGCCGGCGAGCCGAGGACGTCCGCCGCGGCGTCGGCGCCGAAGCGGAAGCCGAGGTCGCCGGACATCTTGCCGCTCTCCTTGGCCTGGATGCCCGCGAGCTCGGCGGCGACGGCGACGGCGACGGCCGAGATCCAGAAGACGACGGGCACGTCGCCGAGGCCGCCGTTGAGCACCGAGGGCACGTCGCCGCCGAGCTTGAAGACGAGCGACGGCTCGTTGAGGCTCGACGCGAGCGTCGGGTGGACGAGCTCCGACAACGGCCAGCCGACGGCCGCGAGCATGGCGAGGCGCGCGTGGCGGATCTCCGCGTCGCGCATCGTCAGCAGGCTCTCCGCCGAGTCGCCCGCGAGGCCCAGCGGGTCGAACCCAAAGTCGCCGGGCAGCGCGAGCTCGTCGAGCACTGCGGGCCGCTCGGCGAAGGGCAGGGCCACGGACGCCGCGCGGAGCTCCTGCGTCGAGTAGGACACGGGCAGCGACTGCGCCGGCTCGGAGTCGTAGCCGAAAGGGTCCGCGGACGCGAAGGTCTGCGACTTGCCGAGCTGCGCGATGCGCGTCTTCTCCTCGTCGACGAACCCGAAGACGTCGTTCTCCTTGACGTCGACGGCCGCGCCCCAGCTGTCCTGGCCCTCGCGCTTGGCGTTGAGCAGGGCCTCCTCCTGCTCGATGCCGAAGACGTCGGCGCGGAGCGCCGACGAGGACGCGGTGGCCGCGGGCGCGACGAAGGCGCTGCCGGTGGCGAAGAGCGACGTGAGGGCGATGGACTTGAGCATCGTTGCGACGGTGGCGGTGGTGGGTGCTTGGTGCTTTGCTTCTCGACGATGGTCGTGGCGGAACTTGATGGCTGCTGAGAATCGAGTCATCGGCCAGCGCATCGATCTGGCCGGGGTCCAAAACGCAGAAACCGGCGATTACAAGCTCCGCGCGACGAAGTACCCCACCGACAAGCTTAATACAGTTCCCCCGCGTCCTCGTGCCCCTCCGGCGCGGCGAGGTCCAGCCGCCAGAGGTCGCCGAGGCGCTCGTCGGCCTCGCCGTCGACGCGGCGGTAGCCCGCCCAGACGAAGACGGCGTCGCCGACGGGCGCGAGCGTCGCGAAGCAGCGACCTTTCGGCCCCGCGGACGCGGGCGTCGCGTCGGCCCAGCCGCCGCCGGAGCAGACCATGACGTCCGCGTCGTAGGCCGCGACGCCGCCGACGACCTTGAAGCCGCCGACGGACAATAACGTCCCGTCCGGCAGCACCGTGCCCGCGCGGCCGCTCAGGTAGGGCAGCTCCGTCGCCTCCGACGCCCAGGCGGCGCCGTCGTAGGTCCAGACGGACCCGTCGTCGACGCCGCCCCAGACCAGGAGCTTGCCGCCCCGCTCCGCGGCGACGTGGAAATCGCGCGGCGCCGGCCGCGGGCCCGCCGGCGCCGCCGCGACCCAGGCGCCCGTCGCGAGGTCCAGCGTCCGAAGCTCGTCCGAGAGCGTCGAGTCCTCGCGCGACCCGCCGAAGATCATCATGGCGTCGCCGAGCAGCGTGGCCGTGTGGCCCGCGAGGGGCCCGGGCGCGTCGCCCGTCGCGCTCCGCGGCGCCCACGCCGTCTTCTCGACGTCGAAGGTCCACAGGTCCCCCATGGGGGAATGATCGAAGACGTCGTCGGCCCCGCGCGCGATGCCCCCGTAGAGCACGAGCTTCCCCTCGCGGCACACCGCCGACGAGCAGACGCGCGGCGCCGGCGCGCCCGCGGCGCCGTCCGGCGACAGCTCCTCCCAGTCGCCCGTCTCCAAGTCCAGCCGCCAGACGTCGTTCAGGTAGCGGTTCGGGACGACGCCCGCCGCGTCGTCCGTCTCGCCCCCGAAGACGTATAAAGCGCCGCCGGCGACGCACGTCGCCGCGGGCACCCTCCCCAAGGGCGCCGGCTTCGCCGCCTCCCGCCGCCACGCGTCGCCCGCCTCGACGCGGTAGGCCGCGTCGTCGAAGGCCTCCGGCGGCAGCACGGCGCGCCCGCGCTCGTCGTGCCCCAGGGGCGCCTCGAGCTCCTTGATCCAGTTGTAGGCGCGGCCGACGACGTCGCCGGAATCGAGCGCCGGCACGAACGACAGCGAGTCCGCGAGGGACTTCCCGAGGGCCGCGAGCTCGGGGAACCGGGGCGCGTGGAACCGCAACCCGAAGACCTCGGCCGCCGCCGGCACCGCCTCGGTCGTGCGCCGCCGCCAGTCCCACTCGAAGACGGCCGGCGGCCACGACGCCGCGAGATTCGCCCAATCGGTCACGCGGAACGGCGTCGCGTCGCCCGCGCCGGCCTTCTCGAAGTACACGTCGTCGTCGACGTAGATGGCCACGTGGTCCAAGAACAAGCCCTGGCCGCCGCCGTTGTCGTGCCAGACCAGCAGCACGTCGCCGGGCGCGAGATCCGCGTTCCTTGTCACCTCATCCTCCAGCAAGCCGCGGCCGTTTGCCGACGTCGACTGCACCTCGGCCGTCGCCTCGCGCAGCGCGCACCACGCCGCCTCGCCCGCGCCGCAGGAGATGGTCAGCGTCTCCCGCGGCGCCGCCGCGGCCTCGAGCGCGGCCCACGCCAGACCCCAGCAGTTGAAGCCGCGCGTCGCCTCCCCGCCGCTAAATCGCCGCGTGCCCGTGCGGAAGTGGCGGCCGCTCGTCGCCTGGAAGAGCGGCGGCAGCAGGTCGAGGAGCGTGAAGGGCTCGCCCCGCCGCCACGCGACGCCGCTCGCGCTCTCGCTCCAGCCGCCGTAGTCGCGCCGGAGCGCGCGGAACGTCGCCTCGTCGACGGGCTCGAAGACGGCGTCGAGCGACAGCGCAAAGTTACTGAGGGTCGCCGCCGACGAGTTCGCCGCGACGCCGCGGTAGCGCAGGCCCCGCGCGTCGGCGCGCGCGAGCCGCAGGGCGTGCGGCTGCTGCGTCGACGGCGCGTCGATGAAGATGCCCGCCGCGAGGCCGACGCCGGCGGCCGCGGCGGCGACGGGCAACGCTTTCTGCATGAAAGCTTGTGCAGCTCGGTGTTGTTCTGCAGCGGTCGGCAGCGGTCGACCGACGACACACGCCTGACGACTCCCTGCGGCGGCTCGAGCCGCACGCGCGGGGTCGGTGTGTTTCCGCCGATGTTTGCCCCGATCGATGTCGCATGGGCAGCCCGACCCGTCGTACAATCCCCGCGCTCCTGCTACTTCTCCAAAGCGCCGCCGGCTTCGACGGCGCCATCGCCGCTGCGCCCGACGGCTTCCTCCAGGCGGCCTTCCAGCCCTGGACCCGCAACGCAACATCGCGCGCCTGGACCGGCGGCGACGTCGGCGCGTCCTGCGCGCTGACGCCGACGCGCACGCTGTGGGTCTTCGGGGACACGCTCATCGGCCACTGGGACGGGAAGCGTCGGGTGAGCGAGGGCGCCGCGATGCCGCACAGCTCCGTGGGCGTCTGGGACCTCGGCGCGGCGCCTCGCGACGCGATGACGTGGCGCTGGGGCCCGGGCGACGCGTCCTTCTTCCGGCCGTCCTGGGAGAGCTCGACAGAGGCCTTCTGGGCGGCGGTGACGGCGCCGCGGGCAATCGACGGCCGCGTGCTGGTGCTCGGCAACCGGGTCTTGTACACCGGCGAGGGCGGGCCGATGGGCTTCCGGACGAACGAGTCCTTCATCTTTACGATCGACGGGGCGGCGGACCGGCCCGACGACCCGGCGAGCTGGGAACTAGACTATCTTACGATACCGCACACGGGCAACCTGAGCGCGGGCGGCTTCGTCGACTTCGCGCGCGGCGCGCTCCTCGTCGGGCCCTGGCTCTACCTCTACGGCAACGTGCGCACGGCAGCGACCGGCGGCCGGGAAGTGCTGAGCAGAATCCCCTGGGCGGACTTGCGCGTGAGGAATTTTTCAGCGCAGGAGTACTGGACGGGCGCGTGGCGGCGCGGCTGGAGCGACGACCTGCCGGGGGCGCTCGCGACGCTCTGGAGCCCCCAGGTCGCCGAGATGCAGCCCCAGTGGTGCGACAAAACGGGCTCCTACGTCGCGCTCACGATCCCCTTCGGTTCCACGCGCGTGGAGCTCCGCTCGTCGCCCGCGCCCGAGGGGCCCTGGTCGGACCCGCGCAAGGTCTACGACATCCCGCCGCCGCAGAACGACACGACGAAATTTTTCTGCTACGCGACGATGCAACACGACGCCGCGAGCCTGCCCCGGGACCCGTCCTCGCCGCCGCCGGACCTCGTCTTCACCTACGTCTGCAACGGGCGGACGCTCGCGGACGTCTTCGCGCCGGGCGCGGAGGCGTCCTACACGCCCCAGTTCGTGCGGCTGAGCTTTCTATAAGTAAGTTCGGCGCGCCTTTCTGACCCTGGTCCATGACCTCTCCGGCAGGTGACATATGACTAGGCATTCCTAGCATCAGCAGGCCTATCAGCCACTTGCATCAGCGATCGAATTCAGAGTTTGTGTCCTTCTTCACTGCCACGTGAGTTGTTCACAGCTGCCGCGCGTGCAAGAGCCCTCTCGTCTTCGTCGCGCCGCATCTACCCCCATGACTCGCCCGCCCCCCCTCCAACAGCAAGACTCGCTCGTGGCCGAGGAGATCTTGGGCCACAAGCTCGGCGACTCGGCGAGCCGCGACGAGGTGAAGAAGATCATCGAAGAAGTCATCGTGGACCGCAACGCCATCCGCGCGGCCCAGAAGAAGATCACGTTCCAGCATCGCGCCCTCGTCCTGGGCGCCGTCGGCGTCGTCCTCGCGTTCGGCGCGTGCGTGGCCGCGGTGGCCCTCGGCGTCGAGGTGACGCGCGACACGAAGCACTCGCACGAGTCCGGCACGGAGTCGGGGACGCGGAGCCTCCTCGACGTGAACGGCGACGCGATCACGACGAGCCTCACGACCTTCGAGTCCGCCGGCGACGCGGGGGCGTGCGCGCTGCTCCTCCCGCCGGTCGGCGACGCCGCCGCCGACGCAGGCGCGCTCGGGTCCGCGCTCGACCTCTTGATCCCGTACCAGGGCGAGACCGCGGAGAAGCTCCTCCACCTCCGCATCGGCTCCATCGAGTACGGCGTCCCCGACGACCCCGACGACGGCGAGGCCATCGTCGGCGAGGTCGCGTCGGTCTCGGGCCGCTACGCCGTGGGGTTGCGGCAGGACGGATCGGTCGTCGTCGTCAAGGACGACGAGGTCTTCGCGACGGACGTCGTCTGCGACGTCGAAGCCCTCGCGCGTCGGCGTCTCAGACGTCGCGGCGGTCGCGGGAGGGTCTTAGTGAGACGCCTTTTCCGGTCCTTCCAGGTCGTAGCTACGTAGATACCACCAGAGCGTGATTTGAAGAAGAAGCAACCGGCAGGATCTCCCACCAAGCGGGCAACCTCGTCCGCTCCACCTCGCGGCCGCCCCCCCCCTCGGAACCCTCCGCGTCCCCCGTCCCTGTCGTAAAAAACGTTACGACCCCGTCCGCTGCCGCGGCGGGTCCTCGTCCCCGCCGCCGCGCCGCAGCCCGAGCGCCCGCTCCAGCGCGAGGAACGCCTCCTCGGAGCGCGCGTCCTTGTACGCCTTCGAAGCCGCGCGGACGCCGGCGACGTCGACGGCGATGCCCGCGCGCGCGAGCTGCGCCGACGCCCACGACTGCGAGAGGTACTGCGCGACGCCGGTGACGTTCTGGGGCTTCGCCGACTCGGCGCAGCGCTCGAAGTCCAGAAGCACGCACCGCCCGTCGCGCACGACGACGTGGCGCGCGCAGCGGCCCATCTCCTTCTTGTCGATGCCGCGCTCGTCCAGCGCGCGGCATTGGCCCAGGAGGTCCGCGAGCGCGGTCGCGAGCGCGTCGCGGTCGCCGGCCGTCGCCTTCTCCAGCGCGCCGCCGATGGTGTCGCCCTCGGCGAAGGCCATGGCCACGGCGGACCCCTCGACGGCGAGGAGCGCCGGGCCGACGCCGAAGCCGTTGCACCGTTTCAGCCACGCGGCCTCCCGCTCCGCGGCGCGCGACTCGTCGGGCGGCGCGCCGTCGCGCGGCCGCTTCTTCGTGCGCGCGAGCTTCACGGCGACGTCGCGCGACGCGCCGCCGGCGTAGGACGCGACGAAGACGACGCCGCGCTGGCCGCGGGCGAGGAAGGCCGGCGGCTCGAGGCCCAGGCGCGCCACCAGGTGCTGCAGCAGCGCGGCGTCCGTCTCCGCGACGGCGGCGGCCTGGGACTCGGCGTTGAGCTGCTGCGAGGGCGCCTTGCGCCGGCGCGCGCTCCGCGACGAGGAGGCAGTAGCGCCGCTTTGCGAAACCGAGCTCTCCATCGGCAGCTTCACCAATTGCTTGGTATTAGTGGCGGAGTCCATGCTCTCCACTGCACCTTCGCCAAAGCACTCGTCGTTGAACTCCTCCTTGCACACCGATCACGATGGCTCGGCCGCGACGCAGCCCCTGGCTGCTCGCGTGGCTCGCCATCGCGAACGGCTGGAGCAACGAGCGGCTCGCCGCCGAGTACCTGCGGTGTTGGGACCGGCCGCTCGACGGGCGCCTCGACGTCTTCACGTCCTTCCGTTCCATGGACGACGGCCGGGGCGGCTACAGCCTCTTCGCCCGCGACTTCTACAACAGCTGGCTGCGCTACTGGCCCGCGCGGCTCGGGCGCCTCGTCGTCTACGCCGAGGACGACGCGAAGACGGCCGCCGTCGTCGGCCGGCTCGTCGGGTGCCTCGGCGCCGCGTGCGCCGAGCCCGCGGTCGCGGTCGCGTCCTACGACGTCTCCCGGGCGACGCGCGCGCCGCACAAGGTCGCCGGCGCGGCGGCCGCCGTCAACGCGAACTTCACGGCGCTCGACGACGTGCAGATGCAGGCCTGGAAGTACGTGCTGGATCTCCTGTCGGACGCGGAGTACCTCGCGGTCCTCGACGACGACAGCTGCCTCCAGGACGTCGTGCTCCCGCGCGGCGACCTCGCCGCCTGCGACGGCCGGCTCGTCGTGCGCGGCGTGCGCTTCGAGCGGCGGCCGGGGAGGCCGACGAAGCACGAGGCGTCGAACGGCGCCATCGGCGTCGACTCGGACGTCAACTTCATGGTGCGCGAGTCGTCGAAACGCGCCGGGAACTCGAGGCACGTGTCATAGGTCGACTTCCCCGTGGTCTTCCACCGGGGCCACCTCGCGGCGTTCCGCGCGCACGTCGTCGAGACCGTTTTAGGCGAGCGCGACGTCGGCGACGTCGCGCGGTTCTGGGCCGCGTTCCGCCTTCTGCTGGCCCGGGGCTGGCGGCCGAGCGAGTACTCGAACTTGATGGGCTTCGCCCTGGGCCACCCGGCCTGGCGCGACCGCTACGACTTCCAAATCGTGCCGAACGCGCACCGCCCGGTCATGGCCATGGCGTCGCACAAGCTTGGCGCGTGCCCCGCGGCGCCGCCGGTGGCGGGCCGCGACGCGGCGGCCTTCGTCGACGCCCACTTCGAGACGCTGTTCTTCCCCTTCGACGCGAAGCCGTACCTCGGCGACCGCGGCGGTCTGGCGGAGAACGACTGGAACGGCGTCGTGCCGGCCAAGGCCTGGGCGGCCTACGAGCGCGCCGTGCGCGACCGGGGGGTCTTCCGGCGCTTCCTGCTGGACCGGCAGGGGGTCGTGGCGAACTACACGCGCGCCGGCCTCGGGCGATCGCCCGCGGACTTTTGCGCCGACGTCACGGCGGCCTGGGCGAGCTGCTTCCGCGACGTGCGCACGGCGGCGGGCGTCGCGTGGACGGGGTGGAACATCTACCGGCCGCCGGAGGGCGGGTAAATTCGGTTTGGGAAGCGCTCGGTATTCTTCCGAAGTCGAATTTGCGCGGATCCTTCAGGTCAATGCTTCCCCAATGTTTCCTTTGCGCCAGCGCATCGCAGGAGACCAAAATCAGCAGGTCCTGCTGCCAACTAAGAGGCCGGACACAGCAGCGTTCACCGCCTGGAAAACGACCCGCGCACCCCGCCGCCGTCGCGCCGGACCGCCTGAGACGCGCCGAACCGCACCACCGCATCGCGCTTGCCAGGGCGACCCGAAAAAGCACAATCGCCGATCGCGCGCTCGGCCGCGTCGGCGGAGGGCTCGGCCGCGCCATGGATCCCTCGGCGCGGCGCGCGACGAACCCGCCGGACTTCCTCGTCAAGCTGCTGACCATGGCGCGCGCCGGCGCCGCTTCTGCATTGCGACGTGGGGGGGGTTTAGATTCGCCGGATCTCGACCCGCGCCGAGGCGCCTCGGAAACCGCCGCGCGCTTCAAAAGCGGCGGGCCGGGCAGCGCCGCCAACTTCCGCACGCCCGCCCGGCCCGCGGGGGACGCGGCCGCCGCGCGCGCGCGCCCCGTCGAGGACCCCGGGCCGCGCGCGACGTGGATCCCCTCCGTTTGAGGGGGGAATACCGCCGCCCGGCCGCCGGTCATCCGCGCCCCCCAGGTCCAGGAGGAGGACCCGGACCTCATCAACTTCAACGCGGGCAAGCTGTTCATCCACGACCCCCTGGCGCTCGAGCGCAAGATGAGCGCCTACTTCCGGCGCGCGCGCCGCGTCCCTTCGAACGGCGCGCGAACGACTCGAAACCCCCCAAAAAAACAGGCACTCGAACTTCAGCTCGTTCCAGCGGCAGCTGAACAACTTCGGGTTCCGCAAGGTCGAGGGCAAGGGCAAGCTCGCGCCCTGCATGTACATGCACGACGACCTCATCGGCATGCCGCCCGACTCGCTCCTCCGCATCCGCCGCAAGCCCACCGTGAGCGTCAGCGCCGGCGGCAACCAGGGCGCGCCGTCGCAGCCGTCGAGCACCTACGGCGCGCCGAGCCACCAGTACGGCCTGCCCGACGCGAAGCGCGCGCGCTACGACGGCGGCGACCGCTTCGGCGCGTCGGGCCGCGACGGCGAGCCCAAGCCCGCGTTCCTCGGCGGCGGCTCGCGGAGCCGCGCCTACGTGCCCGACGACCTGCCGCCGCACCGGCCGAGCCGCCACCTCGAGGCCTTTACCGGCTACGAGACCGCGCGGCCCTTCCCCATCGGCGGAGGGCCCGTCGTGCCGACGGACGCGCTCATGGGCAACGAGACGGCCATGCACGACGCCTACGAGTCGGGCCTGCTCCTGTCCTTCCTCGAGGCTTCCGACTCGGGCGCCATCGCGCCGAGCCTCCTGAGCCAGCTCACGGGCAGCGACCGCTTCCCCGCGGGCTTCTCCGAGTTCAAGCGCGACCGCGACAACGACCGCGCCGCGCCGCCGCCGCCG
>Ga0257106_1001712_pt1 | contig 10579 bp, 14 predicted proteins | sample LP_taG_3_FD_190177 | JGI IMG/M metagenome (GOLD analysis project Ga0257106, IMG submission 190177) | Marine microbial communities from Northeast Subartic Pacific Ocean, Canada - LP_J_2011_P26_10m | ecosystem: Environmental > Aquatic > Marine > Oceanic | place: Canada: Northeast Subartic Pacific... | reverse complement strand
AGAACTCAAGTTTGGACATATGAACAAGGCAATAGAGATTGTGTCAATTATCATGTCGAGTTCTCTATGATTGATAATAAGACAATTATTGGCGAAAGGGCATTGCGTGTGTGGTTCGAATCAAGAGAGGCATTAAATGAAGTATCTTAAAGAAATTACTGATTGGTCAGAGGCAAAGACTTCTGTACCAAATCACACCTACATTGTTAATGATGCATTGCATCTCGTGGGTTACATCAAGACTGGAACTAAAGAAGAGATAATCTTTAAGTCTCCAATGAAACAGTTTAGTAAATCTAGGAGGAAGTTTGTTGACCTTAAAAGAGGTTGACAATGACCCTCATATTTGTGTAGGATAGTAGTATGAAGAAAGAAAAGAAAACAATTATTTTTGATGTCGATGGCACAATCGCTGATTGCGACCATAGAAGACATCATGTAACTCAACAACCTACTGATTGGAAATCATTCAGAGAACAGACTAAGTTTGATACTCCTGTTCAATGGGTTTGTGATATCGCTAAGAGATTCATTGCACAAGGTGACAATGTTGCCTTCTTTAGTGCAAGAAACGAATCAGAAAGAAGTATCACTGAAGCTCAAATTGAAGAGTGGATTGGCAAAGACCATAAGGGGTTGTTCTTGAGATTGAATGATGACTTCAGAAGTGATGTTGAATTCAAGTCAGAACTTGCAACACTTTTCGAGAAGGTTGGTGGTAAAATCGACCTTGTTTTTGATGACAGAAATTCTGTTGTTGAGATGTGGAGACAAAGAGGCACTACAGTTGTTCAAGTCGCTGACGGCGATTTTTAAAGAATAGTGCGATTGTAGCTCAACTGGATAGAGCAACTGCCTTCTAAGCAGTAGGTTACAGGTTCAAGTCCTGTCAGTCGTACCAAATTAGTGATATAAATAATAGATTATGAAGAAAAACTTAAAACCGGATGAAGTCATTTCAGTACTTCAGAAAAAGGTGCAACTTAAAAGAGATATCAAAGAACTCAAATCTCTTGGTGAAACTAAGAAAGCAGAAACATTAATGCGAAAAGTTTCACAATTAGATGATAAATTGCACTCTAGACCGCTAGCAAAAAACTAAATAGTTATATAGAAATTTAATAACGGAGATTCTTATGGGCATGATTGGTGACCACAAAATAGTATTAGACAAACGATTAACATCAAGTAGATATGAGTGGCAACTTATTGGTGGAGATGGTTCTTCATTCTCTATTCATTTTTACACCAAATCAACCGATGACGGTAAAATTCTAACATCTTTGACTGAAGGTTCAGACTTCAAAGATATCGAAGGTACTGCATATCCAAATAAAGTTTATACTTGGACAGGTTCAGGAACTATTATAGATGCCCTAGGTGCATGGAGAAGTGCAAACCCTTCAGTTACAGAGGGTGGAATGTTTAACTATTGGAACGAAATACCCGATTCTAGTACATATGACTTGGCAGCGAGTAGAACATCTATTGCCGCCACCATTGTCGAGGGTCAAGCTGACTCAGACCATCTACAAACTGTTTTAGATGCTAATGCGGACGCATAACAACTTTCAAAACGCATAAATAGTAGTTATACACAACATTGTGATAACTACTTATGGCCGTTAAAAATCTACACTTAGAACATTTAGAAGACGAAATCATCAACAACGGTATTGATGGTGGTCGTGCCTCTATCAATTTCCTTCAATCTTTAAGAGATATGATGAAGGGAAATGCTAAGAAAAAATTCAACATGACAGTAAAATGGGATGGTGCACCTGCAATATTTTGTGGTACACATCCAGAAGACGGCAGATTCTTTGTCGCAAAGAAATCACTATTCAATAAAGAACCATTGTTTTACACCTCAGTTGCAGAAATCAAGGCTGCATCAGAACTATCTGGTGACTTAGAGAAGAAGTTCATTGACTCATACGAGTATCTATCTAGACTATCTTGGAATAAAGTAATGCAAGGTGACTTAATGTTCACTCAAGCAGACAAGAAGATTAAGAAGATAGACGATGTAGACCACATAACATTTCAACCCAACACAATTCTATATGCAGTACCAGTTGATTCAAAACTAGGTAAAGAGATTGCAGACGCCAAGTACGGCATAGTATTTCATACAACATACTCTGGTGCAACTATAGAAGATTTGGGTGCATCATTTGGTGCAGATACATCAAGTCTAGGTCATAACAGAGATGTATGGATTGACGATGCAACCTATAAGAATGTTGCAGGTAACTCAACACTCACTGCAAAAGAAACAGTAGAACTATCTAGTCTACTTACTAAAACAGGTAAGGCATTTCATAAGATTAAAAAAACAGACTTAATGAAGTTCATGAGAATACAAGATACTATTTCATCTAAAGGTGCAGGTGCAACATACAAGACATATATGAATGCACAAATAAGAAAGGGTAAGTTCAACTTGAACTATGCTGACTATCTCAAACACTTTGAGGGTTACTGGAAAGATAAAGTAGTCGCAAAGGTCAAGATGCAGAAGACAAAAGATATTAAGATACAGATTGGCAAAGACCTAGTCAGAGACATTCGAAGTCTCAAGGCATTCATAACTGCATTGACAGATTTTCAAACAACTCTGGTCAAAGCAAAGGGCATCATCATCAAAGGATTAAACAAAGCCAAGTCTATCGGCACATTTGTGAGAACTGATTCAGGATTAAAAGTAGTTAATCCAGAGGGGTATGTTGCAATCGATGACAGTGGCAAGGCAGTTAAGTTAGTAGACCGTATGGAGTTCTCACTAAATAACTTTACGGCTGCAAAGGCATGGGACAAATAATGAAAACTTTAAATACATTTCTATCAGAAGCGAAAAGCAACCCCGCTGTTTTCTCATTCGGAAGGTTCAACCCACCTACGATTGGGCATGGCAAACTAGTCGATAAACTATCTAAGGTGGCAAAGTCAGTTAAGGGCGACCCAATGATATTTACTTCGCACTCAAACGATAAGAAAAAGAACCCCTTAAATCATAAGAGTAAGATTCAATATCTCAGAAAGTTCTTCTCTAAAAAAGTAGGTGTGCCAGATGCAAATGCAAGAACTGTATTTGATGTGGCAAACGCACTACACAACAAAGGGTACAAAAGTATCAATATGGTTGTTGGTTCAGATAGAATAAGAGAATTCGATGCACTACTTAAGAAGTACAATGGTGTAAAGGCAAGACATGGTTTCTATAAGTTTGATGAGATAAACATAATCAGTGCCGGCGAAAGGGATCCAGATGCAGAAGATATATCAGGTATGAGTGCATCTAAGATGAGATTGGCCGCAGAACAAGATGACTTCGAATCATTCAAACAAGGTGTACCAGATAAGAAACTCGCAGACAAACTATACAAAGATGTGCGTAGAGGTATGGGAATCGCAGAGGCATCGTTCTCCACTCTTCCAGACTACATGATTGAAGACTTACTTAATGAGGGTGTATATGACCCAGGTATCTTTAAGGCAGTGTTCTTAATGGGTGGTCCAGGTTCTGGTAAGTCAACTGTTGTTAAGAAACTAGGTTTCAAGTCAATGGGATTAAAGACAGTAAATACAGATAAGTCATTCGAAGCAGGCCTAAAGAAAGCAGGTCAAACTTTAGACTTAAAACTAGTACCTGCCGATGTTAGAGACCCTATCAGAAAGAAAGCAAAACGAATGACTGCAAGACAACAAGACAGATGGATTGATTCAAGATTAGGTCTGGTGTTTGATACAACAAGTGCCGATGCAAGAAAGGTTAAGATGTATCATCAGAGTTTAGTGAAACTAGGTTACGAGTGTAAGATGGTGTGTGTAAGTGCATCATTAGATAATGCACAAAAAAGAAACGCATCAAGACCAAGAAAACTTCCTCCTGAGATTGTCAAAGGCGATTACGATAAGTCTTTAAAAAACATTGTACAAATGAAAAAAATCTTTGGCCAAGACATGTTGATTATAACCAACGATGATGACCTATCATCACTAGAGAGAAAGACTAGTTCTATCTTTGGTAAACTATTATCATGGTCTACATCCTTTCCAGGTAACAAATCCGCTACTCTGTGGAAACAGAGACAACTACTAACTAAAAAAATTAATAAATAGATATATGACTACATTATTTCAAAGAATATTAGAATCTCGCAGAGTTGCACAAGACAACGACATCGAAGATAAAGAAGGTTCACAACCTAAAAAGTATCACTCTGGTTTAGATAAAAAAACTAAACAAAAAAGAGATGCACACTTCAAGGCTAAGAAGACTGGACCTGCACCTGGTGATAAAGACGCCAAGACTAAAAAGTCAGTTCACACCAAGAAGTTCGAAAAACAATTTAACGAAGAACAGATTACAGGTCTTAAGAACAAGGCAGAGAAGTCTGGTATCTCATATGGTATTCTGAAGAAAGTATATGACAGAGGTATGGCTGCATATAAGACAGGTCATAGACCTGGTACTACTGCTCAACAATGGGCATTTGCACGAGTTAATAGTTTTATAACTAAGGGTTCTGGTACATGGGGTAAGGCAGATAAAGACCTTGCAACTAAAGTCAGAGGCGAATCAATGAACGAATCATTATTACAAGAGAAAGGAAAATATACCAATACTTGGAATGCAGTAAAGGGTCTCAAAGGTGTTAGTAATCAAGAGAAAGACTTTATTTCTAACATGGATCCATCTTCACTTGGTAAAATCGTCAAGGCACTTTCACCTATGTTCACTGAAGAAACAGAAATACAAGAGGCATGTTGGGCAGGTTACAAACAAGTAGGTACTAAACAGAAAGGTGGCAAAACAGTCCCTAATTGTGTACCAATGAGTGCAGAAGAATTAGAGATAGAAGAGAACACAAAAATAAAGATGGCATTCAGTAAGATTAAAGGTCTAACTAAAGACCAACTGAAAGTACTTGCATCTATACCAACAGCATCACTACAAGTAATCGCACAACAGATAAGTGGTTTAGTAATGGGCGAAGATAGGGATTACAAATCAGAGTATGAGAATTATCACAAAGACCCTAAACAAATCAAAAGAAGAGCTGCAAGAAACTCAGCTCGTAAAAGTCTAGAAGATAACAAGAATCTAACTAAAGATAAAGATGTACATCACAAAGACAACAATCCAGAGAATAACGACAAATCAAATCTATCAATAGTCTCTCAGAACTATAATAGAAAAGAACCTAGACTCAGAGAGAGACTAGTGAAACAAGGGATATTAAAAAATGGCAAACGGAAATAAAACAGACAACGGTGTTCATCTAATGGGCTCAGATGAAATGCTTGCAGCTTACAAGGCAGATACACCAGGTGAATTAGAAACATCTTATACTGAAAATGTAGACAAAATGATTAAGATTCAAGGTAAGAAGAACAAAGAAGGAAAGAAAAATCATATGTCTATGATGTTTGATAACCCTTTAAAAGGTTTTCCTTACAATGAGTCAGTAAACTTAACCGAACTTGAAGAAGAAATTGATGCATTGATTCTTGCAGAAGGTCTATCTAAGAAAATGGATATTGAAAAGTACGCAAAGAAAGTAGGATTTAATTCAGACGAAGTTAAATGGATTATGGACAACGAAGATGAAGACCATTACGAAAATAATAGTGCCATGAAAAATGAGTGGAGTGCATTATCATATCCTATCAGAGGTGGTGATTACTACTTCGCATTCATTGGTGACCGTATGACTGATACCTCTATTACGAAAGCAAATAACAAAATGAATGATGCCATGAGAAAACATTTTCAAATGGGTCAAAAGAAACTAGACACATTCTATGATGATGATGCAGAATACAGTAAAAAAGATATGCTCGCATCATACATGTGGAATGAAATGTCTCAGATATTCGAAAAACTACCTGGTGCTTTAGGCGCTGATGATACAATGACACGAGAATGTCTATACACTGCAATTAAACATATGACAGACGATGGTGAGATAATGTTTGAAGAACTAACTCAGGCAGATGAGATTATTCAAGAAGGTATGTTTAAGAATCTTGCAAAGGGTATTGCTGGTAAAATCAGAAACAAACTTAGAAAAGTTAAAAAGAAAATCAAACTAGGCAAAAGAGCAAAAGACTTATTCACAAAGAAAGTGAATGAGGGTTCATTCTATGGTAGAGATGACTTAGTTAAACAATTTGCTACACCCAAAAATAAAAAACACCTCTTTGTAAAATTAAGAAAGACTGATTCTAAAGGCACACATGGTGTCAGTATGGCAAAAAAGGGCAACGAGAAGAAGATTGCTGATTATAAAAGACAAGGGTACAAAGAAGTACCAGTAGAATCTGTAGAAGAGGGTTATAAAATTGACCCGACATTTGGAAAAGATTAAGGAATTATAATGACTAAAGATTTCAGGTCTTTATTTGAGGAAGAAGTTACTTCAGAAGTAGTGTCTGAAGTGGCTTCTATCCAAACTCGTATGAAACTCAAACGAGCCATGCGTAAGAACAAAGCGAAGATTCAATTTGCACGAAAGAAGGCAATGAAGAGAAAGATTCTAGACCCTAAGATTCTTATGAAGAGAGCTCAAAAACAAGCCAGAGCCAAGGTCGCAAAAAGAATACTAAAGGGTAAAAGTCAAGCAGATTTGGGTATGGGACAAAAAAGGGCCCTAGAAAAGATACTCGACAAGAAAACAAAAGCAATATCTAAACTCGCCAAGAAAATGTTGAAGGTCGTAAGACAGAAAGAGATGAGTAAAGGCAAGAAAAAATTAGAAGATATCGCACCACCAGGCGCCCCTAAATGAAAATAAACACATTCAAGGGTATGGCTATTGATGAAACAATTGCAGACCTTCAATTAAAAGAAACAAATCTACTAGACAATCCTTTCAGATTGGGTTCAATGATGTACTTTGAAGTTATCAAAGAGGCACGAAAACTCTATGCAGAGGGTAAATACAGACTTACAGAGATAGATAAACAAGTCATAGATACAGACTTAGGTGAATATGAAGTGTATGAGGGAAATCTCGTACCTCTAGATTGCCCTATGATGTACATGAATGAAGAAGATGACTCAGACAAACCTATAGGAAAACCTAAGGCAGGCGGAACTAAGAAGTTCTATGTCTATGTCAAAGATGGTGGAAAGACAAAGAAAGTCTCATTCGGTGCAAAAGACGGTGGCGCCAATCTATCAGTCAAATTTAAAGACCCTAAGGCAAGGGCATCATATGTTGCAAGACATAATTGTGATACTGCAACAGACAAAACAACCCCAGGTTACTGGTCTTGCAGACTACCACGATACGCCAAACAGTTGGGTTTGAGTGGTGGTGGTTCGTTTTACTGGTAAAAGTAACATACTAAATACTGTTGTGAAACCTTATACAGAAGTAGTATCAGAACAACACGGAACTGGCAGAGAGTTCATCTATCGTACATTTCATGTGTCTTTAGATGACGATGAGTTGGTTTGGCATCGAGATAAAAAGAACAGAGTTGTTCATGTTTTATCTGGAAGTGGGTGGCAATTGCAGTTAGATGACTCATTGCCTGAAGATTTAAAAATAGGACAAGATTATCATATTCTTAAAGAAACCTTTCATAGGGTAATTAAGGGTCAAAATGATTTAGTCGTAAGGATTGAGAACATATAAATAACTATATCATGGAAAACAAAAACTGGAAACAAGCATTAGAACAAGTCAAGGGTTTTAACGAACTTAAAGAGACTGTATCTAAAGAACAGATTAAGGAAGATGCAGAACTAGATGAGGTTGAACAACTTCTTAAGACTGCATTTGAAGAATTAGCAGAAGAAGAAAGTCAAGAAGAAACTCTTGAACAAAAGAGAGACCGTCTAACAGAAGAACTTAGATTGGTAGAAGAAGAATTGACTACTTCAAAAGAATCTGTTGAAAAGACCATAGAAAAACTAACAGAAAGAAACATGCTTGGCAGACTCGCCAAGTCATTACGACTAAACGAAAACGGTAAACAAAAAATGTTTGACTACTTCGAAAATGGGGAAATAAAATGAAATTAACAGATAAAGGCGTATCAGACCAATTAGTTGCTGACATGAGAACCATGTTAGAGGGGCATCTATCAGAAGCACCTTTTAATGCTACCGCAGCTCTAAAGAAACAAAGAATCAAGGGTATGCAAGACAAACTTGCAATCATGAGAAAAAATAGAGAACGAGCTGATGAAACTGCCGAACAAGCAAGAGAACAAGGTAGAGATAACGCCGCCGATGCAGCTGAAGCTAAGGGCGATAGAATCAATAGAAACATCCAAGACTTTAAAGAAAAAATAAAGAAAGAGATGGAAGAACAGGTGAGTGAAGACAACACCAACGACAAGTCAGACGATGGTGAAGGTCTAGATAAAGTTAAAAAAGATGCAGTTAAGAAGAAGTTTGCAGACCGTAAAGACAAAGACATCGATAATGATGGCGACAGTGATTCTTCAGACGAATATCTTCATAAGAAAAGACAGGCAATCTCCAAGAAAATGGATGAGGGCGAATTACCACCTGCATTGAAAAAGGCAATCGATAAGAAGAAAGGTAAAGACGATGACGAAGAAGAAGTCGAAGAAGGAAAGTTACCACCTGCTCTTCAAAAGGCAATAGACAAGAAGAAAGGTAAAGATACAGACGATGATGAAGAAGTCGAAGAAGGCAAAATCAAATATCGTGGTAATCTAAAAGATTTAAAGGCAATGAAAGAAGATTTCAATGTACTTATCAATAAGTATGGTTTCGAAACAGTCAAGAAAATAATTAACTCAGTATCATAGGAAGTAACTCATGAATCTATTTCAAGAGGCAAAGACAATACTAGACAAGGATGGAAAAGTAAATCCTTTAGGTCCTTATGGTAAGATGAAATTGACTGGTAGAGAAGTATCTACATATTTCAGAAGAAACAAAGTAAAACCAGGCGATATCAAGAAAGCAGTAGAAGTTGCACTTGATATGGGTGGTGCTATGGATATCGCATCTAAAGAAATCAAGAAGTTCTTTGGTGATGCTATTCTCAAGGCAAAAGAAGTTCAGAACGCATTACGATATGCAAACGAAGAAACATTCAGAGATGACCTTAACGACTTATCAGAAAAGTTTAAACCTTGGAATGACAAACAGTATCCTAGATGTGTAGATTTCTACATTCAGTTCAGAGGTGGTAAAGGAGACAGAATCACTTCAGAAGAGAATAAGAAAGACTTCATTAAAGCAACAGATATGATTGATGCATATTGCAAATCAAACAAAATCAAACAAAAACCAGTTTATTCAACACCTCAAGAAGGTTCGAGTGCATACAAAGTCGGTCTTATGATTGACAAATCTTACAGTAAAACATCCGATTATGACGATGGTAAGGACTTGCAACCTCTATATGTTGCATTAAGTAAACTAAAGACCGCAGAAGACCACGGTGGTGGTTGGGATAAACTTGCAGAAGAAACATTCAATTCACCAATTCAAGAAAACTATAGAAAACTCGCACAACATGGTATGGGTGCAGAGGGTAAGAAAGATATCAAAACTGGTACAGGTGTAGATTTCTATGAACCTAAACAAGGTAATAAGAGACAAGGTAAAGTCACTAAGATGACTGCTACTGGTTACTCAGTTAAAGATGAGAAAGATGGTAAAACATATACATTTATGTACCACGACAGAATGAAGGCAAAGAAACTTCTTCAGAAGAAAGATAAACTATCTAACATCATTAAGAAGAACACCATCCAGAAAGGTAAGTTCGCTGGGTACATGACAGACGAAGTAGACTACAAAGAACACGAAGAGGCCAAAGGCATGGCTATCAAATCAGTAATGGACACATATAGAAATATGTGGGAAGAAGACTTAAAAGAAGACGATGATGGTTCAGAATGGAAAAAGAAATCTCAGAGTGACATGACTGATAGACAGAAAGATTTGTTGAAGAAAGAGAGAGAACACAATCTAAGAAAAATGAAACCAACAGATAAGTCTAAAGAATTCGCAAAGTCAGAAAGAGAAAAGAATCTTAAACGACTAGAAAAACAAAAAAAGACCCTTGCTCTAAGAAAACATAAAGACGCTGAACATGGTAAAAAACACGATAGTTCATCAGATGCTTCAGAATCAAATCAATTTGACACATACAAACATCTAGTAGATGAGTGGACAAACTCAATAGAAGAAGAGATGATTACTTACAGAGTTAAGAAGATGCAGAGACCTGAAGAACAAAAATTCAATCAGTCTGCTAAAATGATGGGTCTAAAGATTACTATGAACAAAGGTAGAGATGATACAGTAATCGTTATGAGTGGAACTAAGAAGAAACTCAGAGACTTTGATGCAGTCGCAAGAGGAAAATCATCATATGGTGACCCTTCAACAATCAAACATTTTGACGAGAAATAACATGAATTTAAAATCATTTGTCGAACTTACAGAAGAAAACACAAAGGTAGAGTTAGGAGAAGCATTTAGACCTAACCCCGAAATAAGAGATGTTAAGAAACTTGATAAAATGCTAGAGAATGCATACAAAAGTATGAACAAATTACAAAATGGTAAATC
>Ga0257106_1001710_pt1 | contig 10584 bp, 7 predicted proteins | sample LP_taG_3_FD_190177 | JGI IMG/M metagenome (GOLD analysis project Ga0257106, IMG submission 190177) | Marine microbial communities from Northeast Subartic Pacific Ocean, Canada - LP_J_2011_P26_10m | ecosystem: Environmental > Aquatic > Marine > Oceanic | place: Canada: Northeast Subartic Pacific... | reverse complement strand
TCTTTTCAAGATGTCTTACAGCTTTTCTTTTTATGTAAGGCTCAGATATTGCTTCAATTTTGATCGCCGTTTGTAGTCTTGTTTGGACGTTGCATTCTTCAAGAGCACTTTGTAGAGCTAAACCATTAATAACAGTTGCCAGCATACCCATATAATCGGCTTGAACCCTGTCCATGCCATTACTAGCGGCAGAAACTCCTCTAAAAATATTCCCACCCCCAATTACAACTGCTATTTCAAGCCCTTGTTCAACTATAGACTTTATTTCTTTTGCGTATTGAGAAATTCTTTTAGGGTCTATACCGTACTGGCGATCCCCAAGTAAAGCTTCTCCACTAAGTTTTAATAAAATTCTTTTAAAGGACATTATTGATTATTTAAAGTAAATATAATCAATGATTTTAAAATTTTTCAAAAAAATAATTACGTGATTATTTAATTAAACTAAAGAAACTCTTTTAAAACCAGTAACTTTTAAATCAGTATTTGTTGATTTAACATATTCCGCTACACTTTGTTTACTGTCTTTTATGAAAGCTTGATTAACTAAAGTATTGTCTTTAAAAAACCTTTTAAGTTTACCATTTGCTATATTATCTAACATAGCTTCTGGTTTACCTTCTTGCCTTAGTTGATCTTTAGCTATTTCTATTTCCTTGTCAATAGTAGTTTGATCAACTCCACTCTCATCTAAAGCAATAGGATTCATTGCAGCGGCTTGCATGGCTACATTTTTTGAAATTTCTTCTATTCCCTCAATTGAATGTGAGAATCCAGAAAGAGTTGCTATTTTATTCCCGGCGTGGATATATTTACCGACATATGGTGCAGATAATTTTTCAAAACTTCCAATAATCAATTTTTCACCAATAACTCCAGTCTGTTGGATGAGTTTTTCACTAACTTTCATAGAATCTATTTTTGAATTAAGAAATTCATCCAAGGAACTGGATTGAAGAGCTAACTCAGCTAATTCATTTGCTAAAGAAATAAATCCATCGTTCTTAGCTACAAAATCTGTTTCACAATTTAAAGAAATAATCACTCCTTTTGTACAGTTGGAATCAACTTTAGCTATTACTGCTCCTTCAGAGGATTCTCTTTCTGCTCTTTTTGCAGCAACTTTTTGACCTTTTTTTCTTAAAATTTCAATGGCAAGATCAAACTCACCTTTAGATTCTACAAGTGCATTTTTACAATCCATAATGCCTGCACCAGACATTTTTCTTAACTTATTTACTTCGGAGGCAGTTATTTTTACCATGACTTATTCTTCTTTTTTAGTTCCAATTTTTTTTCTAACTCTTTTCTTTTTTTCACCTGGTTTTTCCTTTTCACTTGATTCAGCTTCTTTCACACCGGAAGGCTCTGAAGTCTCATCTTGTTTTGTTTCCTTCTCTTTAATCACTTCTTCTGCATCTTTTTCTTTTTGTCTTTCTGATAAACCGCCGTTTATAGCATCTGAAATGTGTGAAAGTATTAAATCAATTGATTTAGAAGCATCGTCATTAGATGGAATAGCATAATCTACTTCCCTAGGATCACAATTAGTATCTACCATAGCAAAAATTGGAATATTTAATTTTTGAGCTTCTCTTACTGCTATATGTTCTCTTCTAATATCGACAACAAATAATGCGCCTGGTAGACGTGTCATCTCAGATATTGATCCTAAGTTTTTTTCTAATTTAGCTCTTAATCTATCTATTTGTAATTTTTCTTTTTTAGAAAGAGTTTCAAATGTTCCGTCTTGCTTTGTTCTATCAATTGCAGACATTTTTTTTACCGCCTTTCTAATAGTTACAAAATTTGTCAACATTCCTCCGGGCCATCTCTCAGTAATGTAAGGCATTTTGACACTTGAAGCGGCTTTTGCTACAATTTCTTTAGCTTGTTTTTTGGTTGCAACAAATAGAATTTTTCTCCCAGACAAAGCTATCTTGTTTAATGCTTGAGCAGATTCTTCTATTTTGGAAGCGGTTTTATAAAGGTTAATAATATGAATTCCATTTTTCTCCATAAAAATGTAAGGAGCCATATTAGGATTCCATTTCCTAGTGAGGTGTCCGAAGTGAACACCTGCCTCTAATAGAGGTTTGATTTCAATTTTTGTCATTTTTTTAGTTTACGTTCCGTATGATTAGCAATAAATATTTGATTTTTTTAAAATCTTATTTATTTAGATGCTAAACTAATTTTCGCATTGCGAAATACGACAACAGGTTAATACAATATAATATGAACTTTTATTCCTCAATTCAAAAAGGAAATTATCTTTTTGAGAATTGGAATTTCTTTCTTGCTTTCTTTTGACCAAACTTTTTTCTTTCAACCATTCTTGGGTCACGTGTTAATAATCCTTCTTTCTTTAAAACGGGACGATATTCTTCATTTACTTCGCATAAAGCTCTAGATATGGCCAATCTAATTGATTCTGCTTGTCCATTAATTCCACCTCCATAAACATTTACTTTAACATTAAACTTAGTAAGATTATCGGTTAATTCTAACGGCTTTTTGATTTTTGATTGCAATGTAGCGGTTGGAAAATATTCTTCTAGAGTTTTCCCATTAATTGTATGTTTTTGATCTCCTTTAGAAAGATAGATTCTTGCAACAGATTTTTTTCTTCTCCCTATTTTGTGAATTACTTCCATAAATTATTTTAATTCATTTAAATTTATCAAGACCGGATTTTGACTCTCATGTTTATGATTCTCACCAACGAAAACTTTTAAATTTCTGAAAAGTTCAGCTCCTAATTTGTTTTTTGGAAGCATACCTTTTACTGATTTTTCTACAAGTCTTGCAGGATCTTTAGCAAATAATTCTCTAGCAGTTAAAGATCTTTGACCTCCAGGGTATCCAGTATATCTAATATATTCTTTTGATTCCCATTTATTTCCAGAAAGTGTGATTTTCTCAGAGTTTACTACCACTACATTGTCTCCACAATCTACATGGGGAGTAAAGCTAGGTTTATATTTTCCTCTTATTAGCTTTGCAATTTTCGAACACATCCTTCCTAAAGTTTGTCCAGAAGCATCAACTAGAACCCATTTTTTGTCAACAGTGTTCTTGTTTGCTGATATTGTTTTGTATGTTAAAGAATCCAAAATATTATATTTTACTTTGAGATAATTAATTATACCTCATTTATTGGCCTGCAAATCTACAATAATAAATGAAATCTGCAAACGAAGAATTGATAAATAAAACTAATGAGCTTCATACCAATTATTCCCTAATCCAATATCAACAGCCAAAGGAACATTTAAAGAATATGCAGACTCCATTTCTTTTTTTATTAATTTTTTCATTTCTTGAAGCTCAGGTTTATAAATTTCAAATATTAGTTCATCGTGAACTTGAACAAGCATTCGAGATTTGAATTCTCTTTGTTCCATTTTAGCATTTATATTAACCATCGCTATCTTTATAATATCAGCAGCACTTCCTTGTACAGGTGCATTAACTGCATTTCTTTCAGCTCCCCCTCTAACTATTTGGTTTCTTGAGTTAATATCTTTTAAATACCTTTTTCTTCCCATAATAGTTTCTACAAATCCATTTTCTCTGGCAAAATTTATTTGATTAGAAATATAGTTTTTAAGCTTAGGATATGCTAAAAAATATGATTCTATCAAATCTTTAGATTCAGATCGACTTAAATTAGTCTGGTTACTTAACCCAAAAGCTGATACACCATATATAATTCCAAAATTTACAGTTTTCGCATTACTTCTCTGTTCTCTAGAAACATTATCAATATCAATATTGAACACTTTTGAGGCTGTGGAGGAGTGAATGTCTTCATTATTTTTAAAAGCAGAAACCATATTGGTATCATTGCTTAATGAAGCAATTACTCTTAGTTCAATTTGAGAGTAGTCTGCAGCAAGCATTATATAATCATCGCTTTCGCAAACAAATGCTTTTCTTATCTCTCTCCCTTTATTAGTCCTAATTGGAATGTTTTGTAGATTAGGATTGTTGCTAGATAACCTTCCTGTAGATGCAACAGCTTGATTAAATACAGTGTGAATTCGCAAACTGTTTTTATTTATTTGCTTTGGTAATGCATCAACATAAGTGTTTATTAATTTTTGTAATGATCGCCATTTTAACACTTCTCTAATAATTTCATGATCTTTGGACAATGAAGAAAGAACATCTTCAGATGTTGAATATTGACCTGTTTTTGTTTTTTTTGGATTATCAATTATTTTAAGTTTTTCAAATAAGATTTCTCCTAATTGCTTTGGGGAAGCTAAATTGAAGCTCTCATTTGAAAGATCAAAAATATTTTTTTCAATTATTTTGAGTTCCGAGTTATATTCTAAAGAAAGTTTGTTTAAAAATGTTGAATTAATTTTAATTCCATTTGACTCCATCAAAGCCAATACTTTTAAAAGTGGCATTTCTAATTTTTTAAATAAATCTACTAAGCCTCCATTCTCTAAGTCTTGTGTTAAAAAATCAATTAATTGAAAATTCAAATCACTTTTTTCCATGGAAAGTTCAATAGGATTTTCAGTTTTGCTATTTTTAGAAAAGCTTGTTTTAAATTTTAGATAAGTTTCACACAAAATGTTAAAATCATGACCTATATCAGGGTTAATTAAATAATGAGCAATTTTTGTGTCAAAGCATTGACAATTTGTTTTAATATTAAATTGATTTAAAAATTTAAATGTCTTTTTTAAATCATAGCCAATAATTGTAATATCATTTTTCCTAAAAAGTGATTTTAAAAATTTAATAGAGTTAGTGTCATTATCAATTTGTACATAATAACTTTTATGAAAGCTCCAAGTAAATGAAATTCCAAAATTGTTTTTATTTATTTCTGAAATGAATAAGCTAACAGAGATAAATTTTTGTTTTAAAATTTTATTAAAGAGTAAACTTTTTCCAAAATCTTCCTTGATTATTTGATAAAAATATTTGGATTTACTAAAATCATCTTTTTTTAATTCTACATTTAATTGACCGGGTGAATTAAACAAATCATATTGAACTTCTCTTTGAATCTCAACTTTTTCAACCGATCCTTCATTTAATGTGAATATCTTCATGAAATTTTCAGTCATTCTCTTAAACTCTAGATTGCTAAAGATTTCTTTAATTTTATTTATATCAGGGTCTTGAAATTTAAAACTTTTTAAATCATAATCTATGGGAACATCTAAAATTATAGTCGCTAGTTTTTTTGAAAGTATTCCTTTTTCTTTGTTTTGTTCAATTTTTTCTTTGAGTTTCCCTTTAATTTTGTCGGTATTATTTAAAAGATTTTCCATCGAACCATATTCAGCTAAAAATTTTTTAGCAGTTTTTTCACCAACACCAGGTAAGCCAGGAATATTGTCAACAGCATCCCCCATCATACCCAAAAAATCGATTACCTGCAAAGGATCTGTAATTTCAAACTTTTTTTGGACTTCTTCAACCCCCCATATTTCTATGCCATTTCCCATTCTTGCAGGCCTGTATATAAAAATATTTTCTGAAACTAATTGGGCAAAATCTTTGTCAGGTGTTACCATGAAAACTTCAAAATTATTTTTTTCTGCATTTTTAGCAACGGTACCTATTATATCGTCTGCTTCATAGCCATTTTTAATCAAAATAGGGATTTGCATAGCTTTTAAAATCTCTTGAATGTATGGTACTGCAATTTTAATTGCATCAGGAGTTTCGTTCCGATTTGCTTTATAGTCTTCAAAAACTTCTAACCGATCACTAGAGCCGCCCTTGTCAAATGCTACGGCTAAATTCTCAGGAGATTCTCTTTTTATCAAATCCAGAAGGGAGTTCATAAAGCCCATTATGGCACTTGTATCCATTCCCTTTGAATTTATTCTGGGATTCTTAATAAAGGCGTAATATCCTCTAAAAATTAATGCATAAGCATCAATTAAAAATAGTTTCTTTTTTACCTGCATTTAAATTTTTTACATTTGAAAGCTAATTTAAAAAAATATAGCATTGAGGTGGACATTTCTTATAATAGTATTTTTGTTAGTTGAAATATACGCATTTCAAGCATTTAAAACAGTTTCTAAAAACAACTGGACTTTAAAGATTTATTTAACTATTAACGCTTTAATTATAGGTAATTTGCTATTCAGAATTATTGTAATCAACAATAATTCTTTAGACTTTTCAGATGTTTTTTACAATTATCTTTCAATACCATTTGCCTTTGTTATCACATTATTTGGATTTAAATTAATAATTATATTATTTCTTTTAATTGAAGACTTTTTAAGAATTTGGATTGCTTTTTATAATTTCTTTTTTTCACAAAACAAATCAAATAGTTTTTTTGTTAAAAGAAGAAGCTTCCTTAGTAAAATAGCAATTATCTTCGCGGCTCTACCTTTACCATTTGTATTGCATGGAATTTTTAGAGGAAGACACAATTACAGAGTTGTAAATTATGAATTAGAGTTTGATGATTTGCCATTAGAATTTGATGGTTATCAAATTACTCATATTTCTGATATTCACTGCGGGAGTCTTCAAAAAAAGAATAAAGTAGAATATGCAGTAGATTTAATTAATGAACAAAATTCAGAATTAGTTCTTTTTACAGGAGATTTTGTTAATAATAAAGCAAATGAATTAAATAATTGGAAAGATGTTTTCTCCAAAATTAAATCAAAAGATGGGAAATATTCTGTTTTGGGAAATCACGATTATGGGGATTATGTGTCTTGGGAATCAGATGAAGAGAAAAAGAAAAACTTTTCTGATCTTTTAAAATTTCAAGAAGAAATGGGATTTAAATTATTGTTGAATGAAAATGTCAAAATAGGCTCTTTAAATCAGACTATTTCTTTGATTGGTGTAGAAAATTGGGGAAAAGGTGGTTTTAAAAAAAGTGGAGATATTGACAAAGCTTGTAAAGGTTTAAGTAAAAATGATTTCAAAATAGTGATGAGTCACGATCCTTCTCATTGGGATAAAATATTGAGAAATCATAACACTTTTTTTCAATTAACTTTAAGTGGGCATACCCACGGAATGCAATTTGGAATTGAAATCCCAGGAAAAATAAAATGGAGTCCAGTTAAATGGGCGTATAAATATTGGGCTGGGTTGTATAATGAAAATAATCAATTCCTCAATGTAAACAGAGGGTTTGGTGTTTTAGGTTTCCCAGGAAGAGTTGGAATTTGGCCTGAAATTTCTGTTATTAAATTAAAAAAGTCTTAATTTTTTAAAAATCTTACTTTTGTTGTAATTATAGATGTTTTTTATGTCAAAATTTGGCGAGCTTATCGGACTAGATATACCTATTCTTTTAGACTTTTATAAAGATGATAACCACTCCTCATCTTTGATGCACCCTGTCCTAAGAGATGTTGCAGCTGCAATTGGCGACAAGGGAAAAGTAATTAAAATTAATATTGACAAGAATAATGAACTAGCTGAAGCCCTTAGAGTTAAAATATTACCTACCCTCATGATCTACAAAGGAGGCGAAATGGTGTGGAGGCAAAGTGGAGAGCAAGATGCCAACACACTTATCAGTATTATTAAAGATTTTACTAATTAGTTAGAGTTTCTTTAATTTTCATGTAAGTTTCTGTCTCAGTTTTGATAAATGACTTATCAATTTCATAATCTTTCATTAAGTTTAAAATCTTGGAATATTGAAATAAATTTTCAGCTATGTTCTCAATATATACTGTTTTTTGCTCTGTTGGCATTTCACTAAAAATAACAAGTCTACCCTTTAATTCGGAGGAGATTTTCAAATAAAGATCTTTAGATAAATTAGTATTTCCAGACTTATAAATACCCTCAAAAAAGGGAATTAGTAAAGTGTAATATTCATAATCACCATAAAGTTCTTTTACAAAGGCTGTGCTTTTTATATAATCTTCAATTGCTAAACCTATAAAACTATCATTATTCGATTTCGTAACAGACTCAATTAAACTTCTGTACCTTTCTGTATCTGTTATTATATTTTCTGCATAAGTATATATTGAAAAATTAGAAGTTTTAGATTTAGATAATTTAGAATAATAATTAAGATTTTGTTTATACTTTTCAGCTAAAATTTCAAAAAGCTCATTTCCTTTTTTAACTTCATTAAGGCTGTAATAAGTGGATATGTATGGTTCTAGAAGACTATAGAATCCAAAATAATTTACTGGCATTTTTTCAAGTGATAAATCTAAAATTTCAATGGCTTTATCCTTATCTCCATCCTCAATTAATTGTACAGCTAATCTATGAAGATTCCCTCTAAAGGAAATACTATTTTTTCTTGTTTCGGGGTCGTGATAAATATTATCCCCATTAGAATTTCCCCATTCCCAGCCTTTGACTATTTCATACATTAATTTAGAATCTATTCTCCCAAGTTGATAAGGGTTGTTTTTTGGAATAGAGGTTTTTATTGGCACTAATTTATAGACCAAACCATCTAATTGAAGATAATCTTTCATCCATAAATATTCTGCATCATTAAAACTTCCTCCTGTAAAATAGATAGGTCGTTTCCAATTGTTATTTGCTAATATATCTAGCATCAGTAGTTGATTTTTGTAAAGACCACTAGTTGGCAAGTCTATATCAATATAATCTACCATTAGTTCATAATCTTCCTCGTTTACTAAACCACTTTCAATAACATTTTTTTTATTTACTGGGACTCTAATTTTATTTGTTGGATAAAAAATCATGTTTTGTGTAAACTTTGGAATATTAGACATTTCGGCCCCATACTGTTCTAAAAGATTTTTATATTTTGTCCTTGGGTGATCACTACCAATCCAGTTCATAAAATCTTTTATATCCCATCTGACTGAATCAATCAAAGCTTCATGTTTAACATAGTCTCTTATTCCATATGCATATTGTTTATGAACAAGTTGAGAAGGAATTGGACTACTATTATAGGTCTTTTTTTTCATTTGATCTATGTACCAGTCTGTAGCAATTAAACTTGTATTAATTGTCCTTACATCTGTCCTATAATTTTCTATTTCTTGAGCGTACCATAACGCAAATGTGTCATTATCACCGATAGTAAATATCATTGAATCAACCCCTTCTTCAATTGAATCTAAATATGCTTTAGCCAATGATTGAGCAGTATACCTGTCTGATCTATCGTGGTCATCCCAATTTTCAAAGGCCATTAAAAAAGGGACAAGAATAAGTAGGCCAATTATAATAGGGATGGATAATCTGTCAGAGATAAAGTGTTTTAATTTTTTGTAAATATGTAAAACACTAAGACCAATAAAAACAGAAAAAACATAAAAAGATCCAACCAAGGCATAGTCTCTTTCCCTTGGCTCAAAAATTCGTTCATTTAAATAAACTTTCAAGGCTATACCAGTAAAAAGAAATAGAAGAGTAACAATCCAAAATAGACTTTTATCTTCTTTATAAAGAAAAATAAAGCCTATAATTCCTAAAATTAACGGAAGGAAATAATATTTATTTCTTCCTTTATTGTTTATAACATCATTTGACAAATTATCTTGAGGACCAAGTCTAAATTCATCAATAAATTTTATTCCACTGATCCAGTTACCCTTTAACAAATCGTATTCCCATTGAAGGTCATTTTGTTTTCCACTAAAATTCCACATAAAATATCTCCAATACATAGAACCCATTTGATATTGAAAGAGATATTTTAAATTTGAAAATAAACTTGGTTTATCGATATCAAGATATCCACCATATTGAGTTAAAAATTCATGATATCCTTTGGAATCTATATCCCCCTCATTAAAGCTAATATTGAATTGACTTACTATTTTGTTTAATTTGTTCTCAGATCTGTATTCTTTTTTTATTTTGAAATCTAGGTAGCCAAAATAATTCATATAATTGGAAGCATGTTCCGAACTCCACATCCTAGGAAGAAAACCTAAATGCTCATTATTGGAATTAATTTTTCCAGACTCCCAGTCATTTACAATTACATATTGATTTTTTATTAAATCTTTTTCATACTTAGGCTTATCGTCCTTGTAGGGTTGATCAGGGTCTTGACCAGCATACGCATCAGAATACATTGGCCCGTAAAAGAGATGGGTATCAGGATATTGCTCTAAGTTGTAATAAGCTAATAATGCTCTTGCATCTGAGGGGGCATTTTCATTAATTACCGTATTAGCATTGGATCTAATTGGAATCATCAACCAAGATGAAAAACCAATAAAAACAAACATTATGCACAGAAGAAAAGTATTTATTTTTATCCATTTTTTTTCTCTTGTTTTTTTTAGTCCAAAATAAAAAAATGAAACAATTAAAATTGCTGAAAAAACAGTTCCTGAATTAAATGGCAATCCTAAATCATTAACAAAAAAAACTTCAAGATATCCAAATAGTCCAAGGGTAGAGGGCAGTAGTAGTTTAAATATGAATAATAAAATGGCTACCGATAAGATATTTGCAATCAAAAATTTTTTCAGAGTAGGAGAAGGGTTTTTTTTAAAAAAATAAATCATTCCGATAGCCGGTATTGCAAGAAGACCCATAAAATGAACTCCAAATGATAATCCAACTACGAATGAAATTAGTATTAACCATCTGTCTCCTCCT
>Ga0257106_1001709_pt1 | contig 10586 bp, 11 predicted proteins | sample LP_taG_3_FD_190177 | JGI IMG/M metagenome (GOLD analysis project Ga0257106, IMG submission 190177) | Marine microbial communities from Northeast Subartic Pacific Ocean, Canada - LP_J_2011_P26_10m | ecosystem: Environmental > Aquatic > Marine > Oceanic | place: Canada: Northeast Subartic Pacific... | reverse complement strand
GCCTGCCTCCCAAAGATACTATCTTTCGTGCAACTAGGCTTCTACTTTCCGGAATAACTTCCACTGGAAGAGGGAAGGCGCCAAGTTTATTTACAAGTTTAGATTCGTCTACAATACAAATAAATTCATTTGAAGCTGAGGCAACTATTTTTTCCCTTGTATGAGCACCTCCGCCTCCCTTAATCAATTCATTATTTGGGGAAACCTCATCAGCTCCATCTATATAAAATGCAATATCCATCACGTCATTTAGATTAAAAACCTCAATCCCATTTTCACTTAATAGTTTTGAAGACGCTTCAGAGCTAGAGACAGCTCCAGCAAAGTTATGTTTCTCATCTTTCAATTCTTCTATAAAAAAGTTAACAGTTGTGCCAGTTCCAATACCTAAAATCATTTTAGGATGTAACTTATCCTTTATATAATCTAAGGCTTGTTTAGCAACATTTATCTTTGATCCGCTCATAGAGTTATAATACTAGAAAATAACTATACAAAAACTAAGTTGAGACAAAAAATAAAAAAAATAGGGTCTTTTAAGAAATCTAAAAAGTACCTAAAACTTATAAATGATGCATCTGTTTATGATGTAGCAATTAATTCGCCCATTACTTTTGCACCTAATATATCTGTAAAAGAAGGCAATAAGATTTATTTAAAAAGAGAAGATCTCCAGCCTATTTTTTCTTTTAAAAATAGAGGTGCTTATAACAAAATAGTTAATCTTTCTGAAACTGAGAAGAAAAATGGAATCATTGCTGCATCTGCTGGCAATCATGCGCAAGGCGTTGCTAGTGCTTGTAAGAAATTAAAAATTAAATGCACTATCGTGATGCCTATAACAACTCCTGAAATAAAAATTAAAGACGTAAAAAGATTTGGAGCAAAAATCATTCAATTTGGGGACAACGTTGATGCTGCTTTAAAAGAAGCTCTTTCTATAGCAAAGAAGAAAAAGTTATCTTTTGTTCATCCCTTTGACGATCCTTTAACAATCGCAGGACAGGGAACAATCGGTAAAGAAATCTTGGAGGATAAAAATGAATTTGATGTTGTTTTTGTTCCAGTTGGAGGAGGAGGAATCTTAGCTGGTGTTTCTGCTTGGATATCTCAAAATAATAAAAAAATAAAAATTATTGGAGTTGAGGTAGACGATTCAGCCTGCTTAACTGAAGCGGTCAAGGCTAATAAAATTGTAACTTTAAAAGAAGTTGGTCTTTTTGCAGATGGTGTTGCCGTTGCAAGAGTTGGAAAGAATAATTTTGATGTTATTCGGGAATGTGTGGATGAAGTTATAACAGTTAGTGTTGATGAAGTTTGCACTGCCGTGAAGGATATTTTTGAAGACACTAGAGTCTTATCAGAACCTGCTGGAGCTTTAGCACTGGCGGGATTGAAGGTTTATTCAGACAAAGTTAAAGGTAAAAATCTTATTGCTATAAGTTCGGGAGCTAACGTAAATTTTCAAAGACTTAATTTTATTGTTGAAAGATCAGAGATTGGAGAGAACAGGGAAAAGATACTAAGTATTAAAATTCCTGAAACGCCAGGCAGTTTTCTTAAACTTTCTAGAATGTTTGGCAGTTCACAAGTTACAGAATTTAATTATAGAAAATCAAGTTTAAAAGATGCATATGTATTAGTTGGCGTAAGAACGAAAACTGAGAAGTCGTTTGAAACATTGAAGCAAAAATTAAAAAAAGCGGGCTTTATTTTTAATGATTTTACAAAAAATGAGATATCTAATGATCATTTAAGACATATGGTTGGAGGAAGAAACAACAATTCTGACTCACAGCACAATGAAAGAATTTTTAGAGGAGAGTTTCCTGAAAAGCCAGGAGCTTTGCTCAATTTCCTTGAGAAGTTTGGGAATAAATGGAATATATCATTATTTCATTATAGAAATTTAGGATCTGCATTTGGAAAAATACTGATTGGCATCGAAGGCAATGAAAAAGATAATTCTAAATTAATAGAGCATTTAAACAAATCTGGGACCATGTTCACAGAAGAAACTTCTAACAGAGCTTACAAAGACTTCCTAAAATAACTTACTAATATTTTAATCGGTATTTTATTGACAAAACTTCATCACTTGCTTCTTCCCATGGGTCTTTAAAAATTTGCGAGGTATCTTTTTCGTTATCTTCGTCGTAGACACTTCCGCCTTTTGAGTAAACTAAATACAAGTAAGAGAGGGGAGCTATTTCATACTTATAGCGAACTTGAAATGAAGCAATGCCATTTGTAAATGGTTTAATTTCTGAAATGCCTTGAGTTAGGTAGCCTGAATAATTAGAGACCAAACTTCTTGGATTTTCGGCTTCAAGAGCAATGAACTGACTTTTTAGCCTTATCTCATGCTTGTTATTCTTATACCAATTAAGATCTATAGAAATTATCTTCTGCTTAAGATCATAAGTGGCAAGGTTATTTGTATCAATCCAATTGAGCCACTCCTTTTCTTTCTTAATCCTTATATCAGCTTTGATAGTCAAATTATCATTTGGAAAAATTTTACCAGCAATTTTAAAGAACCTCTTGCTATAACCCTTTGAATCCCATGTGTCGTATTTGTCTCCTTTATCGAAACTTACTCTCCAGTCGTAGGTCCAAAAATTAAAATTTTGAGCTTCAAAGTCACCAGTAATACTGAAATTATTTTTAACCTTTACAAAAGGATATAACTCATTCTTTCTTGTAATAGTTGTATTTTTTCCAGAAGATTTAAGGCCAAACATGAGCTCAAATCTTGATCTGTCTTTAAAACGAATCTCATTTTTTTGCCATATATTTAAGGGATTGGAATTGCCTGAAGTATCAGAATCGTAATTAAAATCTATTCCAAAATCTATTTGGTCAAGGATAGATGATTCAACAAAATCAGTTTTTGTTATGTCAGTGCCTATGCCAAGGTGGAACCAGTCACTTCTTTTTAGATAACCAAAATCATTTAATTTAAAATCATCTTCGAAATAAACTATGCTCCCAGATCTTCTGCTATTTTGAGTTGGCTTGAATACGAATTGTGATCTAAAGCCTACACCTGAATTATTATTCTTTTCTGATGAAAGAATGTCAGTGTAGAGAGTAAGTTTTTTGGATTTAACATTGCTGAAATCAAAGACGTTAACAGTAGCAGTTTCATCCGCAAAATTATTGATAACATGAGTCAACATATAGCCATATGTTTTGTTACCAACTGTGGTTTTAGATCTTACTGCATAATAATCTCTTCCAGCCGAGTAAGCTTCGTCAGTCTCCTGAGCAACAAACAAACCCACTTCTGTATCATTATTTTTTTGGGTGTATCTAAGAGCAAAATCTATATCGGAGTAGTTCTTTTTTGCATCGTTACAATTATTTTCATTAACTTCTGAAGAGCAATCATATTGAGATGCTGAACCAATTCTCCGTGTATTTATTACGCTATATCTATCGTAATGATTAATATTAAATAACGATTGATTCTCATTAAAAAAAGCTCTTTTTTCTGAATAAAAAGTTTCTTGTGCAGAAAAATTAATAATAACTTCATCACTTTCTGCTTGTCCAAAGTCAGGATTGACGGTCAGATTGATTTGTTTTCCAGTTCCAGTGTTATAAAAAACTTCAGCACCTAGTTTATTTTCATCAAAATTAGAAACAGAATTATAAGTTTTAGAGACATAGGGAAAAAAGTTTAATTTACCTTTTGTAAAGTTATTTATTTCTAGAGAATCCATTTTCGATAAGAAGTCTGTTCTGAAGCCATTGGTTTTATTAGAGTTAATCCAAACCTGTTCTTTTGCGATATACCTAAAGGTAGTAATATTTATTGTTCTTTTATCTGATGAAATATTTTTCATCAAAACAACATTCCACGGAATGTAATATTCAGAAACCCAAAAATCATCATACTTTTCTGTTTTTACTTCCCAGTCACCGTCCCAATCATATTTAGGAGAACCACCAAGCGCTCTTATGCCATCAGCCTGAACATCTGCTAGGGTAACCTGAAACATATAGGCTTTAGATCTATTGTTATCAAAATCAATTCCAACTCCATTTTGATCACTAGTTTCAGGAGTTTGATCCCGCATAGATTTGTTAGACATCATTGATGATTTTTCTTGATAATTCTTAAAACCTACATAAATACCATCTTCATTTGAGAAGATTAATGCAACCGTCTTATATTTTGACTTTTTTAAAGTGTAAGGCGAGACTTCGTAATAATTCTCTATGACAGCTGCTGTTTCCCATTCAGGCTCATTTAGGTTGCCGTCAACGGCAATTGAACCAGCTACTATAGGCATAGAAAAGAAAAAGAGCAGATTGAGATATTTAAGCATATTGATTATGGGTATTTTATATATCAGGAGTATGAAAGTACACGCTTTTCAGAAATAACAATATCGTATTTGAGATCATGTTCTTTTCCAAATTTTTCATTGCATATTTGATAGTCATAGGCCAACCCAACTATTAGAGGCCTCTGATTCACAGTCTTAAATGAGCCTAAAACTCTATCAAAATAGCCTGATCCATAACCCAACCTATGGCCACCTGAATCAACACCAACCAAAGGAATAAACATAACATCAAATAATGAAGGAGTTAAATATGAGTTGTTATCTTGCTCAGGAATACCAAATTTATTCTCAATTAGAATATCTGAATCTTCCATTAGATTAAATTTAATAGTTTCTTTATCTATCACTCTTGGCATATATATATTTTTTGACTGCTGTTTTAGCTCTTTAAGTATTAGATTTACAAAGACCTCATTTCTGAAAGGAAAATATAGGAGAATATTTTTTTTTGTTCCAAAATCTATTTCTTTTAAAACAGATGTTTGAATAATTAAATCAGACTTAGCTTTATATTCATTAGATAAGGATTGCCCCTGCTCAAAGAGTGATTTTCGTATTTTATTTTTCACCATAAATTGTGCCGAGGCTAACAAACCAAATCACCGCCATGTGTCATACCTGAACCGAAAGGTCAGGTGGTGAATTTCATACCAAATCAGGCTTCCCTATAAAAGGTACTGCTCAACAATGATAGAGGAATATCACCTATTTAATTACATCGGTTCAAATTTATTGACACATTAGCGAATGAACCAGAATGTTCATGAAGTATAGAATACTAGTGAAAAAAGTGGAAGATTAATCTTCTAAAGCCGATTCAATTTTTTTAATTAAATTAGATACATCAACATTATTATCAGTCAAACCTGCAGATGGATTAGATAATAATTTATTCGCCAGACTAAGTCCTGCAATAATTAAAGCATTATTTTTATCGGTAATAGATTCAAGCTCGTTATTCAAAAGTTTTGCAGCTTTTATTAGTTGGTCTTTTTCTTCAGGTGGACAGGCAAGAGTTAGATCTCTTCCAAAGATTCTTAGTGAGAGAGTTTCCATTTCAGTCATCGTTGTCCCCGTTAGATAATTTACTTTTTAATTTATCTATTTCTTTATTTTGAAGTATTTTACTTTTTTTCCAGTCTCTCTCTCTTTCAACGTAAGAATCAATAATTCCTTTTTGTTCTTCAAATCTTTTTACTAAAATATCTAGTTTTTCTTCAAGAACGTTTAAGGATGAAATTTCTTTATCTGCCATGGTATTAGTTTAATTGGACATGAATGAATTGGAAAGTTTGTTTAATAAAAGAGTAAAATAAGCTATGGACAAAATATTATATAAAAATAGAAGAAATTCTTTAAAAAACAACTTACCAGATAATTGCGCATTAATAATCCCAGGCGCTGACTTGCAATATAGAAATGCTGATTCCTCATATTTTTTAAGACAAGAAAGTAATTTTTATTATTTTTCTGGTTTTTGCGAACCATCTTCTTTAATGGTAATGCTAAACAATGGTGAAAGCATTAAATCAATTATTTTTGTCCCTGAAAAGGACAAGTTAAAAGAAATATGGGATGGCTATAGATCTGGACCTCTAGGTGCGGTTGATGAATATTTATTTGATCAGGCTTTTAATAACACTCAAATAGATGAATTAATGCCAGAATTATTAAAGGGTTCAAAGAAAGTTTTTTACCCTATTGGTAAAAAAAGTGGCTTTGACCAGAAAGTTATTGATTGGTCTACTTCAGCTAATTCAAAAGACAGATACATGCATTCAATAGATATCATAGACGGCTCTTCTTTAGTCGGAAATATGAGACTCATTAAAGATGATTATGAAATCGAAATAATGAAGAAGGCATGCGAAATATCTGCAGAAGCATATATTGAAGTTATGAAATCGATTCAGCCAGGAGATAATGAGCAAGCAGTTGAAGCTAAGTTTTTATATGAATTTGGTAGGAAAGGCGGAAGATTCCCAGCCTATACTCCTATTATTGCCGGCGGTGAGAATGCATGTGTGCTCCATTACATCGAAAATGATAAAGATCTCAGTGGTTCAGATTTACTTCTAGTCGATGCAGGCTGTGAATATAAGATGTATGCATCAGATATTACAAGAACATTCCCTGTTGGAGGAAAATTTTCAAGCGAGCAATTAGCTATTTATAATGTGGTTCTAAAAGCGAATGAAGCAGCATCAGCTGCAGTCAAGACTGGTAATAGCATTATGGAGCCACAGCTAATTTCAGAAAAAATAATTACTGAAGGCTTAGTTGAGCTAGGCATTCTTGAAGGAGACGTGGAAATCCTTCATCAGGAAGGCGCATTTAAAGATTTCTATATGCATAAAATAGGCCACTGGCTTGGCCTAGACGTTCATGATGTTGGTGACTATGTAGAAGATGGAGACTATATGAAGTTTAAACCAGGCATGATTACTACTATTGAGCCAGGAATTTATATTAGTAGCACAATGGATGTTGATGAAAAATGGAAAGGTATTGGAGTCAGAATAGAAGATGATATTCTAGTCACAGAATCAGGCAATATTAATTTGACCGCCAAGGTGCCCTCTAAACCAGAAGAAATAGAAGCATTAATGTCATAAGCTTATGGAAGCCTCAATTGTTATTTCAGGCGGAGGAATAATAGGAAACTATATTTCTTTAAGGCTAAGCAAAAGCAATATATCATCAGTAATAATAGAGAAATCTGAAGAATCTTTTTCAAACGGTGAAGGGATAAGAACCCTCACTCTTAATGATCAATCGTTGATGATGTTAAAAGATATTGGGATAAATCCATTATCTTCACCTATAAACGAAATAAATGTTATGGATGGAGAAGGAACTGGCAAAATTCAATTCTCATCAAAAGATATAAGCACTAATAGTCTTTCCCATGTTGTCGTATTCAATGATCTTAGAGATGAATTACTTGATCTCTGTAAAGAGAAAACTATTTTTAATAGTGAAGTTGAGGCAATACAAAACTTAAACGATGAACTTGATCCTGAGATTCTAATAAGTAATGGTGAGACCATTAAAGCTAAGCTTTTAGCAGGCTGTGATGGAAGGAACTCTAATGTTGCCAAAATAGCCTCATTATCTAATCAAACTAAGGACTACTTGCAAACAGCAGTTACGTTCATAGTTGATGTTAAAGACGCTGAAGAAGAAATGGCCTATCAAGTATTTTCAGAAAGAGGCATTTTTGCATTAATGCCTATGCCAAAAAAAGATTCTATAAAAAATAGGCATACCGTTGTTTGGTCTATAAATAACTCTGAGTTAAAGGATATCAGCATAGAAAATTATGTAAAAAATAACTTACCTTATTTTGAATCCAAGTTAAGCCTTAGCATGTCTATTGATTCTGAATCTTTAAGTTTTAGATTATCAAATCATTATTTTGAGAACTATATTAGCGGTCCAGTAGTGTTAATTGGAGATGCTGCTCATTCAATCCATCCGCTGGCCGGTCAAGGAATAAATTTAGGCTTTGCTGATGCTGATATTTTTTGTGAAGAAATTATCAATTCATATAATAAGGGCTTTGCTTTGAATGATAAGACCGTCTTAAAAAGATATGAAATTAGAAGAAAGGGTATGAACCTAGTAATGCTGAAGTCTATGGATTTCTTTGTAAACTTCTTTAATACAAATAATTTATATCTTAGGCTTTTAAGAAATTGGGGGCTTAACTCAGTTAATAAAACAAAATTTATAAAAACTTTTTTTATAAAACATGCCTCAGGTTTAAATAAGTTTTAAATTGAAGTTCTAAATGCAATTGATTATTATTACGCTTTAACAATGATTAATATATGAAAAACTATCTACTAACCATTTCACTAATATTAATTGCTTCATGCAGCACAGAAGTAAGTAATGACTCAGTAACAATATTTACCTCAAGACAACCACAATTAATTGAGCCTATTCTTGAGAAATATAAACAAAAAACAGGTATTAAAGTTAATCTTCTTTCAGGTAATGCTCAGCAGCTTATGGAAAGAATTGATATTGAAGGCAATAAATCTGAAGCAGATATTTTTATGACAGTTGATGCTGGAGTTCTTTGGCAGGCTTCTGAAAGAGGCATCCTTGCAAGCATTCAATCAGATACTTTAGATAGAAATATTCCACTTCATTTAAGAGACATCAACGGTCAATGGTTTGGATTATCTAAAAGAGCAAGGACTATTGTTTTTTCAAGTGACCAATACACAAAAGATGATTTTTCTTCATATGAAGATTTATCCAATCCCAAATGGGCTGGAAAACTATGCCTAAGAACATCTAAGAAAATTTATAACAGATCTCTTTTAGCAAGCATGATTGAAGCAAACGGATTTGACAATACGAAGCAAGTAGTTGAAGGATGGGTAAAAAATCTAGCAACAGATGTTTTCTCTAATGACACTAACGCGCTTAAAGCAGTATCCAGTGGTCAGTGTGGTTTAACTGTTGTAAATACTTATTACTTAGCAAGATTAAAAACAGATTCAACATATGATAATTTGACATTATTTTGGGCTAATCAAGAAGATAGAGGCGTTCATGTAAATATCTCTGGAGCAGGGATAGTTAAGACTTCAAAAAATAAAGAACAAGCAATTAAATTATTAGAGTATTTATCTTCTGCTGAAGCTCAAGATGACTATGCGTCAGCAAACAAAGAGTATCCAGTTCTAATAGGTGCAAGCGTAGATGCATCTATTGCGCAATGGGGTGAATTTGTTGAGGATACTATTGGAGTTGAAAAATTAGGGAAGCTTCAAAAGGAGGCTGTATTTTTAGCTCAGGAAGCTGAATATAATTAGACTTTTTGACCTTTAGCTCTAATTTCTTTTAGAACTTCGCTGATACCTTTCTTGTCTATGATTCTCATGCCTTTGGCTGAGACCTTCAAGTTCACAAATCTATTTTCTGATTCCACCCAAAATTTGTGCATGTGAAGATTAGGAAAAAACTTTCTTTTAGTCCTATTTTTAGCGTGAGAAACATTGTTCCCAGACTGTGGTATCTTACCTGTTACTTGACATATTTTACTCATTGAACCGCGATTTTATAGAACCCTGATGTACTTAGCAATACTATTATGAAACAAATTTTTTTACTCAGGCATGCAAAATCTGACTGGAGTGCTCTTGGCCATCAAGATTTTGAGAGACCACTAGCTAAAAGAGGAGTTCAAGACGCCACACTCATGAGCAAATATATAAAGGATCAAGACTATAAAATAGATAAAGTTTTATGCAGCACAGCAAGAAGAACTAAAGAAACCTTTGATATTTGCGCGGATGGATTTAATTTTTTAATAGAAGATGCTTCGTATCTTGATGAGTTATATTTTGGAGAAGCTAATGCAATTATTTCTTCAATTGAAAGCTTGGATGATTCTTTAGCATCAATATTAATAGTAGGTCATAACCCAACAATACATATCCTTACTGAAAGAATCACTAGGAATCTTATAGATAAATACCCAACGTGTGCTTTAGCAGAAATTAGCTTAGAAAATTCATGGAAAGACTTATCTTTAAAACAATGTAAGTTAAAATCATTTATCAAACCTAAGGAGCTCAGATCTTGAAAGATGTAAAAATTAAAATAATAAATCCTTTAATGGGCAACACAATACCTCTTCCTGAATATGAAACTCCTGGATCAGCTGGATTAGATTTAAGAGCATGCATTAATGAAAAGATGATATTGAAAGCAGGCGTTTCTCAGTTAATACCTATTGGCTTTGCTATGTATTTAGAAGACGAAGGATTAGCTGCCTTAGTTATTCCTAGATCAGGTCTAGGATCAAAACATGGGATTGTCCTTGGTAATTTAGTTGGGTTGATTGATTCAGATTATCAAGGAGAGCTTATGGTTCCTGCATGGAATAGATCTCAAGAAGACTTTGAGATTAATCCTGGAGATAGAATCGCTCAAATGATTATTGTTCCTGTTGTTCAGGCAAAATTCAACATAGTAGAAGAGTTCGATAAAACTCAGAGGGGAGAAAAGGGCTTTGGAAGTTCTGGTATAAATTGATTAATTTATTTTTTCTTACCAAATCTTTCTTCAAATCTTTGAACTCTACCACCTGTATCAATGATTTTTTGATTACCGGTGTAAAATGGATGAGAAGCAGAAGATATATCAAGAGGGTAATAAGGATAAGTTTTTCCATCTTCCCATTCTTTTGTCTGAGTAGTCTCTAGC
>Ga0257106_1001708_pt1 | contig 10588 bp, 4 predicted proteins | sample LP_taG_3_FD_190177 | JGI IMG/M metagenome (GOLD analysis project Ga0257106, IMG submission 190177) | Marine microbial communities from Northeast Subartic Pacific Ocean, Canada - LP_J_2011_P26_10m | ecosystem: Environmental > Aquatic > Marine > Oceanic | place: Canada: Northeast Subartic Pacific... | reverse complement strand
GCCGCCTGGGCCCGCGCGCCGAGGGCCCGCCGCTCGTCGCCGCGGCGGCGACGGACGACGGCCACCCGGGCCTCGCGGCCCTGCGGGCGAGCGCCGCGCGCGCGAACGCGTCCGTCGCCGTCCTCGGCCTCGGCGAGGCCTACGCGGGGCACGAGGCCAAGCTCCGGCTCTACCGCGCCTTCGTCGCCGAAGTGGCCGCGAACGAGCCGCGGCGCCTCGTGCTCCTCGTCGACGGCTACGACGTCGTCCTCTGGCCCGCGCTCGGCGACCTCGAGCGCCGCGTCGCCGCGTCGGGCGCGGACGTGCTGCTCGGCCGCGACGCGGCGTGCTACCCCGACGTCGCGCTCGACGCGCTCTACGAGGACCGCGACTTCGCGAACAGCGGCACGATCGCCGGCGCCGCGGCGGCCGTCCTCGCGGTGCTCGACGCGGTCTTCGCCTACGGCGCGCCGACGACCTGCGGGCCCGACGACCAGCGCGCGTTCCACCGCGCGCTCCTCGAGGGCGTGGCCGGCGTCGCGCTCGCCGTCGACGCGCGGGGAAACGCCTTCCACACGCTCCACGGCGAGGTGCGGGACCTCGCCGTCGACGCCGCGGGCCAGCTCGTCGTCGCGGGCGCGGCGGGCGACGCCGCGCGGCCCGTCGCGAGCCACGGCAACGCGGGCGACGGCAAGGCGATCCTCGGCCGCGTCGCCGCGGCCGCGGCGGGCCCGCTGCCCGCGGCCGTCGAGCCCGCGCACTTCGCGCGCGGCATCGCGCTCTTCGCCGCGGGCCGCGCGCGCGACGCCGCGGACGCGTTCCGCGCGCACGTCGCCGGCCCCGGGTGCGCCGCGGACCACGCCGCGGACGCGTACTACAACCTCGGCGTCGCGCTCGGCGGCGACCTCGGCGCCTACGAGGCGGCCCTGGGCTGCGACGACGCCCACGCGCTCGCCGCGCAGAACGCGGGCGTCGCGGCCCTCGCGGCGGGCGACGCCGCGCGCGCCGTCGCCTTCTTCGAGCGCGCGGCCGCCGCGGACCCGGCCGGCGAGGACCACGCCGCGAACCTCGCGGCCGCGCGGCGGCGGCTGCCGGGCGGGGCGGACGCGGGCGCGCCCCTCGGCGCGGTCCGCACGCGCGAGCTCAGCGTCGTCTGAGTCGCCCGCCAATGACTATTAATGTCTGGCTCATCCGAGCCTACTGTCCTCGTTGGGATGATAATGGCGGAAGCAGAGCCCCCCGGCTTTGAGTTGGATCGCGCCCGTGACGCGGAGGATGAAGCCGCCATAGGCACCAGCAGTATCGGCGAACTGGAACTGGAGCTCCACCATCGGTCGTAGCTGCTCAAAATCGAATGTGACATGATGAAGAACGATGGGTGGCTGAGAGAACGGGCGCTCAAATGAAGTATAGTCGATGTACGACGATTCTCCATCAGAGTCAAAGTCGTCGTCATAGTCTCGATCCGAATCATTGTCTTGTGCCCAGAACTGTTGCCATCGCTGCACACTCTCGATGGACCCGCCTTTCGGATCGCAGAGATCGGCGACGCGCACGGCGTGGCCTCCGCGCCTCTGGTATAATCCAGCACGATCATTGGGATTCAACCACAACGACTTGAAGTCATCGTCGTTCGGTCTGAGCGTAAAGGCACAAAACGAAATAAGCGCGTGGCTTGGGTCATCTTCTGACCAAAATGGTTGATTGAGTTCGTTTCTAGCAATGCAGTAACCCGCCCAATCATTCCCTTCGAAGAGGTGGAAGAGGACATCGGTCTCTCCTGAAGGCAGCTCTTTTATCTCATCCACGCTTGAGGGCGGGGCCAGTGATAAAGCAAACTCGCGCAGGGCGACGCAGCGCGGATGATCGGCGTCGAAATCTGCTTTGCTCGGGAACTTTGTTATCCAGATGCTCGTCGCATCGACGACCCACGGCGTCGTCCATGCCGTCTTCACAAAAGCACGCGCGAACTTGTTTTCTTGTTCGGGAAGCCAAGTTTGCCATGATTCATGAGACTGCTCCACGATATCAAGGTTACATGAGTCGTGCGCAAGCACTGCCGTCATGAACGCAACGACAGCGCGCACGCGCTCCGCGAGCGCAGCCCACGGGGCGCCCTGCCGCAGCCGGATGGCGTTCCGCAGCTGCGGGTCATTTGTTGAACGGGAACGGACGCGGTCCTCGACAGAGTTCGCGGGTATCGTCGTTCCCACGTGCCAGACCCCGAATTCTGCGAAGTTCTCACGAGCCGCCATCTCGTCAACGAGGTCACGGAAAGATGTCGAGACGCTGCGCAGCGACGCCATGCCGACCGTCACGAGAAATGCCTCAAATCGTTCGCTGTTCAAAGGCACGAACGCGCATATGTTTCGCAGTAGGAAGCTGGGGAATCCCTCTAACGTTTTAAGCGTCTCCCGTCGGATTAGCGCCCGCGTGTCCATCAAGGGCGCCGGGCCCATTGCAGACGCGGAGGTGAAGATGTCGTAGACGAGCTGCCGCGGGAGGCGCGACAGCAGAGATGTCAGAGATTTCCGACGCGTCGCAACGGGCATTGCGCTTTGATGGTCGCTGCGGTCGCTGCGCACGCGCTCAGCAGGGGTGCGCACGGCCCGAAAGCTCAAGTGTTTGCGACGCATTTCAAACTTGATCGGGCCAATCAGCGCTCGACTGTCGTCTGGGTGGCCGGCGTCGTCCGTCGCGCCGCCGCTCGAGGCCGCCCGCGCGACGTGCCGCGCGACGACGTGGCGAGCTACGAATTAGGGGCCGCCTCGTGCGGCGCGGCGGGCTCGGCTGCGAATTCGGGGCTCTCGCTCAGAAGTCGCGCTCCTTGGCGCCCGTGAGGACGAGCTGGATCTCGTCGAGGCACTGCTTCGCGACCTTGGCCTCGGTGCCCTCGCCGACGGCGCGCATGAGCCACGTCGGGCTGCCGTCGGGCCTCGTCGACCGCACCAGAATGGTCATGACGAGCGCCGTCGTGTGGTACGTCTTCGACGACAGGTTGAAGATCGCCAGATCTTGGGGCTTGGGCCGGGCCCGGCTCGGGGGCAGGAAGAGGTGGCAGGACACGTTGTCGACCTGGGAGAAGGGCTGGCCGCTGTAGGAGTTGACGACGAAGGCGACGTACCGCACGTCGGGCGCGAGTTTGTCGAGCTCGACCGTGATGACCTCGTCGTCGCCGCCGCCGTCGCCCGTCGTGTCGTCGCCCGAGTGGCGCACGCGGCCGTCGCTCGACGACAGCTTCTGGTAGGACACGATCTCCGTCGTCGCCTCCGAGCAGCCGGCCTTGAGCAGCAGGCACGACGCGTCGAGGTCGATGCTGCGGCCGCCCGTGATGTCCCAGGCGACGCCCATGCGCACCTCCGCGAGGGGCCCCGCCTGGTAGTACGACAGATCCACGACGGAGCCCTTGTGCATGATGGCGACGCGGTCGTTCGGATCGCCGACGCGGACGTGCGACACGAGGTCCGAGAGGTAGGCCTTGAGCTCGGGCACCCACGTGCCGTAGTCGCGGGGCCCCGCCGCGACGTCGCCGATGGCGTTGAGCACCCAGGCCGGGCCGCTCCGCGCGACGCGGCACATGACGAGGCCCGTGTGGTCCCCTTTGCAGTCGAAGGCGTAGCGGCACATCTCGCCCTCGACGGGGTCGAAGAGGCCGACGAAGGCCGACTTCATGTCCACGAAGGAGCTCTTCTCCGCGTAGGCCGTGACGACGAAGAGCATGGACGCGACGGCTCGGGGGAGCTTCGCCAGGCGGAGCTCGATGCGCTCGTCCGCGTCCTCCTCCGCGGCGGCCTCGTCGCCCGTCAACGCGTCGCCGCTGTGCAGCGCGGCGCCGTCGAAGCACTGCGTGTTCCCGAAGTAGAGCGCGTCGACGACGGCGCCCTGGTCGTCGAAGAAGACGCACGACGCGTCGAGGTCGACCTTTGCGCCGCACGCGCCCGTCCACCCAAGGCCGACGAAGAGCGCCTGCTCCGGGCGCTCGACGCGGAAGGGCGTGCCCTTCTCCAGGGCGATGACGGTCTTGGGCTTCCAGGCGAAGGCGATCTCGATCTGGCCCCGGGCGTTGTCGCAGCCCTCGCAGTTCTTCACTTCGTACCACCGACGAACGCGCGTCGCGACGTCCGCGCCTCGGAGCGCCTCGAGGACCTCGATGACCACGGTGCCCATGGGGTCGGAGCTCGACAGCTGGTCCTTGTCGAAGCAGTCGACGACGAGCCGCTTCTGCGCGCCGCGCTTCACCCTGGCGGCCGTCGAGAAGTTCCAGACGGGGCTCAGGTTCCGGTCGACGGTCTTCGTCTTGCCGACCTTGGCGCCGTCGACGGTGACGACGCAGAACGGGTCCGACTTGTTCGACCGGAAGGTGCCCCGGTCCTTGATGACGAGGTCGCGGCCCTGGATCACCTCGATCTCGAGCGTGCCGGGGTTCATCATGTGCTCCGCGCTCGACGCGCCGCCGGAGCCGCGAAAGTGCGAGGTTTTTAAGGTTCGGGTTCAAGAAGCGCGCTTTCTAATTCGAGGAGAGACCGCGGAGGGCTGCGACGCCGCCGCCGCCGGCGCCATGCTCTCGACGCCCCTCGTGTCGCGGGACCTGACGGCGGGGCGCTGCTACCTCGACATCGCCCACGCGCTCGAGGCGCTCGACGGGACCATCGGCGCGGTCCTCGACCGCATCTCGTCGCGCGCCGAGGCGGAGCGGCTGCGCGTCGCCGCCATCAACGAGCGCGTCCTGAGCTGCGAGGCCAAGGTCGCGGCCATCGGCGCCATGAGGAACCGGGCGACGACGGTCATGTCGACGAGCCGCTACCCCGACGACCGCGGCGCGGGCGAGGACGCGGACGTCGTGAGCCTCGTCGCGGAGCCGGGCGCGGGGCGGGAAAAGAGTGATTCAACGTCGCTTCAACGTGAGTGTTCCGCGCGCGCGCGTTCCGGGAAAAGCATCCACGCGTCGAGAGCGCTCCGAGAGATGATCGCTCGTCCGAAAATTAGCCGAAACGAGCGGAAAACGGCCGAGATAGGAGCCTCCAAAGTTGAAAATTTCGCACTCCTTTCCTGCCCAGGCTCGGCGCCGGCGCGGCCGAGGAGTCCGTGCACGCCGAGTGCGGCGCGTCGGAGCCCTGCGCGCTGCCCGGGGGCGGCGACGCGCTACGAGCGAGCCCCGTGGCGAACCCGGAGCTCCACGCGGGCGCGCTCGAGCTCTGGAGCCGGCTGAACCCGCACGGCTGCGCGCCGGACCGGCCGGAGCTCCGCATGGAGGACGAGGGCCTGGGCAAGCCGCCGCCGCGCACGGCGTCCGCCGCCGCGCTGCTGCTCTTCAACAGCGACCGCGCGCCCTACCGCAAGTACCTCGGGGCCTTCGACGCGCTCCACGGCGAGGACCACCGGCGCCGCGCGGCGTCGACGCCCGAGGACGACGCGCTCCACGACGCGCCGGACACGATCCTCACGGGCATCGCCCTGCCGGACGTCGCCCAGCTCGACTACCAGTACAAGCCCGAGCTCGGCGACCTCGCGCGGCTGGACCTGCCGGCGAACCTCCCGCTGCCGGACATCGCGGACGTCGCGTTCGCGCCCGACGACCTGCCCGTCATCGCGCCGTCGGCGCACCAGGCGTCGAACCTCGCGCTGCCGGCGATCCTCCCGGGCGGGCCGGACCTCGACTTCGACGCGGGCGGCCACGTCGGCTCCGTCGCCGCCGCGCCGCCGCCGCCGCCGCCGCCGCCGCCGCCGCCGCCGGAGCCGGAGGCGCCGACGGCCGCCGCGCCGCCGCCGCCGCCGCCCGTCTCCGCGAAGCCGCCGCCGCCGCCGCCGCCGCCCGGGGCCGACGCGCCGCCCGAGGACCTCGTGCCCGAGGGCGCGGACGCCGCGCTCGCGCGGCCGAAGATGAACCTCATGGACGCGATCAAGGGCTTCTCCGTCGCCGACCTCAAGAAGCAGGAGGAGGAGTCCGCCGCCGCGGAGAAGAAGAAGTCGTCGGCGAAGGCGCCCGACGCGCCGCTGTCGATGCTCGACGAGATGCGCGCGCGCATGAAGCGGCGCCAGTCCGCGCTCACGGGCGGCGCGGAGCCCGGCGCCCACGCGGCGGCGGAGCGGCCCGCGCCGCCGCCGCGGCCCGCGCCGCCGCGGCCGCCCGTCGCGCCGGCGAGGGCCTTTGCGAAACTCGACGACGACGCGGGCTCCGACGACTCCGACTTCGACGCCGCGCCCGAGGTCCGGCCGCCGCCGCCGAAGCCGCCCACGCCCGTCGCGCAACCGGCGGCGCGGCCCCCGCCGCCCGCGGCGCCGCAGCCGCGGCGCGGCTCCCTCTTCGACGCGGAGAACCACGCGCTCAACAAGATGCTCGCGCCCCCGCCCTGGCGCGGCGGCGGCGGCGACGAGGGCGACTCCGAGGACGGCGGCGACTGGGACGACTCGGACTGAGGCGCCTAGGGGGGTAAGGGTACTATGCGACAGATCTATGCGACGAGGCCTCGGAAGCCGTCTGTTTCCATCAAGGTGAAGTAGGTTGAAATGCTCAATTCGAGTTAGGAGAGCTCTCCAACAACCGTCTCGTCGGCGGCCGCTGTCCAGCGCTGATCGGCGCTGTTGACAATCGACATGGACAAACTCGGTACCTTAGACGACTACGTCTCCAGCCGGAAGCGCGTCAAGCTCGAAGGCGGCAAGGAAAACGCGCCAAGCGGGGCCTTGGCCGCGGATGCTGCAGGGCGGACGCCGGCGGCGAAGCGCCGCAAGAATGAGACGTTCGTGACGCCGGAGGAGCTCGCGGCGTCGCCGGAGGAGCTCGCGGCGTCGCCGGAGCTCAAGGCCGCCGCGGAGCCGCGCGAGTCGCAGCCGCTGGAACCGTCGCTCGTCGTCGCGCCGGAGGCCGCGCGCGCGGCGGCGTTCGCCGCCGCCGAGGCCGCGGGCGAGGTCATCGACGCCGACGCCTGGGTCGGCGCGCCCGCGGCCGACGTCTTCAGCCCCGAGGCCGCGTCGGACGAGGTCCTCGTCAAGGTCGAGGCGCTCTGCCGGGCCGAGGAGGCGGCGACGGACCGCGCGGCCGCGGAGCGCCTTTACGAGGCCCGCGTCTGGCCCGACGCGAAGCGGGCGCCCGCGCTGGAGGGCGCGTGGACCGTGATCCGAGCGTCGGGCGTCGTCGCCGACGCCGCGGGCTTCGAGGTCGGGTGCCCCGTCCCCCTCGCGGCGCTCGCGATCGCGTGCCCGGAGCTCGCGGCGCTCGTCGCCGCGGCGCGGGACGCGCACGCGCTCGACGTCCGCGCGACGGCGCGCGCGCTGGAGCCCCTCGGCGGCGAGGTCCGCGTCGACCTGGACGTGGCCGTCCGCGTCCGCGCGGCCGCTCTGGGCGACCGCGGCGGCCACTACGGCGACGGCGTCGCCGGCCTCGCCGGCGCCGTCGGGGCCGTCCTCGCCGCGCGCGGCGACGCCGTCGCCATGGATTTGAAGACGCGGGGCCTGTGCCTGCCGCCGCGCGCCCAACGCGCGGGCCACGAGGCGTTGCGGACCTGCGACGGCCTGCTGGACGCGCTCGAGACCGAGGGCACGCGCGGTCCGGCCGTCGAGGCCGCGGTGCGAGGCCTCGCGGTGACGCTGACGGACTACCAGATCGAGACGGTGACGTGGCTCGTCGCGCGCGAGACGGGCGCTTCGTCCATCGAGGACCTCTTCTGTTCGCGCGTGTCCGAGCACGTCGCGGCCGTGTCGCTGCCCGCGCCGCGGTTCCGGCGGGACTGGCCCCGGAAGGGCCCCTGCCCGGAGGAGATGGCCGCGCAGCGCGCGCTGGCGGACGTGAAGACGGCCTTCGTGCGCGACTCCGCCGTGCTCGGCGCGACGCACAGGGGCGGCATCCTCGCCGAGGAGATGGGCCTCGGCAAGTCCGTCGAGGTCATGGCGCTCGCGCTGCTCCACCCGGCGCCCGAGGCCTGGGCGTCGCGCGACGCGCTCAAGGCGACGCTCGTGATCTCGCCGCCGGCGCTCCTGGGCCAGTGGAGGGCCGAGCTCGCGAGCCGGTGCCCGGACGCGACCGTCGTCGAGTGGGACGCGGCCGAGGGGCTCCAGGCGAAGCGGCTCCGGAGCGCGGACTTCGTCCTGTGCGCCTACGGCGACGCGGCGTCCTGCGCGGGCTCCGGCGCGGCGTTCTGGCGCTGCGTCCTGGACGAGCCGCACGCGGCGCTGACCGCGCGGGCCCGGACGTGCCGCGTCGACGTGAGCCCCGCGGTCGAGGCCTGCGCGCACGTCCGCGCGCCCAACCGCTGGTGCGTCACGGGCACGCCCTTTGGCAACGGCCTCTTCGACGTCTTCGGGCAGCTGACGTTCCTGGGCCTCGTGCCGCGCGTGCTGCCCGTGAACTACTTCCGCTGCATATTGAGCAACAACTTCCCGAGCGCGTACAACTCGACGGCGGAGATCGTGTGCTCCATGCTCAAGCCGCTCGTCGTGCGCCACTCCAAGTCGAGCGAGCGCGACGGCGCGCGGCTCGTGAGCCTGCCAGCGCTGCGGCCGCGCGAGGACGTCGTCGTCCGCGCGCCCCTCGGCGCCTACGCGGCGCTCGCCGCGGAGCAGCGGCGCCGGCGCGACGCCGGCGAGGACCCGAGCCGCCGGCTCGCTGCGGCCGCGCACGCGCTCGAGCCCCTCGCGGCGCTCTGCGGCGGCGTCGACGGCGCCGCGCGGTCGCGCCACGACTCCGTCGCCGGCTGCTCCAACGTCGAGTCGATCCGCGTCGCGTTCCCGGACCGCGAGGACGCCGACGCCGACGCGGCCTGCGTCGCGTCGCAGGACCTGCAGACGTTCCGGCGCGCGCTCGACGAGGGCCTCGCGCAGCGCGGCGGCGAGCGGCGCTGCGTCTGCTGCCTGAAGCCCTGCGCGGGCCTCGCGCCGCGCGCGGCCAGGACCTGCGGCCACCTCTTATGCGGCCAGTGCGTCGAGGACCTCTTCGCGGGCGCCAAGTCGACGAGCGACACGCCCGAGGGCGTCGCCCACGAGGTGCCCGAGGACGAGCGGCTCGCGGACGACGTCGTCCGCGAGCGGCCCTACCTCTACGTCCGCGGCGCGCTGCCGTCGGACCTCCACGGCGACCGGGGCCGCCACCGGGCCACGGAGCGGCTCAAGTCGCTCTTCCGGCCGTACGCGGCCAGGTCGACGATGGACGTCCGCTTCCACGTGTCCCTGGAGCGCGAGCCCTACGCGACCTGCCGCCTCGTCACGAAGGAGGCCGAGGACGCCGCGGCGGCGGCGCTCGACGGGTCCCGGGCCGCGGACGTCTTCCCCGGGGGCGGCTTCGGCGACGACGCCGCGATCCGCGTGCTCCGGTCGAAGCACACGGTCGCGTCCGTGCCGTGCCCCGCGTGCGGCGTCCGCTTCGCCGCCGAGGACGTCCTCGACCTCGGGCCGGACGTGCTGGAGGTGCCCAACCGGGGCCGCTGGCACCCGAGCGTCCGCAACTTCGTCCTCGACCACCGGCGCCGCGCGCGCGACCGCGACCGCGCGCCGCCGGCGCCCGAGCCGCCCGCGGACGCGTCCCTCGCCGACGCCAAGGTCGCCGAGGTCGTCGAGCTGCTCGCGGGCCGCGACGCGCCGGCGCTCGTCTTCTGCGCGAGCTACGACGGCGTCGCGCGCGTCGCCCGGGGCCTCGAGGCCGCGGGCGTCGCCGTCGCGTCGTTCACGGGCGCGACGCCCCGGTCGAAGCGCGAGCGCGCCGTCGCCGCGCTCCAGGCCGGCCGCGTCGCCGCGCTCGTGGCGACGCTCGGCGCGGGCGGCGTCGGCCTGAACCTCACGGCCGCGGCGCTCGTCGTCTTCTTCGAGCCGTGCCTCGACGCGAGTGCGTACAGGCAGGCCGTCGGCCGCGCGCACCGCCTCGGGCAGACGCGGGAGGTCCGCGTCGCCGTCCTCGCCGTCGAGGGCACGCACGAGGAGACGGCCCTCGCGCTCCTCGACGCGCGGCTCCCGCCGCGGGACCTCGGCAACGGCCTCGAGCAGGACCAGGCCAAGCTCAAGCTCCACGCGCTCGCCGACGCGACGCTCTCCCAGTTCTAGGGCGGGGCGTGGGTGGGCGCCGTGCCCGGTCCTACGTGAGGCGTGAAGCGGAGAGGGCCTCGGAGGTCTCGTCCGGTGTCGCGTCGCCACGAGGCGGCGAATCGCCGACCGATCCTAACAATCGAGGAGATCAGCTAGCTAGTGCACGTTGCTTCAACCCAACGCGACGGAGGTGTTCGGAGTCGACGTGAACCGCCCCGGAGCGTCCCCTGCGCCATCGTGCGCCAACACACGATGCCGACGGCCGCGTGCGGCGTTCGGATGGCTCCCGCTAACTTACATAGGTGACGTGTTTCTTCCTGAATGCAACCCTAAACGCGGGACTCCCGGGAGAAGCCGAAGCTTCTCGGGTAGGGCTCTCAATGTTGAACTGCAAGTGCGCCACGTTGCACTTATATCTTTCGAGGCAAGAGGAGCTCGAAAAATTCAAAGCAGGCGAGCATCGCCGTGACACGACGTGTTGGCCTCAACTCGACCTTCCGCTCACCGCACACTCGCCACACCTCATACCCAACCCGCGTACCTCTCTCGTAGCCTCCCGGCGTCCCAACAAGTCCCCCCCCCCCCCCCAACCCCCCCC
>Ga0257106_1001707_pt1 | contig 10593 bp, 9 predicted proteins | sample LP_taG_3_FD_190177 | JGI IMG/M metagenome (GOLD analysis project Ga0257106, IMG submission 190177) | Marine microbial communities from Northeast Subartic Pacific Ocean, Canada - LP_J_2011_P26_10m | ecosystem: Environmental > Aquatic > Marine > Oceanic | place: Canada: Northeast Subartic Pacific... | reverse complement strand
TATTATTGATTTATATTATCGTTTAAATGAACATGAGTTACCTCGTATTCTTTCCAAGATTTTATTGGTTTAATGTTTTCAAACTCCCAACATCTGTATATTTTTTGATTTTCAAAGTAAATATGTTTTATCATATCAGTTGGAATGTGTCCTCCTGTTGGTAAAACTTCATGTCCTTCATCAAATATGTTTTCTATGGTTATTGTTAAGTTTTCACTATCATCCCATACTCTTTCTTCGGCTTCTAAGAATCTCCATGCACCTCTATTCAAATCTTGTTGTTGTAATGTACAATTTAGATAAGAAAATGTCGTGTAAAGATTTTCTTGAGTATCGGAGTATGTTGCAGCTGGTGCTAAATGTCCTTTATCATATGGGTTACGATAGTAATCGTGTTTATCAGAAGTATGTACATCTTTTTCTGTATGAAAATCTGTATTTCCTCTATCTACGTTTTTTACTCTGTTAGTCGATGTGTATATTAGTTTTACTGGTTGTTCCAATACTTCACTATACCACACTTTAAATACGTTGTTCTCAATGATGACTTCATTTCTTAATTCTTGAGCAACGAGTTCTTTCGTATTGCATCCAATTAAGAGGAATACAAGAAAGATAAGTTTTAATAATTTCATAATTTTTTACTAAATTCTTTAGTTCAATATATAAATATAGATAATTAAAGTATTTCTTTTTTATTTTCGTGTTGGATACTATCTAAAAATGAGTTGTTATTTTCAAGTATTTTAATTAGTGTTTTTCTAACAAACAGAACCCACTTTAAAATGTTATTTCTAAATATATTCCATTCTTTTTCATTTTCTAATAAATAATATAGGTTTTCAATTAATTCATCTGCACTACTCCATTTATATTCTATATCAGGAGTTGTATATCCATATTTTTTTAATTCATTATCATAAAAACTATAAACACCATAATTTACAGGTATAAATGGCTTACCAATTAGTATTCGTAAAACTGATTTTTCAGTAAGCCAACCACTTTCATTTGTTATATACTCATCTATTATTTCTATATCAGCTAAAGAAAATAACTTGAAAACCATTTCCCATATATTATTTAGATTACTTTCACTTCCCCAATCATTGATTCCATATCCTCTTTTTTTAATATAAGAAGATTCTTCAACATTTTTAGAAAAATCAGAAATAATATCAGGTTCCGCTCCTTGGAACTCTCTGGTTCTATCATCTTCATATGAGGATAATGTTAATTTTATTTTATTGTTTTTTAATTCTTTTAATTTATTAAAAATAAATAATTTTGATGGAAGTATTCTTCTAATAGAATATGATAATTTATATGAAAAATCTTTTTTATTTATAAAATAATCTGATAAGTGATATATTTGTTTAAATGGAAGATTTGATGTAAATAAGAAAGAACTTATATTATGAGTAAAAGAATATTTCTGATTTTTATAATTTATATCATTCAATTCAAATTCATCGGAATACAAATGTGAATGTGATAATAGGGTATTGCCCAATATATTATTCACATGACTAACCCCCTCCCAATCAAACAAGAAAATTTTTAGTTTGTCCTTTAACAATTTGTATCTACTATTTATTTTAGTTTTACAAATTAATTTACAATAATCGTAAAATTCATGAGTATATCCCCTATCTGTTATAATACCACATTCTAATGCAGATAAATGAAAATCAAATATATGAATTCCATCTAATCTATCCCAATTTTTTTCTTCACAAAATATTATTCTATATTCAATATTTCTATAATTTGTTGTTATTTCTATTTCATTAATAGTATGATAATAGTTTGCAGGTACATCTTCCAATAAAACATCTGTTCCATGGAATAAATACCAAAATACTTCATTGGTATATTTGTGATGTATGTATATTTTTTTAAACACTAAATTAGTTTAGGTTTTTTAATAGGTTCTTTACTAATTACATAGTCTAAGTAAGAATTATTTTCATGCATAATTTCAACAATACCTTTTCTTAATTGAAATACATACTTTTGTAATTTAAAAACCAATTCTTTCCATTCAGTTTCATTTTGAGTTACCTTATCTAAGTAATCAAATATATCCAATACATGAGTGTACTTAATAGGAAATTCTGATAATTCTTTATCATACTCTTTCATATACTTTTCGTAGATATCTAAACTACCCCTATTATAAGGAATAAATGGCTTACCTACTAATATATGAGAAATTGTTTTTTCTGTTATCCAATTTTGGCCAGGTGTTTTTCCATTAAGATTATCTGATATTGGATAAACTTCGCTCTGAATAACAACTTCTGATATTCCAAACATCCTCCACATATTTTCATTCATACTATTGGCATTCCATTCACCACCCCAATCATGAATACCATATCCTCTTTTTTCAATAAAGTTTTCTTTTGGTAGTGTATTAATTAATTTAATTAAATTATCACTCCAATTACCATTCGTATCAAGCACATCTAAACCAAACTGATTGGTTGTTCCAAATGAACTTACTGTTGATGTAATATAAGGATTTTTTAATTCTAGTGCCTTTTTAACTACATTTATTTTCTCACCATATAATCTGCGTATAGGTACATTTATTTTATACTTGTAGTCGTTTTTATATTTTAGATAGTCCGCAAAAAAATAATAATCTCGTATATGTAAGGTGTTTGGGGATACAAAAGACCAAAGTAAGTTAGTAAAAGAAAATTTAGAATTTCCATTAGATTTTGGAGAAGTGGTTTCATCAACAAAAGTAACTACATCGGGTTTTAAGGCAGTACTCCAATTTTCATCTACATAAGGATTATGTCCCTCCCAATCCAAATACATATAATGAATTTTAGATGGATTTAACATAGAAGCTCTATTTAACATTTTTAAATGTCTAATATTAGTTTCATTTCTTAGTGGAGAAATAAATCCATTATCAGATGTCAATCCTTTTTCTAATAAATCACTACTATAATCAAATAAATGATATCCATCATTCTTTTCCCAATGTTTTTTATTACAAAAAATAAATTCTACATCAGTTCCTTTATAATTTGCATTAATAGATACATTTTCTTCTATAACTACATTCTTATTAAAACGATTTCTATTATCAGATTCATCTTTACCCCTAAACCAAACAGGAACATCATGTGGGTCTATATCAACTCCATGACAAAAATACCAAAATAACTCATAGGTATAATAATGATGTATGTAAATTTTAAACTTCTCCATAATGCTTACCCCAATCTGCTTTGACAGGAAATCCATAACTTTCGAGAACGGATTTAATTTTTTTAATAGTTTCTACTTCAGTTTCATCAAACTCAAATAAGAATGAATCATATGTGTATAATATAGGTAGAGGCAATCCTTCTTTTTTCAATTTATTCATTACTTCAATATTAAACTCAGTTTCCGTCGCTTGAAGAATATAATTAAAGAACTTTTGAGCATTTGGTTTTTCAATCCACCCTAACGGAATCTTTCTTCCTTTTGGTGTTTGGATGTAACCATTCTCAACTGCTTTGGTTTGCATCTTGGAAATAAACTTATCTACTTTGTCGAAGAAGGGTATTTTTCTATCTTCATCGGTTACTCCTCCATATAGAATTCTAAATGTTCTTCCTTTAGATTCCCCATAATCACAACCATATTGGTCTGCTAACCATTGGTGAACCGAAGTATCGGGTAATTTATATTTAATCAACTTACCAATAATACGAACATGATAAGCATCGTAATCGAATTGTAAGAAGAGTTTTCCTTTCTTTGGAACAAATACATCCCTACTCCCATCGGATTTGTTTAAAGCACCATAATTGATACCTAAATGCCTGTTTGAAGGTCTTGATGTAATCGTGTATGGATTGTACTCGGTGAATGTGTGTGAGAACCAAAGTGATTTACGATTATCTGGCCATCTATCAATAAATTTTTTCCTATCGACTTGGATACCATTTCTCTCGATAACTGAAAGGAGAGGAATCATCGTTTCATCCACCCATTTGTTTGTATGAGATAACTCCCATTCATCTACAATACCTCGTAGTACCTCACACCACTTCATTATAGAGATAGACATACCTAAACCATCTCTTATACCTAATCGATAGTAAAAGTTCGTTAGAGGTTCTAATTTTGATTGTAAATCATATAATTGGAATTTCTCAAAAAATAAAGAAGTTTGCACATCTTTTATATTTTTTACATCAATATCGGTTTGTAAGAAACCTTTTTTATCCCAAATCCACTTTGGTTGATTCGAGGTTGATAAATCTATTTCTAACTTTTCACAATCATTATGGTTGAATGGAAGTATAAAATCAATAGGAAGATAACCATCATCGGTTTCTTCATCACGAAATCGGACATACAAAAATGACAACCCATTAGTCATAGGATGTCTATCCAAATCTTCCCAAATTGGAATAATCTTAGATTCTTCGTTATTCCAATATTCGAGAAATTGGTCTTTCTCTTTATTAGTTTCTACTATAATCATGCAGTAACTCCAGCATTATGTTCTAATAGGATTAGTTCTGCAGTTTCTTCATCTACATAACCACTTCCATCGATATCGATTAAGTGTCCTACATAATACATTCCATCTTGTTGTGTTAAATCTGTTTTATTCATAATGAATCAAATATACGAAATTTATTTTTAATATCCTAATTAAAATAAGTTTTTATTTTTTTCTCCCCAATATCCACTACCTTCCCAATCAAACTTAAATGTAAAATCTTTTGTTTTATTTAAATAATTTTCAGTTTTTAACCCGTCTTTAATTTCATCAATCGTTCTACTACCATCTTTCCATTTTGGTTTTGCATGAACTCTGGCTCTTTCTATTGTGGGTGATTTTCTCTGAGAATAATCAATGAAGTTAAATGCATTTGGTACTTGTTCAAATTTAGATTTTATTTTTGTTTCCCAATTACCACTATCATCTATTTTAAAATAAAAATCTGACCAGTAATTTGTTTCTAATACATTTCCATATTCTTGGTAATCTATATCTTTATCAAATTTTAAATTTATTTCAAAACCTCCTTTTATTTTCCACATTAAGTGAAATACATAAAAAGGCTCAAGTAACAAATTATTTTTAAAGTTATTATTATCTTTTTTAAATACATTAATATCAGTTCTATAATAATCTATTTTTTTATTTAATTTATTATTAAAAGAGATATTATACATTTTTGAAAGTAATGGTCTATCCCATGTAATTATATCTGTAAATTCTTTAGCAAATATATCAAATAGTTTTGCTCTTGTTAATATATGTGGTTTTGAGTAGGAATAATCATCTTTAATCCAACCACCATTATAACTAAAAGGTGCTAATCCAAATTTTTCAAAGTTTTGGCCAACTATTGAATCATCTGTAAGTTGAAATCCTGGTGTTAAAAAAATAGAATCTACTGTGTTTCTATTTAAAAAAACAAGAGTATCTATAAAATCTTCAGTATCTTCTGTTGGAAATGATGTAATCCATGTTGAAAATATATGAATTCCTAATTTATTACAATCTTTAAAGTTTTGTTCCATTTCAGAGTTAGTAACTCTTTTGTTTATATCTTTTAAAACTTTATCACTAGCAGATTCAGCACCAAAGGATAATGAATGACAACCAGAATCTTTAAGTAATTTTAAATACTCATAATCCATTCTGCCATCACATCTTGCATATCCTTGCCATTTTATATCCAAATCTCTATCAATAACTCCTTGTGCAAATTCTTTTAATTCTTTTAGATTTCCATTTACTAATGAATCAACAAACCATATTATTCGTACTCCTTTATCATAAAGATATTGTATCTCATCTAAAACCGAAGTATGATTTCTTTGTCTATATTCCCAAAAATGTGTTTCTGAACAAAATGTGCATTTTGCAGTACAACCTCTACTTAGTTCTGTTAATGCTCCATCTGATATTTTGTATTTAGAAAAATCAAAGTTTTCATAATTTGGTAATGGAAAGTTATTTAGATTAATTCTTTGTTTAATAGGTTGAGTAAGAATTTTCATTCCTTTATGCTCGACACCTTGTTCTATTTCTTCAAGTACATCTAATAATATAATTTCAGATTCTCCAAGAATACCATAATCAAAATAAGGAATATCGTTATCATCACAATACAGTTCACCATTTTTGATTTTATCTTTAATTTGTGATAAATCAGGTCCACCAGCAAAAAAAGTTGTATTTGGTAATTTTTTTCTTAGTTTTTTTACTACATAATCAACAGGACCAGAGTTACAAAAATACAGAGTAAATCCGAGTACTTTTGGATTTATTTTTACTATTTTTTCAATCCATTTATCTAAAAAAGGATTTACAACTTTTGATAATGTTTTCTCATATTCTCCTATTGCCCACTTATTTAGATTATTTGGATTAAAGGGATTATACCCCAATTTCTTAACCCATTTTTTAGATTCTTGATAAGTTTCAATGTTTAAATCAAGACAAGATGATTTATAGCCTGCTTCATTTAGTATTGATGATAATCTTGCTATGTTATATGGAGGTAGGTTTGGGGCCCATTCAGGTAATAATACAAATATAACATCAGAATCTCTATCTAACTTTATTATATTAACATCTGTTAATTTTTTTTTAGAGGTATTTGATAATTTTTGTATTTCTTCAAATACTCTTAATGCAGATTCCATTATTTCATCTAAAATTATTTTTTAATGCCTAAGATAATACTAATGAACATCTTTCATATTCTTTCTTACTCATGTAAGTTTTATTCATTTCTAAGAATGAACCATTATATTTGTTTTCAAGAATATCTTTTTGCTTAGAGTACTGAGGAAGGTTCATATTCTCTATGTAATCATTATACTGATTTAACCAATATTCAACAGAACCCCATTGTGGTTTATTATCAATGAAGATATAAGAAGGGAAGTATTTTAGCTCCATTCCATTATCAGTAGTAAGAGAATCCTCTCTGTATTCGTAGATATCCTCCATACCATTAAAGTTACCACCTTGTAAGATAGATTTCCATTTAGATATTTCTTTGAAAGTTTCATAATCTACTTCTGAACCATCTTTGTTACAAACACTTACTCTAGTAGAAGAACCTCCACTATATGAATCAGAACCAGCCCATACTTTTAGTTCAGGATAATTCTTTTTAACAAATTGTTTGATTATAGAAGCACAGTTCTTTGCACTCATATGAATATACTTCTCAAGAGAACCACCCCAAGTTTGTTCTCTGTAAGAGTCAAGAGGTAATGTGAATTCGTTTTTGTTGATTGAAAATTTTAACTTTTTTAATTTACTCATGTTTTATCTTTTAGTGTTATTAATTATTTACATAGTAAATATACGAAAAAAGTATGAGAAAACCTAATAAAAAGTCAATTATTTTTTAATTTATATTAATTCTAAATAAGGTTAATTAAAGTTTTGCAGAACCAACATCAATTGGTTTTCTATTCATTTGTGCACCAGCTGCAAACTTAGCTCCCTCTTTTATGTAACCAGTTAAGAATGCTTTTCGGAATCTATCAGATATATTTTTTTCTGAACCATGTATTACATTTGAATGTAATAAGGCAACTTGTCCTTTTCTAAGATACCCATCTATATGTGGAAAATTATGGTCAGTTGGTAATACACATGCTTTACCTCTCTCACTTCTCCAATTTTTAGGGTTTGAACCTACTCTTTCTTCATCTATTTCAATAGGTAACTTACCTAAACGATGAGAACCTTCTAAATACCAAACAGAACCATTTTGAGGGTCTGCATTATCAAGAGCAACTGAAACATTTATTATTTCATTAGTATTACATTGTGTGTAAAATATGTTTTGGTGCATATCTCTACCTAATTGACCCGGTGGTTTAAAGTATGCCCAAGTTTGAACACCTAATATTTTAGAATCCATTAAAAATTCACAAGCTTCTATTACTTTAGGATGTTTCATTAATCCAGTAAGTAATTTTGATTCTTTATGTGGGTACATGTAAGGGTCATATTCACCCCACTCTCCATTTACATCGTTTTCTTGTCTTTTAACTCGAATTCTTTCCAACTCGCTTGAAATAGCATCAGTTTCGGATTCTGTTAGTAAATTTAAAATAGATACTCCTCTATATCTCCAATCAAATTGTAGTTGTTGTTTTTCTGTAATTGATAAGTAACTCATATAACGTATTTAGTTTGTATATGTATATATATTAATTTTTGTAAAATTGTAATAAATTTGGTAAATATAATTTTAAATTAGGAATAAGATTTGCCTTGTTTTTAATTGAAATACTATTTGACATTGCTACACCTTTATCTATTTGATTACCTTGAGAATCATATTTTTCTGTTTTTGAACCTGATATTCTCCATCGTAATTTAATTGCTTGATATTCTACATTACTCTGCATTTTTTTAAAAGTAAGATGATTAACTTCGTATATTGGAGAACCTTTATCGTTAGTTTTTTGAATAAAATAACGAACTATATACCCAACATTATAATCACTACTCATAGGTTTTGGTATATGTGTTTTAAATTTAGTATTAGAACGAATTGCTATCGTTTTTATTCTATTGTATCTATTTACACTCATTCGTTCTTTCCTAATATTACATCACCATATGTTTTTGGAGAAACTTTATCACTATAACCACTTTTTTCATTTCGCATTGCACCTCTTATTTTAGTTTTCCATATACTTTGTTCAATTTGATGACTAACTTCTACAACTTGAAAATATCGTTCGCAATATTGTTTTTTAGGTAAATCGATTATTGTAAAAGTATCTCCCATTTTAAAACCACTTATACCAGGTATTTCAAATTCAAATTCTATTGGTAAAATAATAGAATGTTGTTTATTTTTATTTTCAAGTTTTGCATCGTAGTCACTAATAATTTTTAAAATTTGAGTATCTTTCCATGCACTAACTTTTGCAACTTCATCAAGAGTTGTGTTGTTTGATGTTACCACATCAGCTAATCCTTGTATAAGGTCTAATTCAGCATTTCTATCTTGTGTACATGGAACAACATTAGCATTACCTAAAACCATTTCATAATTTGCGTTTCTTACCTCACCTATTTTTTCAGTATCAAATCCTAAACCTGATTTAATACCTTCCTTAGCAGAATTATATTTTTCACTAAGCCAGTTTCCAGCTTTCTTCCAATTTGGTTCTTCAGCAGCTACTGCCTCGTTATATTCCACATCAGTATAACCACCATCTTTGGCTATTTGGGCTTGTCTCTGTTCTTCTTGATTCTTTAATGCAAGTTGACGTTGCTTACCTGCTCCATAGTTATTAAAATGATAAATCATTTCTCCTACTGAATCTGTTAAGTAAGAAAAAAGAGGTTCTCTTGTATCATTACTTTGTTTAAAGTTTTTTTCTTTTTGTTCTAAATTTGGATTATGAGTATTTCCACTTTTTCTTCTTTGTGCAACTATTTGTCCTTTCATAGCAGAAGGAATATCAAATTTTAAAGTTGCTGATAGAAATGGAGATTTTAATCCACGAGATTGGAATCCAGCAATACCTAACGATGGTGTTGGTGTTTGTTTACCAAAAAAGCTTAAATCTACTACTGCAAGTTCTTCTTGACCTGGCATTGGACCACTCTCATTAGTTGCTCCTCTTATATATCTTGAATACCATTGATAAAAATCATCTTTATCATTTCCATTTTCAGTTCTTGATTGATTATAATCAATTGAACATTGTTCAACTATTTGAAAATCCCACATCATATTTACACCACCAGATAACCCGTTTAGAAGGGTGTACATTATATCTTTTGATAAATAACTATTTTGTTGTATTGTTTGAATAAAAAAATCAAAATCTATATAAAGATTTCTTAAATAACCCCAATCAAAAGCATTTGCTTCAACAACATTAAAACTAACATCACTATCTCTTTGACTACCACATTTTAAGGGTGTATTACTTGGAAAATATGAATACATTTTTGCTCCATGTGGATTTGGATGCATATCTGTAATTGTATTGCCCCTATGTTCATTAAATGAAACTTCACCAGTTTCCGGATTTACTACAAGTAAATTTGGTATAGGGTTCGTAAATGCAGTAATTGTTTCTTTACCCTCGTTTATTTCCGCAACTGGATCCATAAACGCACCTTCAATTCTAAATCTTGGATGATTAAAATTCGGAATATATAAGGTATTTGGGTCAACAGAGTACATATGCTTATGTCCTTTACAAATAGTATCTTGCCAATTTATATATAAAGGCGATACTGTTGTTCCATCTTGACATATAACTGGTATTTCATCACTTGTATTTGGTTGCATTTCTAAAATTGTAAAAGCAAGTGCAACTTTAATATATCTTCTATCTGAAAATAAAGGTTGGTCACCTGGAATTTTACCTACAACATTATCACCTATTCCAGCTTTTGTATTAACATTATCGTCACTTACTTGAAGGCTTTTTTTGGCATCTTCGCCTTGTTGGGCTGTGGCTTTTTCTGTAATACCATTTGATGAGATTTCTTCTGATAATTGTTGAAGGTTTTCATTACTCGTTAATGCAAGCATTCCTCCCTTAACTTCTTCTGTT
>Ga0257106_1001706_pt1 | contig 10593 bp, 3 predicted proteins | sample LP_taG_3_FD_190177 | JGI IMG/M metagenome (GOLD analysis project Ga0257106, IMG submission 190177) | Marine microbial communities from Northeast Subartic Pacific Ocean, Canada - LP_J_2011_P26_10m | ecosystem: Environmental > Aquatic > Marine > Oceanic | place: Canada: Northeast Subartic Pacific... | reverse complement strand
AACTTAAGAAAACCGAGGCTTCCTTTAACGAGGATCCGGTCGGAGCAAGAAAAGCTGCAGCGGATCGATTCTACGCGATTGCAACCTCTGCGCAGCTCGCTGAAGTTGGTCTTTTCGTATACAAATTTGAAACGGATGTGAATCGACGGCGTGCAGTCGGCCGACTCGAAGAATGCAGAGACTACCTCCTTCATCGCGCGGAAAGGTGCAAAGAAAAGCACGCGAATAATAAAAATGCGCTCATGATGATGACAAAGTCTGTTTCAGAAAGAATCGAATTGTTGCAGCCTCCGCCACCTCCAAAAGAAGATATGGAGAAATTGTTGAGCGAAGCGGAGCAACCTGCGAGACATGCCGGAGATTTAATCGAAAAGAACGCGCAGAGAGAGTTTCTCGTCCCGCCGACGAGGACTTTACACGAAGCCATAGTATTGTTCACAAAATCCACGAGGAGATGTGAAAATTTGGCCCGCGTGTACGCCGATTGCGAGCTAATCAACGAACTGTATTCAGTTTCTTGCGATATTAAACGATTTTCCTACGATGCCGCCCAACTCTCTTTGAAGTTTGGGTTTGTCGAGGCTTTGAAGTATGAACAACGCGTGGTGGAAATTACGAATAAAGAAGCCGTCGTCTCTATGCGTCGCGAAAGCTTTGAGGGTTTTCTCAGCGCTCTGCAAAATGTAGAAAATTTTTCGCAAGCACACGACAATGATCTCATGGAAATCATCGAACTCGTCGAGCACGACGTGTCTGTGACAGACAGAGTGCTCGCCGATGCCTGCATCGAAAGTTTAACGAGAAATTTCGTGAACTCGAAAGTGAAAGCGTCGAAAAATCTGAAAGACAACTGGATCTCGTGGGTACCCTATTTGGAGCGCGCACAATTTTCAAAAGCTGTACACGATACGCTCCAAAAAGAGAAGCAACTCGCTGCAGCTTTGAAACAAAACGATAAGTTTGGTGCGAACCGCATCGAGCAAACGCTCGATGTCGAGCTCAACGCGTACGTCGCAGACTTGGAGGCTAAGATCGTGAGCTTGTCAGACTTTGAATGTTCCGACGTGTGCAATCAAGTGAAGAACGTGGCGATCAAAGTGTACACGGAGAAAATAGCTTCCGCTCGAGATTCCAGAAATGGTATTCGAGCTCAAGCTAAACCTGGATGGACGGACGCCATCGGCGATTTCTTTTCAGCTTTCGGAGGAAACCAAGAAGCAAAGAAAAGAGAAGAGTACGTCCCCGAATCTTCGAGAGAATGAAAAAAAAAAGGACAACCCCGCGTGTTATTGTTAAATTTTTTGTAGTATTTTATAAATCGAAATCAATCCCAAATCTTAACCTTCCCGTCCCAAGATCCTGTGCAAACCCTGGATGCTAACAGCGGATGCCAGTCTAAAGTGATGCAAACCTTATCGTGAGCTTTAAATGTTTTCACTTTCCGACCTGTCTTGAAGTCCCAAAAGAATAGGCGTCCGTCGCCGTCCCCACTCGCCATGTATTTACCATTGTCCGGAGAAAAAGCAATTTCACACGCGAATCCGGCGTTTTGATGCCCCATGAACGACTTGTTCCTTTTTTCTCGGAACCGATCTTTCGTGCTATAAATATTGATCGAGTTGTCTAAAGATTGGCAGGCTAAATAATCGCCGTCCGGGTGCATTTTAGTCGATGGCATCGAGTGCATCAAAGGATCTGCGACGTATTTCATCGTCACCGGAATGCCAAACTCCCAAGCTCTGAGCGTCTTGTCGTCCGAAGTCGACGCGAAGCGTTTCCCTCCGTCGCAAAAAGCAATCGAGTTCACTCCACCCAAGTGCTGATCGTATTCTTGAACGACATCCCCGGATTGCATGTCGTATTGCACTATTTTTTTATCGCTCTGACCGACGAGTAAAATGTTGGACTTTTGCGGATGGAAAGCTAAACACAGAGGCGTTTTCCCGGAGGAAACCGTGCGCACTACCGCTCCGGTTTCCGTATCCCAGAGATGTATCTTTTGATCCCAACCGCACGTGGCAAACCTCAATCCATCGTTCGGAGTGAAGCACCCCGATTTAATTGCTTTCGCGTGACCACTGTACGATCTGAGAAGCTTAAACTTATTCTTTTCATCGCCAGAGTCCCATATTTTCGCGACGCCTTCCATCCCGCACGTGAGCAAAACGTGACCCGAATTCGGGAAAAATTCGAGATGAGAAACGCCTTTACCGTGTGCAATCCATTGTTTCGTCGTTTTCTCGGGCGCGTAACATCTATCGCTTCGAGCTTTTAACGTTTTTGGTTTCGCCAACCACGAAGATCCGTCGTATTTGAATTCTTCTTCTCCGTGGAACTTGGTCTTGGCCACTTGCTGTCTTCTTTTCAACTCAACTTCGTCCACTTCTTCGTCGTCCCCCTCTTTATTTTTATTCTTTCCAGCGGCAGCTGCTACCACGTCATCGTCGTCTCTTCCCGCGTCCCCTAATTTACCTCTCGCTTTTCGTTTCGCGTCGTTGCGTTTCGCGTGCCATTCCAAGTATTCTTTCTGTTCTCGAGAAAGTTCGGATTTTTTCATCACGTCTAGTTTTGCCCCTGGACTTTTAGCCCACGCGCCGTTCGCATTCCCAGTCCCATCGTCCTCGTTACCATCGCCGCCAATAACGTTGAAAGAGGCTGCCGCTTCCATCAACGTTTCGTTTCGTTTTTCTCGGCGTTCTTTCTTTGTCATGTCGTACACCGTCTTCGCGTTCCAGTTAGTATTAGTATTAGTATTCGTATTCGTCGTCGTCGTCGTCGCAGTTTTCCCGCTCAGCTTTCGACCTTCTCCTCTCGTAATCTGCTGTTCTCGTTGCAGTTGCTGCTGCGCTTGCATTTGCGTGTTATACTGCGCGTCAAACGCGAACGAATCCACGTTCAATGTCTGCACGAAACCCATGTGATGGTTCCTCGCTCTCCTCTCGTCCCGTCGCTTCAAGTTTGGATGCTCCGGACCTTCCACTTTCGCGCTCATCTGCTCGTACGTTAAATTCGTCGTCAAAACCTGCGCGTTCGGTTGTAAGAATTCCTCCTCGTTCGCGTTTTTGGCGACCGCCGATTTCGGAACGACTTTTACGACAGACCTCGAAGCGGACGAAGAAAGCGCTTTTCCTCCTCTTTTCGCCGCCGCTTCAAAATCATCAATCCCGATAGACGACGACTTTCGCGCGTCTTTCGTCAACGCCAAGTTCGCCACGTTCACGTTCGGCGCCGGGTCGATAACACCAACATTAACACCACTTTTTCTCCTACTAAAGCCCGCTTCTTCTCCTCTTCCCTCCTTCAAATCCTCCTCCTCTGATGATGATGATGAACTCGCGTAATTCTCCGCCGGTAAAAAAGCTTCCATTTCTTATTATAGTATTCTTTGCTTTTCTCTCTCTCGTCGTCCTAAAAGCGTTTACTGCAACAACAACAAAAACAACGACAAAGCGTAGTATTATATCTCGCGCTCTGCCTTCTCTTATATTTGATATCGTGATATGTGGTAAGTAAACGCAGTAATCAATGCTTTCTTAAACGCAGAGTAAGAAAGAAGAATTTTTCTGTTTGGGGTTTTTAGGGTTTCGTGTGAGTTAGGGTTTAGAGCACAGAACTCCATTCGAGAAAAAACCTGAAAAGGAGGCACAAAAAGGGATCTCGTTTGAGTTGTTATTGTTGTTGTTGTTGTTGTTTCGCGGAGAATAAGACCGCGAGCGACACGTTTTCGATGGCTTCGATGAGTAGAAGCGGAAGCGCTGCTTTTGTTCCTTTTTTGGGTTCTTCTTCCCTCGATTCTTCGTCGAAGAAGGAGAGGTGGACGATGCGATCGTCGTCGAGGCGGCTGCAAAACCCATCCGGAAGGAGGATTTTCATCAAAAGAAGAGCATCGTCGTCGTCGAAAAGAAACGGCGAAAAGTCTTTTTCAATCGTCGCGTCCTCGTCTGAGTCGTCTTCTGATGAAAGCGAAAAGCTGAAACAAAACCTCGCGAGACGGCTCGGCGCGGCGGCGATTGTCTCCACGATTGTCTTCTTGGGAGGGCAGAAATCGGCCGCCAACGCGTCCATCGATACTGTCAATAACAACAACGACAATACGAGTTTTGTCTGTTTTTCTTCAGAAGACGGTGGTGACGTGAACAACCGGAGAGTTGCGGGCGAAGTCGCTTCCTCTTCTTCGTCGTCCTCGTTTCAACCGATTGCGAATTTGAAACCAACGAGAAGAGGGTTTAAGAACGAAGCGGTCGGGAACGTCGCGGCTGCCGACGGCTCTACTACAACAGAAAAGGAGAAGAAGAAGAAGAAGAAAAAACCTCCGGTGAAATCCGATAAAGGATTGTGGTCTTTTGTGAAGCCGAAAGCGGATGAGCGGACGAGACTTTTTCGGGCGCGGTTCGATAACGACGTTCGAAAAATGCCGACGAGCGTGATGACGGACGAAGAAAGCGCAGAGGCGAGGAAATGGAAGAAAGAAACGGACGCGAAGAAGAGGAAAGTGTGGAAGGAAGAGAAGGAGAAGTTTATGAAAAAGTATGGGTCGCAAGCGGCGTGGGAGGCAAAGTTGAGGAAGAGGAACGCCGAGCTCGCCGGAGACAATAAGAGGCTCAAAGAGCTTTCGAGAAAAGCGGCGGATAAAGCCGTGTTGACGTTGGCGCAAATGGATACGTATTACGGGGAGATTGAAGAGAGCGCGAAGAATTTATCCAAAGCGAGGAAGGAAGTGATGCAAGAGTTGTTGGAAGAACGCGAGGCGTGGTTGGAGCAACGCAAAGGTTGGTTCGGGAAGATGTTAAGGTCGGACGCATCGAAACGGTTCGTCCGAACGATCAATTACAACTACTTGAAAGATCCGTATTCGAGCATGGGAACGGATCGAAATCCCACGGAAACCTCTTACACCGGGTTTTACAAATTGCTCGAGGTTGGGAGAATCAACAAAATCGTCTTTGGGAGAAACGAAACGACCGCAAAGTATTACGTGGACGGCACCGACGAGGTATTTTTCACGTACTTGCCGTACGATGAACGCATCGCAAAGAAAATATTACAACCGAGACCGCACTCGAGAGGCGAGTTTATCGAGTTATCGCACCCGGGTGGGCATCCGTTTTGGTGGGTCTTAGGCCACGGGATTTTCAACGCGTTGTGCCCGTTGATCATCGTCGCGGTGTGCTACCAGATGTTGAACGAAATCTACCGCGCGGACGAAACAGAGGACCAGTTTGCGAATATTCACGCCAGACAGTACTCGCCGGAGAAGTCTTCGATGGAAAATCGAAACACTTCTTTGGACGATATCGCCGGCATCGAGGCGTTGAAGGACGAAATGTACGAGTTGATTAAATTCTTGAGAGATTTTCAAAAGTATAAAGACGTCGGCGCGGCCGTTCCCGGGGGTATTTTGCTCAGCGGCCCTCCTGGTACTGGAAAAACGTTGTTAGCGCGATGTATTGCCGGTGAAGCCGGTGTTCCATTCTTCTCTGTCGCTGCCACGGAGTTTACCGATATGTTTGTCGGCATCGGCGCGTCGCGGGTGAGAAACTTATTCGCCGCCGCGCGTAAAGTTGCTCCGTGCATCATCTTTATCGATGAATTTGACGCCGTTGGACAAAAGAGAGCCGGTCAAAGTGGCACGGAGGAAGGCGTGGACGAACGCGTCGCGACGATTAACCAATTCCTCGCGGAAATGGACGGGTTCGAGGAAAAAGTTGGCGTCATGCTCGTCGCCGCGACGAATCGCCCGCAAGTTTTAGATCCCGCGCTTATTCGTCCCGGTAGATTTGATCGCATCATCGAAATGAATTTACCGAACAAGTCCGCTCGCTCAGATATTATTAGATTACATATCACCAAACGCGACGCGTGGGGTAACTGCGAGCCGGATTTGGATATCGATTACATCTCCAAACTCTCCTCGGCATTTAGCGGCGCCGATCTCGAAAACATGGTCAAGCAGTGCATCGCCAAAGCCGCCGGGCAAAAGGGTGGAATGGCGACGACTGAGGATTTCTTGAAAATCATCAATAGCATTCGCGCGACGAAGTCTTTCAGCAGCGGCTCCAAAGACGGCACGGACACTTTGATGACGAGATCCAAGTTCAAAGAAGACGTCGCCATGCAAATTATGAATCCGTATACTCGAGACTCGATTTGCTTATACACGGCCGCGCAAGTTGTCGTAGCTATGGTTGCCCCAGAATACGACGACGTTGCGAACGTCATCGTCTTCCCGGGAGGTAAAGAAACGTCGGTGATTCAATACATCGCTCGCGAGCTCGATTCGCAAGCGGCGATGAATGTGAGACGTCGAACGCAAATGGAATCTAAAATGTGTACTTTAGTCGCCGGTAACATGGCCGAAAGGTACATCTACGGCCCTTACGGCGTATCTACCATGTCCCATCGAGATATGGTCGTAGCCACAGATATCGCTTTAGACTACGTCTGCAAATACGGGTGGAGCGAACTCGGTCCGGTGGGGTTGATGCGCAAACGAATCAAAGAGGAAGAATTTTTAGGCTTGGGAGAGGACGATCACCCGGAAGAGCACTACAGGTTTGAATACAACATGTCCGAAGAGCTCGACATGCTCGTATACAACGAAGTTCGAAAACTGATCATCACCTCTTGCCGCCGAGCTTTGTGTATCATGCACGAGCCGAAAAATAGAGAGATGCTCTTCACGCTCAAGGAAGTTCTCATGACGACGGGCGAAATCAGCGGTCGAAACTTGATCGAAGTCTTTGAAAGAGCCGGCATCGAACGCACCTCGCAAGAGGATGAACTCTTCAAACCGTGGTCGGTCTGGGATTATAAATGGGGCGAAGAATTCGACTTCTTTTACGACGAGTTCATACACCGATCTATGTCCGACGCGACCAACGAAGCCCACTACGAAAAGATCCGCCAACTTTGGTTGAAAAACATGCGCGACGAAACGTATTTACAAACCATAGGCCCGCACATCCGCGAACAGATGGACAAAGTAGACATGCGCCAAATGAAATACTGGAAAGCTTTGGACAAAAACGCTCCCGATTACGACCCGGAACTGGTTGAAAAATACAAAAACGGTGAAATCGAATGGTTAAGCGAGGACGACCCGAAACATTGGAGAGCGCAAAAGCGAGCGCTGAATAAACTCAGAGCCGAGCAGGAAGGTTTCGCCGATTATCCCTTGGTGGATATGTGGGAGCAAGGCGAGATCAATCCGTAGAAAGAGCTGTAGAGGTCCTATAGATGAGAGCGAAGAAGCCATTTAATACATCAATACTACTATTAATACTAATACTAATACTAATACTCTTTTCGTCCATTCCAGTCCAAAGTCATCATGAAGTACGATCATCACACGAAAGAAACACGCAGAGAACGACGACGAGAAGAGAGAAAAGCGTACCTCTGGAGGACTCAAAAGTCTTTCGTGGTTGCTCTTTTTCTCTTTTTTTTCTTCAAAAAATTTTCACCATTCGAGACAGACACAAAATTAATCCGATCTCTCTGTCCTTTTCTCCTCCTCAAAACAAAGAAGGACCGACGAGGACGCGAGAACGCACAGACGTCTCACGCATAAACGCAATACATAAGCACAGTTTTTGACGCACTTTGTTGCGTTTTCGAATACGTTGTGCGAAGAGAGAGAGAGAGAGAGAAGAGCGACGAGAATTCATCATGAGCAGCAACAAGTCGTCTTCGAACAAAAACAACGCGATGATATCTTTCGCGGCGATCATCAACGCGGAAGCGTCGAGAGTGGTCGCCACGATGCGACAAAACAGCAAGTACGCGATTCTGGCTCGGCAGACGCTGTCGTCTTCGTATGGGAGCGGTTCAAGTGCCGCGAGTGGTTTGGATATTGATGAGAGTTTGGTGGATGATCCATTGGTGCAGGAGTTTATGAGCTTGCGAAGGGCGCTGTTCGTGAACGGGTTGATGTTGGAGACTTCTTCTTCCTCCGCGCTCGGAGACTTTGGTGGGAGCGAGAGTAGCAAAAACAATACTAACAAAATGGGTCAACAACCGTTATCGTGCGCGGATTTCATTCGACCGTTCTTGAAGTGCATCGTGAGCGTGGAAACGAGCGGCCCGATAACTTCCCAAGCGTTGTCGGCGGTGCATAAAATCTTGAAAAGAGATTTGATTTTTGGTTCCGACGACGTCGAGAAGGCTGTAGTGGTCAGAGATATCAGCGAAGCGGTGACAATGTCGAGGTTTGAGGCGACAGATCCGGATCACGACGATGCGGTGTTGTGTAAAATTTTACACGTTCTGATTGATTGCGTGGCGTGTCCGTCGGGGAGATTGCTCTCGGACGACGACGTGTGCGACGTGTTACAAGCGTGTTATAGAATTGGTCATCAGAGTGGAAAGGAGAGTGGGTTTTTGAGACACTGCTCGAGACACGCGATGCGAGAGATTGCAGAACACGTGGCGTTGAGATTGAAAGAGAACGTTGCAGCCGGCGGTTCCGAGGACGCGCGATTGGCGACGTGGAGAGATCAGTTGGCGAAGAGAGCATCGGCGTTCGAAAAGTTGTACGACGAGAAACAGAGGACGACGACTTCATCTACTCCGCCGAGATCACCGCACCACATTGCCATTTCTCCGGTGAACCGCGAAGGCAACGAGAGCTTTGACCCAGTACGAGGTCCGGGAGCCATCGAGGACGGTGGGCCTAAGATTGATGTTGGGACACCATCGTCTCCACCAACGAGAGCACCGATCGAAAAGCTCAAGTCTTTACCCGCGCCGCACGCTTCACCTGCGGCGTTGGAGATTTTCAAGTTTGCGTGCTCGCTTATAGAAGCGAGCAGTTCGGCAACTTTAGGCGCAGCGAAACAGAAAAGTGCATCGAGTAGCAACAACGAGAACGGTGAAGACGGAACAGGTAGCGGAGATTCTGGCGAAGCTCCGACGGAGAAACCTCTCGTTTATGGTGGTGATAGAAGTGAAGAAGCTGAGCAATCGCTCATGCTCTTTGGCATAGAACTTGTCGGGACGTTTGTGGAAACCATCGTAGTTTCTAGCGCCACGAATAATAACGTGAAGAACAGATATCCGGAGCTTTTTGTTGCAATCCAAGACGACTTGTGCAAAGCTTTGACGAGTTTGAAGCCAAACGCGGCGCCTCCGGTTGCCGCTGCGGCATGCGGTTGCTTCACGATATTGTACGCTACCATGCGTTCGGAACTTAAATTACAATTAGAAATGTTCATGCGCGTCGTGCTCATTCCTTTGTGCGCGGCGGGTAAGAATAAGGCGTCCTCGGCTGCGAATGCCACGTCATCAAACTCCGTGGTTACCTTTAACAGAGAAACGCAGCGCATCGCGTTGGAGACCGTGGTCGATTTGTGCAGACAACCGCACTTTGTGACTGATTGCTACATGCACTTTGACTGCGACTTGAGCAAAGCGTGTGTGTTCGAAGAGCTCGTGTCTACTTTATCCGCCTCTGCGTTTCCGGCGAATGGGGCGAGACTTTCCGGCGCGAATGCACTTTCTGTTGAAGGTTTACTCGCTATTGTTCGAACGGTGTCTCGATCGACAACCGCGGAAAGTAGCAGCGCAAGTTCTCCCCTCGGCGGCGATTCGTCCATGTTGCTCAGTGAGAGTAACGGCAAGAAGAAAGCATCCTCGACGGCAACGAACGGATTTTCGGATGTTGGGATCATGAAGAATGAGGACGAGGAGGAAGGCGACTCGCCGGCGGCGCTGCGTGACGAATTGCGCGGATTAGATCCCTGGGAATACGTTAAAGCATCGGCGGCGCCGTCTGGAATCGCGCGCGCGCGAGGGTTGCGCAAATCGCGAGCGTTGAAACGTCGTCTCGTCGTTGCCGCGGAGCATTTTAATCGATCGCCGAAGAAGGGCATCCCTTACATGCAAGAGTACGGCTTGCTTCCTGAAAATTTGACTGCTAAAGCCGTGGCGAAGTTTCTCAAGCTCGCCCCAGGTTTGGATAAAGAAGTCGTCGGTGAATACTTGGGCGATCCGAAAGATTTCCAAGTAGAAGTCTTGAAGGAGTACGCGGATTTGTTCAACTTTGAAAACGTTACGCTCGATAAAGCGTTGAGAACGTTTTTGGACGGTTTCAAATTGCCAGGCGAAGCGCAGAAGATTTCGAGAATTTTAGAAGCGTACGCGGCGAGATATTTCGGCGCTAATCCGAATTCGTGTGCCGATGCGGATTCGGCGTATGTTTTGTCCTATTCCATCATCATGCTCAATACTGACGCGCACAACAAGCAAGTGAAGAAGAAAATGACGCTCGAACAGTTTATTCGAAACAATCGAGGTACCAACGGTGGCAAGGATTGGCCGAAGGAAACTTTAGTCGCTATTTTCGATTCCATCGTTACTGACGAAATTCGTCTCACCGACGATGCCGCGCCAAAGCTTTCCAACTCTGCATGGCACGACGTCATGCGCGCGTGCGAAGTTGAACAGGGGAAATTTGGTGCGCCTCCGGATGAATTCGAATCGCGCCAATACGATGCGGATGTCTTTTCGCTCGTTTGGGCGCCGACCGCGGCTGCGGTTGCGGTCATCTTTGAACGCGCCACGGATGAAGATGTGCTCGAATCTTCCGTCGAAGCT
>Ga0257106_1001705_pt1 | contig 10597 bp, 11 predicted proteins | sample LP_taG_3_FD_190177 | JGI IMG/M metagenome (GOLD analysis project Ga0257106, IMG submission 190177) | Marine microbial communities from Northeast Subartic Pacific Ocean, Canada - LP_J_2011_P26_10m | ecosystem: Environmental > Aquatic > Marine > Oceanic | place: Canada: Northeast Subartic Pacific... | reverse complement strand
CGTCCCTGCTTGGTGGAGCCGCGGCGCAGTCGCCAGACTTGCTGTTCAACCCACAAAGGCAGCGCATGCGGGAACCGATCCATGTCAAAGATGATCTCTACCCAATCATGTGCGACGTTTGCGAGCTTGTGGCTTTCTCGGTATACTTTGACACCATGGAAAAGCTAAAGGTGCGGCATCAGTGAGCATGTACATACCTGCAGGACCTCGTGTGCTTCCTGTAGGACAAACCGATCGTTTCTGAAATGAAGCACCCAGGCAAAAAAGTTAAAAAGTGTGTTTCTTCGCATGTGTAACAATCTTCGATGGCCTGCTGGTAGGTCTGCATTCTCGGAAGATGACATCATCCAGACAATAAGTGATGTATGTGACCGCAAGCGAAAGGCCGGCGAGTGGATGTGGACTGTCGATCTGACAGAGAAGCTTTCAAGCGTCAAGGGAAGCCGCTATTGGAACGAGCCAAGCGAGTCGGAAATCGCCGCCATGGAGTTGAATAATGCCCGTTTTCTCTTCGTCGAGCGGCGGAATCAAGTGCGAAAGTGGGACCGAGAAACTGCGACGGTAAAAAAATCCTGCGATCTTATTTTCGAGGATGAGCTTGAGGACGTGGACCAATTTGCGCTCGCTCTCTGGCACGGCGACGTCGCGGATCCAGAGCAGACACGGGAGCTGCTCTGTCACCATCTCACGGATCGGTGCAACTACGAAACTCGAATACCAATAGACGCAGTCATTGGTGACAAGGTGCGACAAGACTACGAGTTCGTCAAAATCGACCACCGAGTAGTCCAGGCTGAGCAGATGCAACAGAATATGGCCGACATGGGCAATCCCATGGCGATGCACACACCTTCAGAGATGGAAGAAATACTCCTCGAGGACATGGAAGAGCGCGGTATGTCCGAGGATGAGATTGAGGCGTACATTCACGAGGAGGAAGACAAATATGACCAGCAGATGGGCACCAACATCCGTGCAGAGCGCCATCAGAAGAAGGAGAAGCAGAAACGTGTGGTCGCCAGGAGGAGTGACAAGGTAAAGCCTGATATTGGGGAAGGTGGCGAGCTCTAATATGCCCGTGCAGTGCAGATTTTAAAGTACCCCCTGTTGAAACCCAAGTATGCGAGGGCCAGCATTAGCATAGCATAGCGGGCGTAAGGCGAGACTAGCATCGTCTGCATAGTAGCCCGCGTAGACTCGCATGAATGCCCCATTGTAGGGGCGACCCTGGCAGCATAGTTCCATAATAATTGAAGATTTCAGTCCACGTTGATATGAGCGCGCTGCCTCTACCCAGAAGGGCTACGCGCATTGTTTCCGACAGGCTCCTCAGACCGAATCGATATCTCCTGGCCTAGGGATACCCTGGGCGCATCACTATTCTGTGGCTTTGAAAGACTAAGAAGCGTATCAATAATGAGGGCCTTTTCTTCATTAAGCTGATCATCATCCTTGTTGACGTGAAAGTTATGTAGATATGCGACTAGCTTGTCTCGATTGTTGAATAAAACAAGGATGATCTCGTCAGGCTTTCTTGGATTTGCAACAAACACCTGCGTTTCAGCGAGTTTCCTCTGCTGTCAACTTTTGTTTGCGCCGGGTAGATTGCCTTGAAGACATGAAAAGCTTCAAGCTGAATTTTTGCCTTTCTGCTTCTGAGGAGGATCATAAGAACTTTGAGATTTTCACGGTCTGAAATATACTTCATCATCGTACAAAAATTGGCACGCTCGAGGAGGAGTTCGCCAAGTAATCGTAGACTTTCACGGCATGTAACATAGTTTTCCGACTGGAGCAACTTGTTGTAGTGTTGCACGAACACGGCGTAGTGAGCTTGTATGAAGCCCGCAGCAAGCGTGCAATGCCCCATGAGGAGACCCTTGAGCAGCTCAAAGGCATCTGATGCTACCTCAAAGCTCTTCAACCGCACGAAGTCCTACCAGATAGGCTATAAACAATGTAGGTATAGTTGGCAAACGCTGGAGATTGCAGTGAAAAAGCGCCAGAAATATGGAGCTTCCAGGAGTGCCCTTGCAACCATCTCGTGCCTCGCACTTTCCCGAAGCCTACAAGACTTGACATCTTTCAGAATGGCGAGCTTCATCCACATCTCTCTGATAAGCTACATCATACCACAAATAAGAGCAAAATCAGCTTTTTCATCCTTGTATGCATCTATCAGGGTGGACAGGATTTGAGGATCTCGAGCAATTATTGCAGCAAATACAGCACCATCGGGCCGTCGCACCAAGTTTGCGAAAACATGGGCCGCATTCTTTTGCGTTTCGAGGGGTAAGCTAGGGAGGCAAGCAACAAGGGCCGTGGCGAAGTTACTTTCCGCAACAGCCGCAGCCGCTACCCGTGCACCTCGATCCTCATCGTGATCTCTCTCAGCGTCCCCTACACGTCGAGGAGGCTAGCAAAAGTTGGTCATCTTATAGCTACGCGCCTATCAAAATCAGTTTTAATTCTCGCAACTGCTTGCCCACCGTCGATGCTGCCATCTGGACAGTTTCATTGCGCGCTGGCCGCTTAGCACGACTCAGCTCCGCCGCAGCTGAAGTTAAGGTGACGATGAGCTCCTCTGGGGTCACAGAACGTGCTAGGAGCCACATATTACTATCCCGAATCCGCAATGCACCGCCTGGTTCATAACATTTGAGTTAGCGCCTGATTACAGAACTTACCACATCATAAGACTGACCTTTACATGTACCTTCCCGGAGTCCGAAGCGCGGGGGGCGCTTATCCAGGGGGGCTAGAGGGGTACCTAGGCGAACCGAGCTAGCTGACAGCTAGGCTGACAGCTAACCGTCGCAGCGTAGGTTGGTTTTGGAGGAGCACATCAGGGGTGCAGTATTCGCGTCCGATTTTTCGACGAGCGGCAGAGCTAGTAGTTTTTGTTTTTTTTTCAAGTCGCTGCACATCCGCTCGTCGTCACTTTCCTTCTCGATTTTGCCTTCCTTCTCACTCTCCTTTTTCCCTTTCTTTTTCTTCTTCTTCTTCTTTCCCGAAACGCTCAAGTTGCTCTTCAAGTTGACTAAGGCCTGGAGCTGCGCGCAGACGCCATCCCGCGCGCGCGGCGCTGGGGCAGCCGACCTGGCCGCGCCCATTCGTTAAAACGGCAAAACTTGCCCGCGCGCACACCATGCGCGCCGGCGTCGCCGCCAGCCGCGCGCGCGTCCACGCGCACGCCAGAATTGACATTGACGACGTCAGGAGCCGCGCACCGCGCAGCAGCCGCGCACCACGCAGCCCCGACCCGCTCGTCAGCCGCCATCTCCACCTTCTCGAACGTCGCCGTCACGCAGACGTCAGCCCCGCGGCCCGACGCGCGCAACTCCACGATCCGCTGCCCGGACCGCGCGGCGAACGCCTCGAAGCCGCGCACGAAGCGCTCGACTTCGTCACCCATCGCGCCCGAGCAAACGCTCCATCGCGAGTGGTTTAATCGGTTGAGGCTAGTCCGAAGCGCGGAGGCCGGGCATTGGCATTTGAGGCGGGGACGAGTAAGATACGGACCTCCTCGACGCAGGGAGCAGAGGAGCCAGGATACGCCTAGGATACCCGTAACGCAGTCTCACTCTGGCCTGCTTAGTTAGGGTATGGTCTAGGTCAGGAACACTGCCGTTTCCCCCCAAGGCCCTCAAGGGTTATCGGCCCACAGCGTTAATCCTGACCCAAGACTCTTTACCTTCGTTGCATGTATGCCACTGGCAGTGGTAGTTTAGCTCACCAGCCTAACCGTCTATAAGACCTGAAATCTCCCTATCTCTCTACACACCGCGCGCCTTCGCAATCATGTAGTAAGATCAAACGCCGCGCCCTCGCCACCTCACGACCAAAGACGGCGACGCTGGCAAAATATGGTTCGTCGAATACTTGCGCAAAAAATTGACATGGTGGCGCGAAACCTCTTAAAAAGGTTCGCTTCCGATGTTGGCGGTTATGAGCGGCGTAGCAGGACGAAGACTACAGCCATGAGCTTATTGCGTATGAAGCGACTGGGCGAAAAGATTTGCATGGTTACATGTTATGACTACCCGAGTGGTGTGCACGTCGATGGGGCCAACGTCGACGTCGCACTTTGCGGCGACTCTTTAGGAATGGTTGCGCTCGGATATGAAACGACTCAGCCGGTCACCCTCGATGAAATGATCCACCACTGCAAGGCTGTACGGCGTGGTCTCTCGAATGATGGTCCACTTCTTGTATGTGACCTACCATTCGGTAGCTACGAGGAGTCACCGGTGATTGCACTCCGTTCTGCGTACCGCGCGATGAAGGAAGGGTACTCGTAACCTGTGTTTAGTTTCTATGTTACTGTTGCGCGAGCTGAGGTTAACACCACGCAGGGGTGCAGACTGCGTCAAAGTAGAAGGCGGCGCACACATGGCACGGACCGTTGCCAAGCTTGTAGAGAGTGGTGTCGCAGTCATGGGCCACGTCGGACTTATGCCGCAAGCTATTAGCACGCTCGGTGGCTTCCGTGCCCAGGGGCGTACCGCGATTAAGGCACGACGGGTGCTGGATGATGCACTAGCACTTCAAGATGCTGGTGCCTTCGCAGTCGTCGTCGAGTGCGTCCCTGCGATCGTCGGTGCTGCGATCGCCGACGCGCTTGACGTGCCGACGATTGGCATTGGCGCAGGGCCAGGGACCGATGGTCAGGTTTTGGTTTATCATGACCTCCTTGGCTCACTCCATCACCCGCACCATGCTGTGCATGTTCCCAAATTCTGTAAAGTATTCGCTGATGTTGGTCACATGACGTACGAAGGGCTCGCTGACTTTCGTGACCAGGTCAAGACTAGAGACTTTCCCAGTCGAGCCTTTTCGCCCTATGCAATGCCTGATGACGAGAGAGAGAAGTTCGCTGAGAGTCTGCTCCACGATGTCGAAAACAGACGAATAAATCGAAACCAAACCCGTGAGAGCTGCGGCGTCCATTGTCATCTGTAGCTTCGAGAGAACGGGTCAGAGCCTGCAAACGTTCGCAGGCAAGAAGCTCGTGGATCAGGACGAGTACGAAATCATTGAGCTGTACTAGCCAGGTTCTCACCAAATTTCCTGCGGGTCTGAGTTCGCGACTTGCCGCGCTTGGTTAAGTTGCCACCGGGGGAAATTTACTACTCTACTCTACTGATTCTGCTCGGGGCTCGACCAGGTGTGTCGGCACACCGGCGGGAGCGCGATTTCTGCTCGTGTCGGCACGCTTTGCTTCGCGAGGTCTGCTGGCATGCCACTGCTATTGACCCCCCCTAATTCATGGCATAGCCTAGTATAGGATAGTTCAGCAGCTTCAAGTCCTACGTCGCTATGACGCCAGTCAGACTACTATCCAGCAGGTGCACTGTCCGGCGACTGTGCAACCTCGCTGAGCCTGGTGCTCTCTGGCACGTCGCTGACGCCAACCAGACAGATACCACAGGAGCAGAACGCCGCGCGCGCGCGACCGCCGGCGGGACCGCCCGCCGAGGACCGCCGTGCTGCTGCGCCGGCGGTCCCGCATATAGCCGCCGGAGTAATTTCGCCGGTAATTTCCGGTAATGGAAATTACCGGTAATTACCCGGTGCCATAATTCGATACCGGGTAATCCGCGTACAGGCCGCGGTCCGCCAGTACACGTGGCTGACGATCCGAGCGTCGCGGCCCGTCGCGGTCGCGTTTCGCGTCGCGGTCGACGCGCGGGGCGGAACCGCGACCGAGCGGTTGCTCGTCGCGACGTCGCGACGGGCGCGCCGGGCGACGGCCCCCGCGCCGTAGCGCGCCGCCGGCGTTGTCGCGTGGAAGCCACCTAAAAGAGAATTCGGCCGACACGCGGGTTCGCGGTGGTCCTTTCGAGCCGCCATACCGCCTCTAGCCGTCCGCGGACGCCCTGATTACCGGGTAATTGCCCTTCTGCGGTAATTATCCGGCCGGTAATTACCGGTAATTACCGAGGCCTCCCGGGCATTACCCGGTAATCCGGCCCCCATAGGACTCCTGCGGAGCTCGTCCAGACTCTCGGAGCTCGTCCCGGCGGTCCCACGGCCGGTCCCCGGCCGGCCAGCGCGGCCAGCCCCCTGTATAAGGACCGCCCTACCCCCCTACATTACCCTTTATGTTGCCTAAGTTCAGCGTCGAGTCGTACTCGGCCAGGCTACTGCCATTCGCGCCCCCTCTGGGCGGACCTTAGTAAATCGATTCCTTTTCACTGGTTTCCTCGGCTCTGACCTTGGCAACCCAGTCAGGCAGTCGTCTTGGGGCTTCGGCGTTCGAATCTCTCTACGACCCCTGGGCCTCGTGGGAACCGGCAGTGGCCTAGGCTTCATGGGAATCGTCATTCGATTAGACCCAGCCTTTCGGGAGCAGTGTCATGTTCGCTGAGAAGCATGGGCTGGGTTGGGCAGCCAGGGTGGCTCGCAAGAGGGGTATTAGGTGACGAGTTCATCCTCAAGAAAATTATACTCAAAGGTGAAGTCGGATTTGATGCGCTGGCACCAGCCGGTCTCGTAATCAAAGTACACATACGTTCCTTGCTCAAACTCGTCTGTCGTCACCTTAGGCTCCTCATGGCGCTGGAACCAGGTCATATACTTCTTGTGGTAGCGCCAGCTCTGCTTTTTCAGTTCCTTTGCAGCAAGATACTGCTGGTAGGTTCCTTGTTGATAGTAGAAAATAAAGAAAAGTGTGTCAGTGCCAAGCTTTTCGAAGACCTTCGCGTCGTCGAAGGTCGACGCGGGCGTCGAAGGAAAGGCTGGCGGTGTGGCATAGGGATTTCGGGGCACATATTGCCTTGGACGCTCCGAATCGGCCTTGCGTGGAGCGCGGCGCATGCTGAGTGCAAGGGCCGCAAGCTTATGAGCACTCGCACTTGAGGCGCTGTCATCATGACCGCTGGGTCCCTGCGCATCGAGGAGGCGCACATAAGTGTCATCGGCAGCCATATGTTCAGAGATATCAAGAAGGGGCTCAAGGCTGGCACCAGGCGCGAAGCACTGGTCGAGAGGAATATGTGCGCCTCGGCTCTGCGTAGGACTATTATGCGTGACGTTGCCATGTCCACTACTGATTACAGGAGCCTGAGGTGCACCACTGTGTGCTGGCACGGTCCCGAACGCACCCGAACCAGGCGCATTTTGAAACATGGTCGCTGCGATGCCTTGCTGACCCGAGGCGGGACCAATCGTTGGGAGGTTTGACGGTGGCAGTGTGCCCGGTGCGCGCGTCCGACCAAGCAAGCTAAGTCCACCGTCATTTCCTTGTTGTGATTGCTTGGCATGCTGCGGAGCGAGGCCTTGCTGTCGCGTTCCTGCCCGAGAGTCATTCGCACCATAGCCGTAGCCTGAACTGTTGCCCTGCCCAGGGCGCGTGGTACCGAAGCCAATCGAACCACCGGCTGCCTGCCCACCTCCCTGCGCCCCCCGCCCTGGTGCCTGCTGGCCCAACGCGAGGCCTTGGCCAGAGGTCTGTTGTTGATGCTGTGATCGCTGCGCCGCTGCAGAAAAAGCAGCTCCAGGCACTGGGGCCGTTGGCTGTTGCTGCTGGGCCCGAAGCCTGTCGGCCATTGCGACACCAGTTTGCTGTTGCTGCGCACTCTGCTGCTTGAGGATGTTTGCGAGCGACTCGGCACCAGACGCCGGCGGAGCAACTTGCTGAGGCGTCGGAACACCGGGCGTTGGCATACCCTTGCTAGTGGTAGACGCGCCCTTAGCACCTTTGATAGGCGCAGCCGCAGCGGGGACGGGCGCGGGCGCCGCTTTCGCTACTGTCGCACGACCGATCGTTAGTGGCATTGCCGTGGTTGCCTTGGCCTTGTTAGCCTTCTTTTCTTTTTTTGCTTCCTCTTTTGCCTCCTTTTCAGCCTGCTTGTCTTTTTTTTTTTTTTTTTTGTCATCCTTTTCGTCGTCGTCGTCGTCATCTCCCTTCTTCTTCTTCTTCTTCTTTTCGTCTGTATTGGCCGCGGCCGCGGCTGCCGCATCTTCATCTGTGGGGAGGTCGCCCAGATCAAGTGACTCAAAAATATCCATTGTCTCGTCATAGGCGTCCATGAAGTCTGGCTCTTGATTCGCGTCAATATAATATTCCACATCCTCTTTGATCTCATTTATTTGCTCGTGCTGGAGAGCATCGTTATCCAGAAGCCGTGTGATCTGCTCTAGCCGAGCTATGTGCCACCGGTGGCGCTTAATGGACGCCTCGAGCTGTTCAATCTCTTGCTTGTTCCGTTTGGACCCTTTACCCGATGTGAGCTTTTCCATATCGGCCTCGTGCATGTCGATCTGCAGTGAGAGCTGATCTACCTTTTCTGAAAGCCAATCCCGCGTGCTATTTTTGGCCGCCTCATGGGGGTCCTAAGACAATTGAGTTCTATGAAGCTAAAATAGTTCCCCCGACGAATTCCTATACCAGACGGCGGTGGGACTCACAATCTTAGTCTCGCGAGCGAGGCCCTCTTTAGAATAAGTTTTGGTCTTTGTCTCCTTCTCGCAAACCTTAAACTGTTCCATCTTCGTCTCGATGAGCTTTCGCGCCTAGCATTGAGCTCTTCATCTAGGAAGCCATCCCGTGTACAGACACCGCGACGCGCGTCAGTCAGCGGACGCTTGTCTTTGATGTCCGACGACGCAACCCATGTCTTGATTTGATCCCGGTGTCTCTGGAGTTTCTTGATTTCCTTTTTCAAGTCCACCTCATACTTCTCCTTCTGGTTCTGCTGAGTCGCCGAATAGACCTTATCCCATATCTCATCGAAGATCTCGACACCTTCCTCGACTTTCTTCAGAGTCCGATCGATCTCCGTTTGAAGTTTCCTGTTCGCGCTCATCTTGCGCAAGAGCCGACGGGGTGTGGACCTCCAAAGCACCGCCCTCGCCTGATACGGTAACAATTAGTTAGACTAGAGAGTTTGTCTGACAGGCCGCCGCACGACGCCGCGGCCCCGGGATATGTTTCTCGGACCCGTCTTCAGGGGGCTCCTCTCCACGTTCCTCTTCGACTATCTCGCCAGCAAGGCCGCCGCGGCGCATAAATCCCTCAAATACTTCCTCAGAAAACTCTGACTTATCAGAATCAACATATGTTAGCATTTCAATCATACAAGTCAGGAGGGTCTGCGGCGCCGCGCGCTCCGGGGCATGCGCGCGAGAGAGCATGAGTCACACGTCGGACGCTGCGACGTTCTTGAAATTGACCCCGCGCGAACGTTCGCGCCCTTCGGGCCGTTTGGTGCTCGCGCGTAAAATAACATGACTACTAGGCTAGTGGAGCTCTGCACTCGTATATACAGGGCGGCTTTTTATCTGCAGGGAGCTCAAGGTGGCCCGCATCCGAGGGCGCCGCGCCCGCCCTCGCTGGCGGCCGACGACCACCAGGCGACCCCACCCGCACGTTCAGGAGCCGGGAAGCCCCACACGCACGCCTAAAACACCTCAGGGAAGACGTGCAGGCGGTGGTTCAACATGCAAGGTGAGTCGTGTTGCAGTGCAATATGGTCGTAATTCGAGGTGTAGCGTGGAGATTTGCGTACCGCCAGTCGCGGCTGCATCGCGTCGGTGCTGTAGACCGGTTTGGTGGTCTGGGTTGACGCCATTCGCGCGAAAAAACGGTCTCCCATGCCCTCTCGACGACGGTGATCTCGAGCGGCGACGCCGCATGGGCTTCCCACAGCCTCCAGCGTCGAAATATGTTCGGGGACGCTTAAGTCTGCAGGACCATCGCCGCAAAGGTTGTACTCCTGGGGATTCAGCAATGAAGTTGAATGTGATGATGCGTTTTTGCGTACATGCGCTTCGACAGCTCCAGCGCCGTCGCCACGCCGATTCCGAAGGCGCTGGCGCCGCCGACGACGCGGTTCGACCCCTGGAAGGGCTCCGTGATCCGGAGCACGAAGAAGGTGCCCTTGGCCAAGCCCGGCTGGCCGAACTTGTCGGCTGCGGCACGCTCGACTTCTGCGCCGCGGGCTTCTTGACAGCTGCGCGCTCTCGGGCGGTGCTGCGGGCGCGGAGCGCTTCGGCGCGATCGAGTGCTTGGCCGAGGGCTTATCCGAGCGGTTTGGGGCCGCCGGCTTGGCTGCGGGCGGTGCTTCTGCGGCGCTGGCGCGCTTCGAACGACGCTGCAGCCGCTTTGGCGAGGCAAGGTATCTTTATTGTTGATTAATGAAAGTGGTTTAATTAAAGCGGGCTGCGAGCAACCTGCATACGAGCACCTACCTAGGGGCCCTCGGTCGGCCAGGTCCTGGGCCAGGTGTCCTGCTGCCTCTGTACATTCTCTCGGCTAGACCTCTGCCGGCTGAAGGGGCCAGAATTGCGTCTCGATGCGTCCCACGGCAGTGCTCGTCATTAGCGTTGTTTCCGCTTTTTCTGCGCCTGGCAGAAGGCGCCGCGCCGATGCTCTAATATCACTCCAAGATACAATGATTATGGACGCCAGGGTCTACTTGACCAAGAAAGACCGATACGCAGGGACGCGGAAGGACGCGGCACTATTCAAAAAGTACCGCAGGGCGCCCCTCTTTCGTGGAGGATTCACCCTGTGTGCGCTTGCGGCTGCAGCGCCGTGTGTAGCTGCGATGGGCCTCCCCAATTCAGGGAGCAGTGGTATCTCGAATGTGCG
>Ga0257106_1001702_pt1 | contig 10619 bp, 3 predicted proteins | sample LP_taG_3_FD_190177 | JGI IMG/M metagenome (GOLD analysis project Ga0257106, IMG submission 190177) | Marine microbial communities from Northeast Subartic Pacific Ocean, Canada - LP_J_2011_P26_10m | ecosystem: Environmental > Aquatic > Marine > Oceanic | place: Canada: Northeast Subartic Pacific... | reverse complement strand
TGCAGGAGCCGATGGCCCCTCGCGTTTGCGTCAGTCAATTCCTAAAGCTCGACGGACGCGGAGACGGGCCTCGCCGGCTCGGGTCCTTCGCGTTCCGCCGCGGGCGCCTCCGCCGCGGGCGCCTCCGGAGGCGCCTCCATCTGGGCGACCTTCGCCGCGTCCGCGGCGACGTCCGCGTCGCCGTCCGCGGAGCCCGTCTTGGCCCAGAGCGCCGGGCGGAGCCAGCCGATGGCCGTCGCCGCGGCCTGGAGCGTGCGCTGCGCGGGCGACGGCGATCCCGGCTCCGCCTCCGAGGGCCGTCGCCGCGGCGTCTCCGGCGCGGGCTCCTCGCCGACCTCGAGCGTCACGTCCTTCGCGGGCGCCTCCGCCTCGGGCGGCGGCGGCGGCGGCGGGAGCGCCTCCTCGAGGAAGGCCGCCGCGCTCGGCTCGTCCGGCGAGTCCGGCGCGGGCGACGTCGGGTCCGGCGCGGCCACGAAGAGCGACGGCTCGTCGTCGGACGCGGCCCGGGCGTCGTCGGCGACGTCCAGGGCCGGCGGCGCGAGGTCCAGGGGCGGCGGCGACACGAGGAGCGCCGGCGCGATCGTCGGAGACGGCGAATTCGCGAGGAAGCTGTCGACGGCCGGCGCGGCCGCGCCGGGGCTCGCGGGCGGCGACGGGGCCACGAAGGCGTCGACGACGGGCGTCTCCACGGTCGGGCTCGTCGGCGGCGAGTTGGCGAGGAACGTCGTCTCCGCCATGACCGTGTCGATCTGCAGCTCGCGGACCGGGCGCTCGGGCGTCGCCGCGAAGTCGATCTCCACCCGCGGCGGCTCGTCGGGCTCGTCCTCCCCGGCCGCGGACTCGGGCGACGCGAGGAGCCGCGACGCCTCCTCCGCGGGCGCCGGCGCCGGCGGGGGCGCCTCGCCGCCCTCGCGCACGGCGAGCTCGACGTCGTCGTCGCGCAGGATGGTCCCCTTGCGGCCCGGCGCGTCCGCCGCCGCCTCCTCTTTCTGGAACTTGCGGTAGGCGTGGAAGGCGAGGCAGACGGCGACGACGCCGAGCAGGAGGACCGCGAGGCCGACGAAGAGCACGGGCGACGCGGCCGCGCTGTCGGCCTCGTCGTCGTCGTCCGCCGCGGCGGACACGGGCTGGGGCGTCGGCCGGGGCGTCGGCGCGGGCGGGCAGCCGTCCGCGGCCGGGTGGTCCGCGCAGTAGGCGTCGACGGTGACGCCCGCGGAGCACGCGAGGCACGCCGCGTCCACGGAGAGGCAGCACGACAGGGCGCCGGCCGTCGGCGCCGGCGTGGGTCGGGGCGTCGGCGCCGGCGACGGTCGCGGCGTCGGTGCGGGCGATGTTTTCGGCGCCGGCGACGGTCGCGGCGTCGGCGCGGCGGTCGTCGGCGTCGGCGTCGGCGCCCGCGACGGCGCCCGCGTCGGCGCCGGGGTCGGCGCGGGGGACGGTTTCGCCGTCGTCGGCGGCGCGGAGCCGACGATGGGCGCGCGCGTGGGCGCGGGGACGGGCGCCGCCGACGGCAGCGACGACGGGAGCGGCGACGGGAGCGGCGACGGCAGCGGCGAGGGCGCGGGCGTCGGCATGGCCGTCGGCGCTTCCGAGGGGCGGCTCGAGGGCTTGTAGGTCGTCGGCGCGTAGGTCGTCGGGGCGTAGGTCGACGGCGCGTAGGAGGGGTGGGACGTCGTCGGCGCGTAGGTCGGCTCGTACGACGGGAGCGGCGAGGGCGCGGCCGTCGACGGCCGCGGCGTCGCCGACGGCGGCGCCGACAGCGTCGGGACGGCCGTCGGCGGCTCGAAGCGGAGGCGCACGGCGTCGGCCATGCGCGCGGCGATCAGCGCGAAGCCCGCCGCGTTCGGGTGTATGCGATCCGCGTAGAGACTCCCGTCCGGGTCGTCGCCGCCGAAGAGCGGCCGCAGATCCACCAACGCCGACGCGTTGTTCCGCGCGGCGACCTCGGTCACGGCCTCCGGGAGCTCCTCGTTGATGAAGGACGTGTCCGGCCAGAGCGCGTTGGCCTCGAGCTGCGGCGGCGGAATCGTCACGAAGATTTCCGCGGGCTCCGGGTTCGTGCCGAGCCCCCGCAGCGTCGCGATGAGGGCGCCGTACTCGTCGATGTACGTCTCGTTGAAGCCGGGCGCGGACCAGTACTCGTCCTTGGCGTCGTTCGTCCCGAGGCCGACGATGAAGACGTCCGCGACGGTGATCTCCATGGCCTCCTCGCCTTGCTCGCTCGCCGCCCACTCCACGTCGGTCGCCGTCAGGGTGAAGCCGCTCAGTCCTTTGTTGTAGACACGGTACTGAGCCCCGAGTAGGTCCTGGAGGAGCGACGGCCAGTCCTCGCCCGCTTCGACGTCGGCGCCCTCGGTGATGGAGTCGCCGCAGCAGACGACGGCGATGCAGTCCTCGTCGTACCAGGGGCTGCAGCTCTCGTCGGCGACGCAGGCCAGCGCCGCCAGCGACGCGGCCAGGAGCCGCATGCTCATTACGGCATAGCCCCACGCGACAACGCAGCCCCGCCGGGCACACCTCACTCGGCTCAATATTTGCGGCTCTGTCGGCTTCGGCATCTTACGACGCAGTTGTTACCGCAAGCCTTCGGAGAGCATCGGCAACGCGCCCGAGATGGGCAGCCCGTAGGTCGTCACAAGAGGCGCGATGATCCACGAGGAGCGGCCGAACTCGCGGGGCCTGGGGTCGCTCGTGAAGCTGAGCAGCGATCTCAAGGTCGACAGCCCCGACGTCGCCGAGGAGACGCGCACGGAGCTCCTCGAGAAGCTGCGCCTGGACAGCACGCGGCGCGCCCACCTCCTGGAGCAGCACCGCGCCGAGAGCAACATGGAGGACTCGCGGCGCCACAGCCGCATCCACAAGCGGCCGGGCTACGAGGCCATGCGCGAGCGCCACGAGCACCTCAAAGACGTCGACGAGTGGTTCCGGTCGCTGGACGTGGACCACACGAACACGGTCGACGCCCACGAGCTCATCGGCCCCTTCACGGTGCTGGGCATGGCGAAGACGCGCGCGGACGTCGAGGACCTCGCGGAGCAGATCGAGCTCCACGACAGCGACGGCATCAAGGGCCTGAGCATCGAGGAGTTCCGCGCGTTCGTCGCGACGCACGGCCTCAAGCCCGAGGAGCTGCGGAGCCGCGCGTCCGCGGCCGTCAAGCCCAAGAGGGCGCCGTCGACGAGCGGCGACAAGGCCGCGGCGAAGCGCGCGGAGGAGCTGCGGCTCCACGAGCTCGACCTCCGGACGCAGATCCTCATGAACCGGCGCGGCCAGGTCATGGAGGCGCTCATGGCCCACGCGACGACGTCCACCGAGCCCGACGTGAAGCGGTGCCGGGAGCTCCAGGGCACGCTGCGGACCCTGGTGAAACACAAGGAGTGGAGCGACCGCATCACGGGCCCGCTCGGCGACGAGGACCGCGAGCGCGCGGCGACGGCGCGGCGCACGGCCCAGCTCGAGGCGACCTTCCCCCAGCGCCTGCTCTTCGAGCTCGACCGGCGCGACAAGGCCAAGGCCCACACGACCTGCAGCCCCCAGCGGTCGCGCGCGTCGCGGACGATCCGCCAGGTCCTCGGCGGGAGCGGCCGGCCCGCGAAGCTCGTCTTCGGCGGCGGCGAGAAGTACGTGTCGCGCTACGCGACGTCCAAGTCCGCCGTCAACGTCGGCGGCAAGCTCGAGAAGCAGGACGACAAGCGCAAGGAACTCGTGAGCAAAGCGTTCTACGGCCACCGGAAAGCCGACCGGTCCGGCACCGTCGGCGTGCCCCTCTACCGGCCGGGCTCGCCCTTCCCCGTGCTCATCCACGCGTCCACGCGCAAGCCCGAGGACGTGCACCTGCCGGCGCAGAGCCGCAAGTCCCTCCTTCTCGCCGCGGCGCACCGCCGGCCCGTAACAGCTTTTTAGGCGCGCGGGCGCCTCGCGGGCCTTCAATTGCACTGCTCCATCGGCCGCGCCGACCAGCGTATGAGACGGCAGGCACTACACTCGCGCAGACGAGCTAAGCACCCGCGCGCGCACGAGCCAATCAACACGAGCACCCGGACGGTCGGACTCGACACGGTTGCGTAGTTCCTGCGCGAGAGCGGCCACGACGCGGGGCGGGGCCGCGGCGCACGGAAGGACCCCGAGGAGACGGTCGAGCTCGACGCGCTCTTGCTAAGCTAAGCTCGCTAGAACGGGGCCCACGACGCGGCGAACTTCATGGAAGCGACGTATTCGCTGCGCCGCCTGGCACCTTACGGCGGCGACGCGATGAATCGCATCCTGCCGGACACGCTGGCGTACGTGTCGTCTTGGGTGCCGCGCAGCGATCTGCTGGCGCTCCGCGTCGCGTTCGCCACCGGTCGCGACGCGGTGCGCCGCGCCGTGACGATCCGTCCGGACTGCCACTCCTTCTCAAATTTCGACGGCCTTGTTTCTCGCGAGCAATATTATTACGGGCCACGCATGTCGGGCACGAGGCTGTCCACGCGCGCCATCGAGGCCATCGGTCGCGTATTCGGTCCTGGCTGCCGCAGCCTATACTTCAACGCGACGGGCTCGTGGGAAGCGGGGTTTCGCGCGGACCTCGCGGCGCTCAAATCTTTCGTCAAGAGTACAGACGGTGGGCTAGAGGAACTCGACCTGCGTAGTACAGACCTCTCGCTAGCGGAGCTCCTTGAACTTTGTCGTTTGTGTCCGCGCTTGACGTCGCTTCTTATCGACTGCAACTGCACTGCACCGCTGCAAAAAACCGGCGGCCTCGCGATCGCGACCCCGGTGACGCAGATTTGCCCGATGCTCTCGTGCGTCAAACTGCCATCGAACTTCCAACATCGCATCCAATATAAAGACAAATCCACCCTACCGAAATCAACGCCAGCAGAGACCTGGGAGATGTTGTTTCCTAATTTGAAGAAGCTCTCGTTCGACCCCTCTACCTACCGCGACTACCGCCCGAGTCTCTTTGAAGCGATAGACGAGACCATCGAAAACTGCAAGCTTGCGACCGAGGTGGACTTTCGGGAGTGTGTCGTGGAGCCTAGCTTTATGGACCGTCTCATCCGGAGTCCTTTGGCGACACGTTTGACGCGCATGTCGATCGATAAGGCAACAGTCGAAACGATACTTCATGCGGCCCGCGGCTTTTCCAAGCTCCGAGATTTGACGTTGCCAGATTATATCGGAGATCATACGATGAGCTATCCTTCTTGGTGCTGGGGAGCCTTTCCTACCAAAGCCGGTCAGAGCCGACCGGCCGCAGTTCTTGATTTCATCGAGGAGCTCCACCGCGCTCGGCCGGAACTCACTCGCCTCAGTTTTGGTCTCGGGGAGAACGTCGACGACGCCTGCGTGAAGCGAGTATTTGCGCTCTTTGGTTTGCAGTGTGTCGAATTCAAGGGAAACATGCTGTGTGCTCGGACAATTGTGGATTCGCTGCTCGCGAGCCCCTGCTCAAAAACGCTCCAGGAGATCCAGTTCGACCACGTGTCTAGCCCTGAAGGCGGTCCAACGGACACTATTTTCGACTCAGTCTCTATTCTTCGCATTATCGTTGATTGTCCCTCTCTCCTCAAAGTCACCTGGAATGCCGGCGATATTCTTTGGGACAGTGAGTTCGAAGGGTGCGAGCCCGACACCTCGAAGCTTGGATACATCGATGCCATACTGAAATCTCGCGGCGGCCAGCTCTCGACGGACGTGGGCCGTGACTTCTGGTGGAAGTCACCGCCTCGGATCGAGGGTTACCCGGTAGACTACTAGAGTGTTGCCTAACGCCCCAATCACCTGTCGCTATCATCGCCGGCCGCCGCCAGCCTCTTAGAGACTCGCCTTGCGCGCGCCCGGGTCGCGGTCCTGGCCGCCGGACGAGGTCCCGCGCGGCGACCGGAGGGGGTTCGCCGTGCCGAAGCGCTCGGCGCTCCGCGGCGTGTCCGGGCAGAAGCCGTCGTCGTCGACCTGGCCCGAGCGGGACCGCGCGCGCGGGCTCCCGCCGAGGTCCACGGCGTCGTCGTCGAACTCGGGGCGCACGAGCGCGAGCGCGGTCATGGCGATGCCCTCCATGGACGCGTCGCTCTTCGTCTCGGCCTTCTTCGGCAGCTTCTTCTTCCGCGGCGCCGTCGCCCGCTTCGGGGGCTTCGGCGACGACGGGTGCGCGACGGCGGGCGCGGGCGGCTCGTGCTCGACGTCGCGGTCGGGGAGGCACGCGTCGAAGCAGCGGAAGAGCACCGCGGAGACGATCTTCAACACGTAGTAGGCGACCAGGAGCATGAGCATGACCGTGAAGAGCACGCCGATGACGAGGAACGACGACCCCTTGCGCGTCTGCTTCGCGCCGCCGCCGCCGTCGACGAGGAACGAGTTCTCGACGAAGCTGAAGCCGAGGATCGCGTCCGCGAACAACGGCGCGAAGGCGAAGAGCTCCTCGAAGAGCACCTCCTGCCCCCACTCCGGGAGCCGCAGGAACCAGGACAACAAAGCCAGCGTGAAGCGCACCTGGACGCTCGGCTTCCACGTCGCCTCGCGGTAGACTTTGTTCAGCGTCTTCACGAGGTCGCCGCCCTCCAGGTCCGCGCGGTGCTCGAGCTCGCCGAGGCAGTACTTGCCGATCCTCGTGTCGTGGAGCTCCGGGTGCCACACGGCCAAGAAGAAGGTCGGCGACGCCGGGAGCTTCGTCTGGAAGGGGAACTGGGCCGACGCCGTCGGGTCGCGCCACCGCGAGAAGTGCTCCTTGAGCAGCGAGGGCAGCCACATGGTGAAGAACAGGATCTGCAGCGGGTTGATGACGAGGTAGTAGAGCACGAACGACGTCACGACGGCGTTGATCCACTCCGCCGTCTTGCCCGGCCCGTAGTCGCCGCCCGTGAGGATCAAGTAGTAGACGTTGAGCGCGACGATCAAAACGACGAGCGCCCACGCGCACAGATACGCGACCGCGGACACGCCCTCGGGCGCCTCGAGGTCCGCGACGCGGTTCTGGCCCATGGCGTAGATGGACCGCTCCAGCGGCCGCAGGCGCGCGACGCGCTCGAACTCCATGAGCTTCGCGGCGCGGAGCTGCTTCGTCTGCTTCGCGGTGCGGCCCTCGACGGCGGCGATCTCGTCGTTCCACCGCGCGGCCGCGGTGACGCGGCCCCGGATGATGTAGGCCACGGACGTCTCGAAGAGCGCGCGGTCCTCGACGTAGGCCCAGTCGTCCATGAGGTGGATCCGCAGCTGCTTGAGCACCCAGCGCGCGCGGCGCTCGTCGAGGCTCGTCGCGCCCTCGAGCTGCTCCAGCGCGGCCCGGAGCTCGTCGTCGCGCGCGACGACGGCGTCGGCGACCAAGGGCGCCATGCGCTCCGCGTCGACGACGTCGAGGCGCGTCTTCACCGTCGCCTTGACGGCCGCGAGCTCCGCGCGGTGCTCCTGCGCGGCGAAGAAGCGGAAGCAGCTCCGGATCAGTCGCCGCGGGCCCTTGAAGTGCTTCGCCGCGGCCTTGCGCGCCGGCGACCGCACGGAGCTCCGGTGCCCCCGCCGGCCCTTGCGGAAGGACTGGTCGTCGACGTCGTCCCAGACGACGCGCTTCGCCGGCGGCGGCGCGCCCTCGGCGGCCGGCGGCGCGCCGCCGTCCTCGGCGGCCGGCGGCGCGCCGCCGTCCGCGTCCGGGGACGCGCAGCACCGCAGCGCCTCCGGGACGCCGCTGATGAGGTAGTTCTCGAAGCAGACGTCGATGATCAGGATCATGGGCAGGATGACGCCCAGCGTGAGGCCGATGGTCAGGTAGTGCTCGAAGGACTGGGCCTCGGACGCGCCCGGCTCGTGGAAGACGCAGGACCGGCTGCAGGCGTCCCACTCGCACATGTCGCGCTCCGCGGACGTGTAGACGCCGGGGATCTTGAACTGTAAATTGTGGAACTTGAGGCACTCCGACGGGACGCGCTGGTCCTCGCAGCCGGGGTCCGGGTAGTGCAGGTTCGTCGCGAGCGCGACGCCCGACATGAAGACGAGCATCTCGAAGCCGAACTTCCAGAGCCGCGCCACGCGGCTCGCGTGCTCGCTGTACTCCGTGAGGATGTTCAGGACCGGGTGGCCGATCTTGATCAGCTTCCACGCGCGCTTCCACGACGAGTGCGTCGACGCGAAGAGCTTCAGCTGCGCGAGCGACTCCTGGAAGATGGACTCGTCCTCCTTGCCCTCGGGCCGCGGCGGCGCGCCGCCGGGCCGGGCCCGCGGGCTCCGCACCTCGAAGCGCTTCTTCTTGCGGTGCCGCTGCTTCGCGTCGTGCTTGTCGCGCGCGGCGCAGACCGCCGAGAGCACGAGGCAGCCCCCGAAGCCCGCGGCGAGCGCCAGGAGCATGACGCGCGCGCGCCGGAGCGCCGGCGCGCCCCGGAACGACGACGTGTAGGCCTCGAGGCTGCCCGCGTAGTCGTTGCGCAGCGCGAACGCCGCGCGCGAGTTCAGGTCGAGGTCGCACGCGCAGCCGACGACGCCCGACGCGTTCGTCGCGAAGGGCTCGCAGGACGCGAGCCAGCGGCCCGTGTCGCTGTTCCAGCTCTCGCAGACCGTCGCCGTCGTCGCGCACTGGACCGCGAGCACGCTCTCCGTGCCGTTGCACTCGTTCTCGAAGACGGCGCCGTCGTCGCACGTGTAATTGACGCGGCCGACGTAGTCGCAGGGGCAGCGCAGCTCCACGGGCTTCGGGGGCTTCTTCGTCTGGACCGTGCGGTTGTCGAAGGCGCGGATCTTCACCTTGACGGCCTGCTTCGGCGTCGGCCCGTCCCGCGCCGCGGCCGCCTCGACGCCGACCTGGAGCGACGGCGACAGGAGCGCGCTCTGGTTCTTCCTCGGCGGCGGCGCGGCCTCGTCGTAGACGTCGACCAAGACCTCGGCGACCCAGACGTCGACGTCGCCGCCGCTCCCGAAGTCCGGCGGCAATTCGACGCCGCTCGGGGAACCGTCGAGCGTCAGCGTCCGCGGCGCGTCGCCCGTCTGCGCCGCGTAGACCTTGGCGGCCTTGACGTCGAGGTTCTTCGTCGTCACGGCGTAGGGCGCCTCGTCGGGCACCCTGCCCTGGAGCGCCGCGCGCGCGAGGTCGTCGACGGCGGCCTCGACGAGCGCCGCGGAGCTGTTCCCGGCGAAATCGCCGCGGTCGGCGCCCTCGAGGCGGCGGCGCGCGACGTCCGACGCGTTGGACCCGTTGCCGAAGAGGGGCGAGCCGAGGAGGGCGCTCAGGGAGAGCGCGAGGTCGCCGGCCGCGGTCGCGCCGACGCCGACCGTCGCCGACGTCCGCGCGAGGCGCCGCGCGGTCTCGAGGGACCCGCGCGCGGCGCCGCCGTCGAGCGCGCCGTAGAGGAGGGGCTCCTTGAGCGCCGCGGCGGCCTGGGCGACGAGGTCGACGTCGTCGTCCATGGCCGCGACGACGGCGCCGAGCGCGCCGGCGAGGCTCCCGAGGAGCGACGAGTCGTTGCGCGCGGCCGCCGACGCCGCGACGACGGTCTGGTACACGGTCTCCGGCGCGGCGTAGGCCGCGGCGAGGGCCAGGCGCTCGCTCGCCGCGTCCCGGAGGCCCGCGCCGCGCAGGGCCGTCGCGTCGACGCGCGCGGACGCGGACGCTTCCCCGAGTCCGCCGAGCGCGTCGCGCGCGACGACCGCGAGCGACACGTTCGGCGCGCCCGGCGGCAGGCGCGCGTCGGCCAGGGACGCGGCGCGCGTCGCCGCCTTGAGCGTCGTCGCGTCGCCGTGGACGCCGTCGACGACGGTCCACGAGTAGACGAGCGGCAGGTCCTCCGAGATCCAGTCCCTCGTCGACAGCGCGAAGGGCGTCTCCAGGGCGACGCCGCGGGCCGGCGCCACGGCCAGGGACCCGTGGGACGGCGGCCGCGCGCTCACGAAGGACACGGACGCGCGGCCCTCCCGGGGCACGCCGTCGACGGCCGCGCGGAGCTCGAAGACGTACGCCGCGCCCGCGACGAGCGCCGCGCCGGGGACGACGAGGCTGTGGGGCCGCGCGCCCCGCGTCGCCGCCGTGGCGACGTCGAGGGCCGTCGTCGCCCAGTCGCCGAGCGCCCCGCCGTCGGCGAGCTGGCCCGCCTTCAGCACCCACGTCGTCGCGAGCGCGCGGCCCTCCGCGAACTCGCGCCCCTCGAGCGACGACGGCGCCGCGGACCCCGCGAGCACGGCGCGCGCGCCGTTGGGCACGCGGGCGCCCAGCGCCGACGCGTCGACGGACACGAGGGGCACGTCCTCGTCGACGAAGGTCAGCGCGACGGACGCGCGCGACGTCCGGCCGTCGGCGGCCGTCGCGTTCACGGAGAGCGCGGCGTCGCCGACCTGGAGCTCCGCCGCGTCGAGCGTGAGGACGGCGCCGTCGTAGGTGTGGCCCCCGGGGCAGGTCCAGGAGAAGGCCAGGCCCGCGGCCTCGCCCGTCGCCCCGTCGACGTCCTCGTCGACGCTACCGGACGCGTCGACGGTCACCGCGCCGCCCTCCGACAGGCTGACGACGCGGTCGCCGCCGTCGATCTTGGCGACGACGCCGCTCCGGACGACGTCGATGAGCACGGTCGTCGACGCGTCGACGGCGCCCGCGGCGTCCGTCGCCGTCACCGTGAGCTCGTAGGCCGCGCCCGCGTCGAGGGCGAAGGCGTCGAGGCGGAAGGACC
>Ga0257106_1001701_pt1 | contig 10620 bp, 11 predicted proteins | sample LP_taG_3_FD_190177 | JGI IMG/M metagenome (GOLD analysis project Ga0257106, IMG submission 190177) | Marine microbial communities from Northeast Subartic Pacific Ocean, Canada - LP_J_2011_P26_10m | ecosystem: Environmental > Aquatic > Marine > Oceanic | place: Canada: Northeast Subartic Pacific... | reverse complement strand
AAATGCGATAAAATGTAAAATCGCTGTGTTCCATGCGAGGGTTTTATCTGGAAGTTTTTTTGAAAAATATTCGGGAAGCAGAATTTCACCAAGAACGATCACAAGAGCGAGCACTATTACCGATATGACTCCACAAACGCCATACTTCCCAAATTGGATCAGGAAGGGCGCTTCACGTGTAAGAAGGGTTTTCTTGAACCCTTGCTCCCGAAAAAATTGCCAGGCTTTGCCAATTTCCCGAGTGATCATCCGACGAGAGTTGCGAGGACCGCTTTCTGGACGTGGAGGCGATTTTCTGCTTGTTGGAAAATGGTGTTAGCATGCGCTTCCAACGTCTCTTCGCTGATTTCCTTGCCTCTGTAGGCTGGCAGGCAATGAAGTACGATGTGGTTAGGAGAACAGTGCGAAAGAAGATCGTCGTTAACTTGATAGTCGCCAAAAAGTGCTTCTTTTTCATCTTGGCCCTCTTGCCCCATTGAAAGCCAAACGTCTGTGTTGATGACGTCAGCATTTTTGGCTGCTGCTGCTGGGTCAGTGGTCAGAGCGACATTGGGAGCATCGAGATGGTCGATGAAGTCTTGCGGAGGAAGGCAGGATTCTGGTGCTGCGACGACGAATTCGAACCCAAGATATTTGGCGGCCCACATCCAGGAACGCGACATATTATTATTACCATCTCCAATAAAGACCACCTTCTTGCCTTCCCAGTTACCAAGTTTTTCTTCAATTGTTAGAAGGTCGGCGAGAATTTGGCAGGGGTGCTCCTTGTCTGTGAGGGCATTAATCGTGGGAATGCCTGAGTAAGAGGAAAAATCTTCGACGTCCTCTTGATCAAAGGTCCGAATCACAGCTCCGTGGACCATACGGCCTAACACTCGTGCTGTGTCCTTGATGGGTTCACCGCGTCCGAGCTGGATGTCGTTACCGGAAAGGAACATGACATTGCCACCGAGTTCGCGAATGCCGACCTCGAAAGAGACGCGTGTTCGGGTAGAGGCCTTGGTGAAAATAATAGCCCATGTTTGTCCCGCAAGTGGCTGATTGGAACTTATGCCACGAGTCGACTTCATTTCGGCAGCGAGTTTGAGAAGAGACTCAAGTTCGTGGGAATTGGATTCTTCGATTGAGAGAAATTTCATTTTCAAATGATGGGAAGCGCAATGAATGAGCTAGATTCGGGGAAAGTTCAAGTTTTGCCTGATAACTTTTAAAGATGATTAGTTTGTAAAAAATTCGGAGGCGGTGGGACTCAGATGGTCTCCGTAGCTGAATTTACGCTCAGAATTGTTGAGAAAATGGTGAGCGTGAGCCGTGATGAATCAGAGATCTAAGAGCTTGGGAATTGTGGCCGTTCGTTTTGTTAGGAGCGATCCTATTTTCTAGGAGAGAGGAGGAGACTGATGAGGTCTTTTTTTTTGAATCGAGGTATTTGACTAGGCCGATGATACCAAAGATAAGGGTGAGAAGGAAGGTGACGCCGGCGACTCCGAATGCTCCGAATACTTTGCCAAGAGTGGATAGGATTGCGTCAGACGGGACATGGGAAATCAAAATGGTGCTTCCATTGGCAGCACCCTTCGCAGTGACTTGGTAGGTTCGGTCTTTCTTCACGCGAAAGTCGGCAAGATGATGTTGGTTGTTAATATGGTTTGCGCCGTTAGGCGTGGTTGCCTTACTTGTGATACCGGTTGAAATATCGGTGAATTCGATCTCGGTGAAGTCGATTCGATCTCGATTTCGGTGAAGTCGACGTCTTCATCGCCCAGAATCCAGAGTGTAACCTCACTATTTTCCCTAGGAGTATAGCTGAGTGTCTTTGGCGTGACGAAGGATTCACCCCTATCGATTTTTCGGCGAAGTCTTTTCCAGAGTTGAACGCGCTTATCCCAAGAAAGATGGCGATGCCTCCGCCCAGCAGCCAAATAACGAAGGTGGTAATTAGAAGGCCGCAGCCTTTTTTTGTGCAGCCATATCGTCAGGGTGCTGTTTTCTAATTTGGAAGCAATGTGGTATTTTAATGCGACTAGAATTGGCAATTGGGACACCAAGCGGTGGTTCGGGATGCGATTGTATCGCGCGCAAGGGTGGTTTTGCAGTTGGGACATGTGCCACCTTTTTTCCAGCGATGCTGGAAAAGCCAGTTTTTCGGGGGCACGTTAGTAACGTAGTTGCCGGGTGCAAAACCATCGGATGAGGCTGTGGTATTTTTTTCGGTAACATGTTTGAGGGATCCGAAGGTTACAAAGCGGATTTCTTTACGAAGCGTTGCGGCTTCGAGCGTACCGGCTGCGATGCCTGGGTGTATTCCTAATCGCCAACAAATTTCATCTGCCATCCAATTACCGATTCCAGGGCAGGCGTTTTGATCGAGGAGCAGTGCCTTAAGAGGTTTTTTGGGATGGCGTTTGATGAGTTTACGGACATGGACGAGGGAAAATTTTGAATCTTGTGGTTGGGGTGAAAAGCCTGCCCAAGGGTCTGCGCAATCGTGAAGCATGATACGGCCGAACATGCGGTAGTCGTTAAAAATAAGAGCAGCTTTGGGGGTGCGGAGGATGAGGTGGTCATGCTTTTGCTCTTCGTATTTCGTCGGCGCGGTGGAGAGTTTGCCTGACATGCCAAGATGAACTTCGAGATGAAGTTGGGGCGCGAAGGTGAAGAGCATGCGCTTGCCGTGGGCGCGGGAGGAGAGGAGGGTTTTGCCCTTGAGAATGCTCAGAGCGGGCGAGGGGCAATCGCGATAGATGCGAGACTTGGGATGGACATCGACATCGATAATAGAATTCCCATGAAATGTAGCCCATTGGCGACGGGCAAGTTCGACTTCGGCGAGTTCAGGCATGTCAGGAGCGAGTCAGTTTTTGGACCGATCCGCCATCGAAAAATTCAGCGACTAGGAATTTAAATCAACTTGGAGCGTTTGCTCTCGCGAGTCTGTTTTTGTCTACACTGTGATTAGTGGGCCTATTTTTTGTCTTGGGTGGCTAACTCATCAAGATCTTGAAGTTTAAATCGACTTGAAAGAATGTAGGGAGATTGCCCTTCGATCCAATGACCATAGGTTGTTGTGATGAAGGTGCCATTTGGAAGAACTTCCACTCCGGGATATGAGGTGTCGTAGTTTTTAGTGTTGTCCTTGAGGCGGAAAAAATATTGTCCGGACTTTCCTTGGGTCAGATCATCCCAAGTTCCGACCCAACCGACCCAGTCGCCCTCGAACGGGCGGTTTTTGGATTTTGCTTTGGGAGAAATACACCGGTAGGAAAGGAAGAGGCGGCCGTCGGGTCCATATTTCCCGGTATGTCGATCACCGGTGAGAGCGAGGGGGAGTTCACGGGGAAAGCTCCATGTTCTCCCTTCGTCTTTAGAGAAAATGATATGGGAGTTTTTGCGCCGTGCGTTCTCACGAAGGAGGACAGCGAGAGTTTTGCCATCGGGAGAGCGAACGCAACCGGGTTCACAAAGATGGACGGCGGATGATTTGTAAACAACTTCGGGCTGTGACCACGTTACCCCCCCGTCTGTGGAGTTTGTTTGATAAAGAGTGAAAGTTGGGATTTTGTTTTTGACCGGCTCCTTGTTGAAGAAGCGTCCGTCGTCGTGAAACATCGCGAGGTAGTGTCCAGGGCCCGTTTTAAGTGCCTCCACAAATCCCATAACCACAATTCCCCCCCACCTGCCGGCGGGCTTGAGCTCACTCCAGCTGGAACCATCATCCTCGCTGACCGAGAGACGTGCGGGATAGAGACCAGACCAGACGATTAGGCGCTTTTTGCCATTTGGAGCGACCACTCGGTGAATGGTAGGAACCTCTTTAGAAGTAGCCCAGCTCTTCGGGGTTGGAAGACGTTTGCTCCAGCTGAGGCCGCCGTCGGAGCTACGCTTGTAAACGATTTGCCCTTTCCCATGTCCCTTCGGGTAAACGCAAAGGATAGTCTTGCCGTCCTCAAGTAAGGTGGTAGTAGGGTGGCCAAGATACTGGTTTTGTTCACGATCTACGATGATCTGGTGGGTAGTTCGGTTATTGAGATCGAGAGTCAAGGGTTCCGAAGCGAAGAGGAGCGATGGAAGAAAGAGGGCCAGTCGAATAAAGTTCATGAGCTAGGGAAACGGGCGATTATTTGAGAATGTTTCGCTTGCGGTAAAATGAAAGATTGGGTTTAAGGATCTTTTTCTTTCCAGAAGAGAAAGAAATCTAAACTTTTCTGATAAAAAGATCTGCGTGAATTTCTTAATGATAGGTTCGTTGGGCGCAAGACTACCTTTCTTTAAGCTTATCCGCTCTCATACGAATTCACGAAATATTCTTCCTGTTTTCTTTGCGGGCTCTCTCGCATCAGGAATTAGATCATACTTGAAGCACCCTTAAGCGGTGGCGAGGTCCACGCCAATCTCACCATCACCTAAGTGTTCACGATTGGTGCCGAAGATCAGCTTTCTGAAATTGGTATCTTCGCGGTAAATATCATGCATAGTGCTGAATAGCTCGAGCCTTTCACCATCGAACTTTTGACTGATACAGATCGTAATGCGGAAAATTAAGTCTGGTTTTTTTTCTTCATATTACTTTTTTGTTTAGAGCGTGAGAGATTTTTACGTTCGGGATTTGGCAAGGGATACGCTAGGAGGGTGGGTGTGGGTGATGAAACGATGAAGTTAATGGTGGTAAGCGACCTTGATGGGACGTTGCTGGACCATGAAAATTATTCGTTTGAACTTGTTCTGCCGGTATTAGATCGAATGGACGAAGCTGGAATTCCTCTCGTGGTTAATACCAGTAAAACCAGAGCGGAGTGGTTAGCGATGCGGGGAGAATTGGGGAATTTTGATCCTTATATCGTTGAAAATGGTTCAGCTATTTATGATGGCGAAAAAGTTGAAACTTTTGGAGTTTCGCGTACCGAGATTCTGGATTTTCTTAAGTCTTTGCGAGCAAAGTTCAAGTTTAAGGGATATTCCGATGTTGGGGTGTCTGAGATTATGCAGTGGACTGGTCTGGGGCGGCTATCTGCGGAGCGATCTGCAGATCGACATTTCAGTGAACCGTTGGTTTGGCAAGATTCGCCAGAGAAGGAAGGTGAATTTTGCGAGTTCGTTAAGGAACGTGGCCTCAGGACCTTGCGCGGAGGGCGTTTTCTTCATGTTCTTGGCCAGACAGATAAAGGTAAGCCACTTCAGTATTTTCGAAAAGAAAAGGTAGCAATCATCGCACTGGGAGATCGAGCGAATGACCTAGCGATGTTGGAGGCTGCGGATATTGGGGTCGTTATCAAGGCGCCTGGTGATTACGTCTTAGAAGCATCGGACATGCTCCGAAGTAATGAGGTTGGCCCTCGCGGTTGGGCTGAAATGATGACTCAAATTCTCGATCGACTTCAAATTCCACAATCAACGACAAACAATGTCTGATTTTCATCAAGGCGGCTCCGTCGCCACGCTTCACAACCTGACTGCTAGACCTCTGGAAGAATTGGAGGCCGAGTTGGTGGGCTTTTCAAAAAAACGACCGATGGGTTTGTTGCTGCCGTCGCTCTTTTCTGAACTCGAAACTGAGGCGATGCCAAAGATTCTCGATGAGGTGAAGAAAGTTCCATACTTAAGCCAAATTGTGATTGGTTTGGATCGGGCGAGTGAGACCCAGTATGCCGAGGCATTAGATTTTTTCGGAGAACTCCCGCAGCACCATCGCGTTCTTTGGAATGATGGGCCTCGCTTACGCGCTCTAGATGCCGAGCTCCAAGAACAAGGGCTTGCTCCGGAAGAAGAAGGGAAGGGGCGAAACGTCTGGTATTGCCTAGGTTACATGTTGGCGACCGACAAGGTGGAGGCGATAGCGTTGCATGATTGTGATATCGTGACGTATGACCGTTCGCTGCTAGCTCGTTTGATTTACCCGATGGCAAACCCACAATTCAGCTATCAATTTGCGAAGGGGTATTATCCCCGAATTGCCGAGGGGAGTCTCAATGGTCGTGTGACGAGACTCTTAATCACACCGCTTTTACAGTCGCTCCAACAGGTATGCGGGGATAGCGATTATCTAAGTTATTTGGATGGTTTCCGTTATCCTCTCGCGGGGGAGTTTTCATTCCGCAAGGACGTGATTCCGGATATTCGCATGCCCAGCGATTGGGGACTTGAGATGGGGACGCTTTCAGAAATGTTTAGGAATTATTCTAACAACAAACTTTGCCAAGTCGATATTGCCGAAGTCTATGATCACAAGCATCAGGATATTTCAGTTGATGATCGAGCAAAAGGATTGTCAAAGATGTCGATTGATATTTGTAAATTAGTCTACCGTAAGATGGCGGTGATGGGTACGGTTTTTAGCAAGGAAGTATTCCGTACACTTAAGGCGGCCTACTTTCGAAATGCTCTTGATTTCGTGGAACGCTACAAGAATGACGCGATCATGAATGGGTTGGATTTGGACGTTCATAAAGAGGAGGAGGCGGTCGAGCTTTTCGCTGAAAACATCATCGCGGCGGGTAAAAACTTTTTAAGTTCGCCGCATGAAAAACCGTTTACTCCAAGTTGGTCACGGGTAAGAAGTGCGATTCCTGATATCTATGAGCGCTTGATCGAAGCAGTAGAAGAAGATCAGAAGGAATTTACTCGTAAATGAGTCCGTTAGATCACTTTAACTTTCGCATCGAGACCCATCTTGCCGCGATATACGGGAAGGGGGACTACTCAGCTTTGGTGGGACACCACTCAAGGAGTTGGCTTCGTTTGTAAAAGAAAGGTTGGGCGATTCGGTTTCAATTGTTCACGTTTTACCCTATTTTCCTTGGACTTCAGACGATGGTTTTGCGGTTGCTAACTAGAACCAGGTCAATTCTGATTTAGGTGATTGGTCGGATCTCGAAAATCTCTCGCAAGATTATCGGGTCATGTCCGATCTCGTCGTGAATCATTGTTCGACTGAAGAGTGGTTGCATTTAATTTCGGGAGATATTCTAGAAGATGAAGAGGGTGACGTTGTTCTAGCGCCTTACCAATGTGTTTGGCTTGCCAACCGCCGGAAACACGTTCCTTACTAATTATCCTTCGTTGAGGCGGGCGAGGAATTTTTTTACATCGGCAGAGTCTTCCTCGGGAGACCACGAGGCGAATTCCTTGTCTGTCTCTGGATTGTATGGGCCTTTCTTAATTTCAAAAATTACGGTATCTGGTGCATGGGCGATCATGCCGTGCCAAACTCCTGGTTCGATATCAATGAGAGGTGATGTGGTTGTCAGATGATGCCGAGCGTGAATTGATCCTTGTGGATTGAAGATGAGAACCTCCAGATGGCCACTGAGGAGGCATACTGACTCAGTGGCTTGTTCCAAAGGATGACGGTGCGGGCGAATATAAGTTCCGGGTTGAAGAAAATTGAGGAGGCGCTGGACCTTTGCGGTTTGCGTGCGCTGCACAGGTTGGATCATGCGAAGTCGGGAGCTTTTTCTGGAAGCAGATTTCCCTTTGGACAGAATTAATTCGTTGAGGACAAAAATATCTCCGATGGGATTTGGTAGGGCGTTTGGCATAGCTTCCTGACGATATTGAGGCGCTACCGATCTGGCGAACTGTTATTTAGGGTGGATTAACTAATTTCCCGAGGTATCATTTGTATCATGAAAATCACTAAAAATGTTGTCGCATATTTTGTAGTTGGCAGTTTGACGTTGACCTCTTGTCAAACGGCAAACCCATACACCGGTGAATCCCAGCAAGCGAAAGCAACAACCGGCGCGATTTTCGGCGGATTGTTTGGAGCTGGAATCGGAGCCTTGTCTGGAGGTAGTAGTGCCGAGCGAAAACAAAGGGCATTACTTGGTGCTGGCGTTGGTGCTCTTGCTGGAGCTGGAATTGGGGCTTACATGGATCAGCAGGAATCTGAGCTTCGTCGTGAACTCGAAGGGGCCGGCGTTGGAATTAGCCGTAATGGAAACCAGATTACTTTGTTGATGCCGGGAGATATTACTTTTTCCACAGGAAGTTCGGGTATTGTTGGCCAGTTTTATCCGACTCTGACCTCCGTTGCCAAGGTTTTGAACAAATACAGTAGGACCATGGTCGCTATCACCGGACACACCGATAACGTGGGCGCGCGAGACTATAATTACCGACTTTCCGAGGCCCGTGCCAATAGCGTGGCTCAGTTTTTAAAGACTCAAGCAGTTGCGTCTCAAAGATTTCAAGTTAGTGGGCGGGGTATGGATCAGCCGATTGCCAATAATAATACTGAGGGAGGTCGGCAGGCCAACCGCCGGGTGAGTATTCAGTTGGCTCCCCTTAATTAAAAATTTTCTAATTAGGACAAACGGTGAAGTAGGACCCCTACTTCGCCGTTTTTTGTGGGCGTTTTGATTGGAAAAACTACGAGATTGGCCGCACCCTTGCCCCTGTATCCATTTTTATGAATCACCTCCTCGTCTTAATCTGCTCTTTCTCTTTCCTGCAATCCTGTGCTCGCGAGGAACAGAATGAACGAGCTCGCTCATCTCCTTTGGAAGTTCAGTTCATAACTCCCTGGCAACCAGGTGGTGGGATGGGACTTTATGTGCGGGCAGGTGGGGAACCACATCCAATTCAGGAAAATATTCGTAACTTTACTATGATCACTAAAAGGCAGTTTTCGCAGAAAGGCATCCCGGCTAATGCGATCGCTGCCGCAAGCTTTCTTGAGACTGGGGATTCCAAGGATGATCTCCAGGCTATTTATGTGATCAAAGAAGATGGTCAGGTTCAGGCTTTTCGAGGATATTTCGTGCCAGGCTTTGGGGGACCGGTAGAGTGGGAAAAAGTAAATCTCTGATAGGCCTGGGATCTGTAAAAGTGTCCGCAGGAATTCGGGCCAAGTTTGCAGACCCTTTGCTTTTTTTAGCTATTCTAGCCAGGCATCCTAGATGAATTCCTGATAGGTGGGTTTAATGATCAATTCGGGGACGACGACGTGTTGGGGGAGCTGAGCGATTGCGACAATAAGGGAGGCAATATCCTCGGGGTGCACCATACGGGCTTTTTGTTCGTCCGGGACCTTGACTGGTCGTTCGTCTAGTATGGGAGTGTTAATCTCACCGGGAAAGATGCTGGTGATGCGGATGCCATTTCCAGCTTCCTCAGCGTTGATGGCAGAAGCCATGCCAGAGACACCAAACTTGGAAGTGGCATAGGCCATGCCGGCAAGCGGGTAAGCACGTTTTCCTGCGATTGAGGAGATATTAAAAACGAGGCCGTCTTGCCGATCGCGCATAGCGGGAAGGGCAGCGTGGATGAGGTTGAAAAAGCCAGTGCAGTTGATAGCGAGTAGTTTATCAAAGTCCGTAGGATCAATTTCGCTAACCTTGCGTTTCACAATGTTCACCCCGGCCGAGTTGACAAGGATATCAGGCGCGCCAATTTCGGTGATGAGAGCGTCAACTTCTTCTCGTTTTGAGATGTCGCACTTGCGCGCGGAAAGTTGATCTCCGGCGACGGCTTCGAGCTTTTCAAGATTGCGTCCGCAGATGGTTACGGTAGCTCCAGCTTCAGCGAGGGCCTTTGCCGTGCCTAGCCCAACTCCGCTTCCACCTCCGGTAACGAGGGCTGTTTTTCCTGTGAGTGATTTCATTTAGTCAAAGATTGGGAAGAAAGTTTTGAAGGCTTGTTCTCCGAAGACGGCGGGGTCGTTGAAACGTTTGTGCTGATCGAGAGCAGAGATCGTGTTGAGTTCTTCGGAGGTTAGGGTGAATTCGAAAAGATCGAAATTTTCGCGTAAGCGGTCGGGTGATTGTGTTTTGGGAATGGGAATAGTGCCACGTTGCATGGCCCACCGAAGGGCGACTTGGGCGGTTGATTTGCCATGGTTGTTCGCGATTTTCTCGAGGACCGAGTGGGAGAGGATACGCTCGTTTTCCTCGGCCATGCCGAGGGGTAGATAGGAGTCCGCTCCGAAGGGTGAGAAGGCGGTGACTGCGACGTCCTGTTCCTGACAGAAACGGAGGAGGTTTTCCTGGCAAAGGTAGGGATGCATTTCGACTTGTAGGACGGCTGGCTTGATACGGGCGTATGCAAGAACCTCACGAAGCATGGTGGTACCGATATTAGAAACTCCTATTCGTTTGGTGAGGCCGGAGTCGACGAGTTCTTCCATAGCACGCCATGTGTCGTAGAAAGATACGGATACTGGCTTCATGGCTTCGCCTCCGGCGGTCCAGCCAGGAGGATACATTTTTTCGAAAGGAACGAATTCGAGCGCGATGGGGAAGTGGATGAGAAAGAGGTCGAGTTGTTCGAGCCCCAGATCATTAAGGGTTTTTTCGCAAGCGGAGCGGACATGTTGGGGTTCGTGGTAGGTGTTCCACAGTTTTCCGGTGACCCAGAGATCGTCGCGGGTGCACAGTCCGGCTTTGATGGCGGAGGCGATTCCTTTTCCAACGAGGGCTTCATTGCCATAGTCGGCAGCGCAGTCGAGGTGTCGGTATCCGAGCTCAATTGCTTGATGGACGATTTGCGGGGTGAGTTCTTCCGTGATTTTCCAAGTGCCAAGACCGGGAGAAGGTAGGGCGGAGCCATCGGGAAAGAGGTGGGCTGACATGTCACCAAGAGCTTAGGAAAGGAGAAGTGCTTCCGGCCAATAAAAAAGCCACT
>Ga0257106_1001697_pt1 | contig 10640 bp, 12 predicted proteins | sample LP_taG_3_FD_190177 | JGI IMG/M metagenome (GOLD analysis project Ga0257106, IMG submission 190177) | Marine microbial communities from Northeast Subartic Pacific Ocean, Canada - LP_J_2011_P26_10m | ecosystem: Environmental > Aquatic > Marine > Oceanic | place: Canada: Northeast Subartic Pacific... | reverse complement strand
AATTTTTTCACCTTCATCCAACTCAATCGTAGTTAAGTTAAAACCATCAGCTAACATTAAATCTTTGATATAGCCTGGATCTTCAATTTTTATATGTTGTAAAACTATTATATTCATTGCTTAGCCCATCAAATAGAAAACAATAAGGTACCTACTTACTTTTCCAATTGCTACTAAAATTATAAAATCTAAAAATCTAACTCTCAATAAGCCTGCAACTAAAGTCAGTGGATCACCTATAATTGGAACCCAGGCAAATAATAACGACCATTTACCAAATTTACTAAACCATTGTGATGATTTTTCTATTTGCTTATCTTTAAATGGAAACCATTTTTTTGTAGTAAGATTTCTTGAATAAAACCCTAAAGTCCAATTAATAATAGATCCCAAAATATTTCCAAGGCTTGCCACAATTAATAAAAATAAATTATTATAATTTGATGTTGCTATTAACCCTGCCAACGTAAGCTCAGATGAAAATGGTAAAACGGTTGCAGCTAAAAAAGATATAGTAAATAAAAATAGGTAAATCACTTAGAACACTTCTTGGAACAATACTTTACCTTGCCCCAATTAAGCTTCCATTTCTTACGCCAAACAAAAGGTCTTTTACAAACGGGACAAACTTTTGAAGGCAAGTTTTCTTTTTTCATTAAAAAGTATTTTGTTTAATAAATTTATCAGCTTCGGATAAAATCATCTTTTTTCTTTCATCTTTCATTTTATCAAAAACATAAACCATCATTGATAGTCGGGGGTTCTTTAAAAAAAATTTTCTATTTCTATCTATAAATCTCCAGTACAGGCCATCCATCGTATTGCACCACTCCCCTTTTTTAAAATCCATCATCTTCATAAAATAACTTGATCCACAGATGTATGGTTTCGTTGCAAAAATACCTCCATCACTAAATAAGCCCATTCCATAAACATTAGGAACCATCACCCAGTCAGATGAATCAACAAACATCTCCATAAACCATTTATAGACAATTGTTGGTTTCACTTCACAAAGGTTCATTATATTCGATAAAATCATCAGTCTCTCAATATGATGAGACCAGCCGTGATTAACAGCATTTTTAATAGCATGATCCAGTGGGGGCAAACCTGTTGTGCCCTCATACCAAGACTTTTTCATTTTTCTATTATGTTTAAAAAAATTTTTATTTTCCATTTCATCAGAATAACCCTGATAAATTCCACGCATAAACTCTCTCCAGCCTATTACCTGACGAATATAACCTTCTAGTGAGTTCATTTTAATTTGATGTTTTTTGTGAAATTCTAAAATTTTTTTAATAATAATTTCAGGAGTTATCAATCCCAAATTAATGTAGGGACTTAATGCGCTATGAAACAGAATATTATCTTTTTGATTAACAGCATCTTCATAGTCACCAAATAAATTTGATTTTTCTTTAATGAAAAAATCTAAAAGCTTAACAACATCAGTGTATTCTGTTGCAAGCCAAAAATTACTTGTACTACCAGGATGATCTTTAAATATTTTTTCAATAATTGGTTTTAATTTTTTTGTATGATTTGTTTCATTTATTTTTGGAAATTTTGGTATTGATATATCTTTTGGTAATTTATTTCTGTTATCCTCATCAAAGCTCCATTTACCACCAATAGGATTTCCATCTGCACCCATTAATATTCCAGATTTTTTTCTAACTTCTTTGTAAAATGTTGCCATAAAAGGTTTTTTTGATTTTCCTAAATAATTTTTAAATTCATCTCTAGAATTTAAAAACATAGGAGTTTGAACAACATTCCAATTAATTTTTTCTTTTTTTAAAAATAATAAAATTTTTTTTTCGAAAAACTTATCCTCAACTTCAAAGCTAGTAATTTCAGTTATCTTTTTTTGAAAAATTATGTTTTTTAGTTTTTTGAGATAATCATCCTTAAAATTCTTATCCTCAATTTTAAGATACTCTAACTTAAATTTATTTTTTATAAGACTATCAGCATAAGAGCGCATAGAAGATAAGAATAAGAGTATTTTTTGTTTATGGTGTTTTTCATATGTGCATAATCCGTTATCTTCTGCCATAAAAAGTACGTGGTCTTTTTTGAAGCGGTCTAAGTATTTTAATGGAAATAATTGATTACCAAGTATAAGAAATAGTTTCATAACTAAATATAACTAATAAAAAATTTTATGTCAGAAAAATTTCTAATAATTGGTGCGACAGGATCTATTGGATCTAGTTTGGCTGAGCAATTAAAAAATTCTGGGCATGGTATTCATCTAGTTGCAAGAAATGAAGGTGAGGTAAGTTCAATTGCAGAAAATCTAGGTTGTGGATTTACAGTAGCTGACGTTCTTGAGGATGGTTTTATTGAAAAAGTAAAAGCTGATATTCCTGAAATTAAAGGAATTGCTTATTGTGTGGGTTCAATTGACTTAAAACCATTAAGAATGGTTACCGAACAAGATTTTAACAAATGCATGAAGCTCAATCTATATTCAGCAGTTGAGGCAATTAAAGGTTATCAAGAAAGTTTAAAGAAGAACAAAGGATCTATTGTTTTATTTTCGACAGTTGCTGCACAAAGAGGTTTTACAAATCATGCCATTATAGCTTCTGCAAAAGCTGCTGTAGAAGGTTTAACTGTATCTTTAGCGGCTGAATTTGCCCCAAACATAAGAGTTAATTGTATTGCTCCAAGTTTAACAAAATCTAAAATTGCAGAACCTATGCTAAAAAATACTACAATAGCAGAAGGTATTGCAAAAGCTCATCCATTGAAAAGATTGGGAGAAGGAAAAGATTCTGCATCACTTGCAAAATTTTTAATTACCGAAGATAGTTCTTGGGTTACAGGTCAAATTATTGCAGTTGATGGTGGTAGATCTAAACTCTCTTAAGGTGAAAAAATATTTTTTATTAATTACTTTTCTTTTTTTATTTACTTCAAAAAGCTATTCTAACAATTACACACTCACTAAGATAATAAAACTAGATGAGCCTTGGGGATCATCATTTATTAATAAAGATGAGATAATTATTACAGAAAAAAAGGGTAAAATAAAAATAGTAAATATTAATTCTAAAAAAATTTTGGAAGTTAAGCATAATTTAAATTTTTTAGATGTTGGTCAGGGTGGGCTACTGGATATTATTCATCAAAACAATAACCTGTGGATTTCATACTCTGAAGATAGGGGGAATTCTAAGACGAGTACCTCAATAGCAAAAGCAAAATTAAATAGAAAAGAATTAAATTTTGAAAATATATTTCAAGCAAACCCTCCCGTAGATTCTGGTTATCATTTTGGGTCAAGACTAGCTATTAAAGATGATTATCTTTTTGCCTCTGCTGGTGAAAGAGGACAGGGAATGATTGCTCAAGATCCAACAAAACATCCTGGTAGTATTATCCGAATTTATACGGATGGAAATATTCCAAAAGATAATCCAAAATTTGAAGGAAAACCAAATTGGTTACCTGAAATTTATCAAATAGGAGTTAGAAATCCTCAAGGTTTAACACTGTCTCCTTATGATCAAAAAATTTATTTAAGCAATCATGGTGCAAGAGGAGGCGACTGGTTTGGTGAAGCTAAAAAAGGAGAAAATTATGGTTGGAAAATATTAGGATGGGGAGGAACAAACTATTCAGGAACTACAATTGGCCCAAAATGGATGCCAGGCTTTACTAAAGCTATTCAGTACTGGGTTCCCTCTATTGCAGCCAGTGCACTCACAATCTACAAAGGAGAGGAATTTAAAGAGTGGAATGGTCATGCTTTAGTAACTTCACTTAAAGATAAATCTTTAAGAAAGTTAATTTTTAGTAATTTATCAAATGTCGAAGAAAAAATTATTTTTAAAAACAAAATAGGTAGAATTAGAGATATTCAGATTCATCCAACTAATGGAAAAATTTATTTTTTATCAGAAAATAGTCTTTGGTTAATGGAAAATAAATAATTGTAACTACTTGTATTTATCTTCAATTTCATAATATTCGTTGAATCCAACAATATCTCTTAATTCAGAAAATTTAGTCACATTAGTATTGTAAACTTTGCTCTTCATGTTTTTTAGACACTCTTGCATAATTTTAACTGAGGCACTCATCAGTGTTAAAGGCATTACTGCTATCTTATAACCAATTTGTTCTAGCTCGTTTATTTCGAGTAAAGGTGTGTCTCCATCTTCAATTAAATTTATCATATGGTGTCCGGGAACTTCTTTAATAATTCTATTCATGTCTTCTTTTGATTTAACAGCTTCAATAAAAAGAATATCAGCACCAATTTCTGAAAATATTTTCATTCTATTAATAGCATCATCCAGTCCTCTTGTTGCAATAGCATCAGTTCTTGCCATTATTAAAATATCGTTATCTCCATACTTTCTTGCATCCACTGCAGCCATAATTCTTGATTTTGCCTCATCTAGTTCAACAACATCTTTTCCTTTTGTGTGCCCACATTTTTTAGGCCACTTTTGATCTTCTATCATCACTCCTGCTGCGCCTGCATCCGCATAACCTCTTACTGTTCTAAATACATTCACAGAATTGCCGTAACCTGTATCACCATCAAAAATAATTGGTATCGATGTTGAGTTACATATATTTCTTACTTGATCTGCCATTTCTGAAAATGAAATTAAACCTGTATCCGGCATACCTAGTCTAGTTGAGGAAACAGCAAAGCCCGACATAAAACCAACTCCTAAGCCCTCTTTTTCAATTAATTTTGCAGATAAAGAATCAAAACATCCTGGCATTACAATGATGCCTTTGGCATTTAGATGCTCTCGCAATTTAGAAGCTTTATCTTTTGATTTTATTTTAGAAAACATAAAATTATAATTTAAACGGTATATATAAAGCTATATCAGGAAACAAGTAAATGACAAAAACAGTAAATAACATTATTATTACAAATGGTATCACCCCTTTAGCAATCTCAGACATTTTAGCTTTTCCAATTGCTTGCAAAACATAAATGTTCAATCCAACTGGAGGGGTAATTAACGCACATTCAATCATTAAAGTAAAAATTATCCCAAACCAAATTAAATCAATATTCATTGCTGCGATAGAAATTGCAAATATTGGCATCATAATTAGTATTAAAGATAGAGTTTCCATTATAAACCCCATAATTAATAAAGTTATACACACAACAAATATAAATAATCCTTGTTCATTTATATTTGTAACTATGAAAGCAGATAGTTCTTGAGGAATTCTATAAAGTGATATTGCTTTGCCAAATACCTTGGCTCCTGCAATAATTATAAAAATAGTTACCGTTGTTTTCATGGTTTCAAGACCAGCTTGAATAAATCCCTTAAAATCTAATCTTTTTTTTGCCACCACATAAATAAAAGATATTAGAAAACCGATGCCCCCTGCCTCTGTTGGGGTATATATTCCAGCATATATTCCACCCAACATAATGAATGCCATTAATAAAATTGGTAAACCTCTCTTAGTATATTTTATTTTTTCCTCAAGAGTGCTTTTTACATTCACCACTTCTTTATTAAAAAATTTTACATAAATTATTGAAAATATAATAAAAAAAGATGCTAATAAAATTCCAGGTCCTATTCCAGCAAGGAACATACTTAGGACTGACTCTTCTACGACGAAGGCATATACAATCATTGGTATCGATGGAGGTATTAATATTCCTAAAGTACCTCCAGCAGCTAATATTCCTAAGGTAAAGTTTCTATGATAGCCACGGTTGATCATTGCGGGAAATGCTACTGTAGAAATGGTAGCTGCAGTTGCAACAGATGATCCAGAAATTGCAGCAAAAATACTACAAGAAATAATTGTTGCAATGGCTAGTCCTCCAGGAAAATTTCCCACCCAACTTTGGGCAAACTTAAATAAGTCTTCACCAACACCAGCTTTTAATAAAATATTAGACATCATTAAAAACATTGGAACTGCTAACAAAATAAAGTTATCAGCAACACTGTAAAACGTTTGTGGAACCATTAATGGAGAAATATCTCCAAAAATCATCAGCCCTAAACCAATAGTTCCCAATCCAAATGCAATTGGTACGCCCAAAAAAAGAATAAAAAATAATAAAAATAAAATTAAAGCAACTGTCATTTAAATAGATCCTTTAAAAATTTAAATATTTCTACAATCACTCTAATAACCAAAAAACCAAAGCACAAAGGTATTGCTAATTCAGTTAAAAAAGATGGCACATCTAAAATTGTTGAGCTAGTTCTGCCCACTTTAAAAGAATCGTATGCTATTAACCACCCAAAATACAATACAAATAAACTGAAAGTTAAAATAAATATATCACTTATAAAATCTAGAATTTTTTTTCCTTTTTCATTAAGCTTGTCATACAAGACTGTTATTCTAATAAATTCTTTTTTATGAAACGTATATGTAAGCGCTAGATATGTTGCCCAAATTTGAAGGAATCTTGATACTTCATTTACCCAAATAGTTGGTGAATTAAATATATATCTCATTACAACCTCATAAGAAATTATAAAGCCAATAGATATAAACAAAGCCGAAGCTAAGTAGCCAGAATATTTAATAATTTTGTCGTAAATTTCCATATTAAAAAAACCCCACATAAAAAATATGTGGGGTTAATTTTTGATTTAAAGTTTGTTTGCTGCTTTTACAAGTTTGTCTCCTACACCTCCAGAACCACCTGTTCTAGAGATATAATCTTGTATTACAGAAGAGGAGGCTTTTTTAAGTACCGAAACCTCTGAACTAGATAATTTAACAATATTCATTCCATTATCTTTTGCTTCTTTATAAGCCCTAGCTTCGATACCTGACATATCATCTCTTACTGCTTTTTCAGCAACTTTAGATGCTGCAGCAATTGCATCTCTTTGTTTTTGAGTTAGAGATTTTAACCACTTATCATTTGCAACTAATACAAATTCAATATCACCATGATTAGTAACTGTTAAAGTATCCATAACTTGGTATAGCTTTCGTGATTTAACTCCTGATACACCAGTCATACCTGCATCAACAGTATTTCTTTGATATGCAAGATATTGTTCAGAACCAGATATTAAAGCTGGTTTGCCACCCAAAGAGCTTACGAAGGCCCCAAGCGTTTTACCAAAAACTCTAATTTTCTTATTCTTAAAATCTGCTGGCGATTTCATTGGTCCTCCATTAGAAAGCATTATTGCTGATCCATAAGCCTGATAATACAAAGGAACAGCTCCTGAATTGGCAATTGCAGGATCTAAAATTTTTCTAATTTCTGACCCAGCACTAGTTGCTTTTCTAATTTTATCCTCAGAGTCAAATAAGAATGGTAAATAAAATATATCTACCTCAGGATTTGTTCCAGCAAATCTTGTAATAGATGCTACACCTGCTTCAATTGCCCCAGAGCCTACAGCTTGTGGTACTTCTTTATCTTTATAAAGCTGCGCAGAGTCATAAATTTCAACATTAATATCTGATCTAGCTTCTAATTCCTTTTTAAACACTAAAAGGTTTTGCCCTAAGTGTGCTTTTAAAGGAAGCTGAAGAGTAATTCTCATTTTTGTTTCAGCAAAACTTACGCTTGCTATCGAAACAAAAATTAGAGAAAACATTATTTTTTTTAAGATTTTCATATTATTTTCCTCTCAATTGTTAATCCCACTATTAAAGTCGACTTTAAAAATAAATACAATAATAATAATAAACTATGAATTGGATAATTATTACTATTTGTGGGGCTTTTTTTCAAAATCTAAGATCTTCACTACAAAAGAAATTAAATAAAGATCTTTCAACAGTTGCCTCAACTTATGTAAGATTTGCTTTTGCATTACCTTTTGCAACTTTATTATTTTTTTTTAATTTTCGTAATCTTGAAATTATTGAAATAATTTCAAGTCAATCAAATTTTCTTTATTACACAATTTTAGGATCAATCTTTCAGATAATATTCACTTTTGTTTTATTATATCTTTTTAAGTTCTCAAATTTTGTAGTGGGCACTGCATTAAGCAAAACTGAAGTTATACAGGTTGCAATTTTTGAATATTTTTTATTAAAAGACAAACTAAATTTATTTGGAATTTTTGGACTTATAATTGCAACAGTTGGAATTATTATTATTTCAGTAAAAGATCTAAAATTATTTTTTAGTAATTTTTTTTCAAAAACAACACTGATTGGATTATTGACAGGATTATTTTTGGGATTAAGTGTTGTTTTTTTTAGAGCTGCAGCGTTATCTCTAGAGAATTTTTCATCAAACTTTGATAAAGCTATTAGTACTTTATTTTTTGGCTTAACAATTCAAACTTTTATAATTACAATTTATCTTTGTATTTTTGAAAGATCAGAGTTTAAAAAATTTTATGATAATAAGTTTGAGAGTTGTTTAGCAGGGTTCGCTGGATTTATGGCAACAATGTCTTGGTTTTTTGCTTTTACCTTGATTCAAGCATCTTTTGTTAGAGCGCTAGGTCAAATTGAAATATTTTTTAGTTTTTTGTCTTCAAAATATTTTTTTAAAGAAAAAATTAAAATTAGTGAGATTATAGGGATTTTAATATTTATCAGTGGCGTGGCAATAATGCTGTTAACCAAAACAAATTAATTATCTAATATTTTCTTTTTTGCTTTTTCAAACTCTTCTTGGGTTAACACTCCACTTTGAAGTAATTCATTTAATTTGCTAAGTTCGTTGCTTAACTGTTCTTTATCAGGTGAAAAATCATTATTTGGTATATCTTCATCCTTTTCAGATCTATTAGCCTCCTTGGCGCTAAATCCATTCATTATTGCTGTAGCACCCAAATATAAAACAAAACCTATAATAGGAATAACAAGTACAAAAAAAATTATTTTTTCCATAAATTAATCTTCATCCTCTTCTCTCCAACCTTTTTCATACATTAACCACGCAGCATAGATTACTGTTGATGCTCCTACTATCATACCAAAATCAAAACCAGTTTGCTGATCGTATAAATACCATCCTAACTGTGTGGCTCCTATTGGCATTACTGTAAGCATAAGAAATATTATTAGTATTCTATAAGGGTATGGTGGTTTTTTCATACTAAACTTTATCAAAAAATAATCGATAAGATAAAGTGTAAATTATGGGTCAAATTATCTTAATCAGTGATTATGCTATTTAATGGAGATATTTCCCCAATTTTAAATATGATTGCATCCTCATCTTTAAAACCATAATTTGCGGCACTTGCTTTAAATCTTTTTGGTGGTTCCATAATTGGTTCTAAAGATAATACAAATGTGCCCCAATGCGTTCCCATAACTTTTTTACTTTTTAAATCTTTCGCCACATTTAAAGCTTCTTCAGGGGTTGTATGATAAATTGATTTATCAAACATAGGTTTAAAATCATATGCTCCAATATTAATCATCGTTAAATCAATTGGACCATATTTTTCACCTAAATCTTTATAAATATTTCCGTAACCAGTATCACACGCAAAGAATATTTTTTTACCTTTATATTCAATTAAAAAATTTCCCCAGAGCGTTTTATTCATATCTGTTAAACTTCTTTTAGACCAATGAACAGCTGGGAGTAAGGTTACTTTTAAATCAGCATTGACTTTAATTTCCTCATACCAATCCATTTCATTTACATCTTTAAATTTATTTCTTATAAAATATTTTCCAAGGTTGAGTGGTACTAAGACTTTTGTATCTTTAAATGGAAATTTTCTAATGGTGCCCATATCTTGATGATCATAATGATTATGTGTTAATAACAATAAATCAGTTTTTGGAATTTCATTTAAGTTTAGGGCAGGCTCAGTAAATCTATCTGGACCAAAAATTAAAGGACCTGCATTTTTTGAAAATACAGGATCAGTTATAATTGTTGTATCTCCAAGTTTAATTAAGTAAGTGGCATGGCCAATCCAGGCAATATAATCCTTGCTCTTATATTTTTCTAAATCAGATAAAACTTTTTCTTTATCAATAACGTGTTCTTTTGGAACAGTCATATCCAGCTTCTTTTTCAATTTAATGAATTGTGTATATGAAAACTTCGCCTCTCCTGTTCTTACTGGTGATCCTTCTGGATTTCTAAAAGTTCCATCTGGTAGATGATGATAAGGTTTTTTATCCATAGCAATTAATAGAGAGTTATATGTAAAAATTAGAAAGAAAAAAATTAGAAAATTTCTCAATTATTTAAGTATTTCTACTTTTGAGATCTTTTAAAACAATCAATTGTATTTTTTAATAAACATGCAATTGTCATTGGTCCTACTCCACCAGGAACAGGTGTTAAAGCTTTTGCAACTTTTGAAACTTCGTCAAATGCAACGTCTCCTACTAATCCATTCTCAGTTTTGTTAATTCCAACATCAATTACAATCGCATCTTTTTTTACCCAGTCAGCTTTTACAAGTTCTGGTATACCAACTGCCGCAACAATTATATCAGCTTCTAGGCATTCAGCTTTTAAGTCTTTTGTTTTCGAATGAGTAATAGTTACAGTACAATTTTCTTTTAAGAGTAATTGCGCCATAGGTTTACCGTTTAAATTTGATCTACCAACCATGACTGCTTTTTTACCACTTAAGTTTGGTTCAATTTTTTTAATCATTAAATAACATCCAAGTGGAGTGCATGGAACAGAGCTTTCATAGCCAGAC
>Ga0257106_1001696_pt1 | contig 10647 bp, 5 predicted proteins | sample LP_taG_3_FD_190177 | JGI IMG/M metagenome (GOLD analysis project Ga0257106, IMG submission 190177) | Marine microbial communities from Northeast Subartic Pacific Ocean, Canada - LP_J_2011_P26_10m | ecosystem: Environmental > Aquatic > Marine > Oceanic | place: Canada: Northeast Subartic Pacific... | reverse complement strand
CCTGTGCCCCCGCGCGGTGAGGTGATACGAGGTGCGCCCGGGCCGGTTCGCGTGCCGAGGAAGTCATATACCACCCTGGAGTCGATCCGGAGCCGCGGTGTCCATGGGAAGACCTGGAACCGTCAACGCCTCACGCCCGCTGCGAGCCGCGGTGGCCAGTCGCGCTCGGGCGTGTACTCACCGGTGCGGCAACCGCAAGGATCCATCGGACCCGTCGTTTGTTGCGGGGTGCTTAGGCGTCGGACGCAGCCCCAGGGGCTCGGCGGCGCGGTAAATTTGCCGCAATTAGAGGTCCCAATGTAGTGTCTGAGAGGGTAGGGGTCCCTTGACGTCGAATTGGCACCCCGAGAGGCGTTCAAGACCTCGGGCGCCATCGCATAGCAACCCTGTAGGGCACAGGCACACAGACTTGACAGGTAGAGCGCCGTGCACTCGACGTGGCCCAGGCCGGAGACGCCGCGGGCAGCTCTGAGCGGGCTTGGAGTAGTGACGGTTCCAGGTATTCCCATGGGCACCGCGGCTCCGGATCGACTCCAGGGTGGTATAGGACTTCCTCGGCACGCGAACCGGCCCGGGCGCACCTCGTATCACCTCACCGCGCGGGGGCACAGGACGCTCTCGGAGCCGTCCACGCGGTTCTTGCACACCTGAAGGAGGGACGTGCAGCGCCGGTGCGGCCCGCCACCGGATAGGTATCGGCTGGGCTGCGCCGCTCCCAGAGGGCCCAAAGGCGTGCTCTACCTATGCCGTCCCATGGCCTCGAACTCGACTCTTTAACGCCCGACCGCGCAACGCCGGCGGCGCCGCAGACGAAACCCCCAAGTGTGCAGCGGAGAACGCGGGCAGCCGAACTGGATCACCGGCGCACTCGGCCCAGGCCGCCGCGGTGTGCACGCACGGGGCAGCGCAGGACCCGCTCTCCCATGCTCCAGCCCGAATCGGCTTCAACGAAAAGTACATTGCACGCCATACGGCCGTCGTTGGTTACTACGGTCGAGGCCGGACGCGCCATGGGGCAGCCGTCGGACGTGCTCGAGGAGAAGATCCGCGTCTTCGTGCGGTCGCGGCCGCCGCAGCCCGACGACGACGCGGCGCCGCCCGAGGACGGGGGCGGCTTCTTCCTCGGCGGCGGCGACGTCGCGCCGGCGTCGCCGGCGTCGTGCCTCGACGAGTGGTCCGCCGACGGCCGCGTCGTCTACCGCAAGCCCGGCGCGTCGCCGGAGAGCGCGCGGGCCTTCCAGTTCAGCGGCGTCTTCGGGCCCGAGTCGACCCAGGCCGACGTCTACGCGGCCTGCGCGGCGGACGTCGTCGCCGCGGCCGCGTCCGGCTACAACGGCACCGTCGTCGCCTACGGGCAGACGGGCGCGGGCAAGACGCACACGATGCGGGGCGTCGAGGCGCCGGGCAAGGCGCTCCACGCCGACGCGGGCATCGTGCCCCGGGCGCTCCGCGACCTCTTCGCCGCGCAGGGCGCCGCCGCGCGCGACGGCGTCGAGCTGAGCGTGTCCGTGAGCTACGTGCAAATCTACTGCGAGGCCCTCCTCGACCTCCTGGACCCGTCGAGCGCGTGCGCCCTGAGCATCCGCGAGCGGCCGGCCCACGCGGGCGGCGGCGTCTTCGTCGAGGGCCTCGCGCGCGTGCCCGCGGAGTCGGCCGAGGCCGCGTGGGACCTCCTCGCCGCGGGCGACGCGCGGCGCGCGACGGCGGCGACGAGCCGCAACGCGGCGAGCTCGCGGTCCCACGCCTGCTTCCTCGTCCACGTCGAGCGGCGGCCGCGCCTCGGGCCCCGGGGGACGTCGGGCGACGTGCCGCCGCGGCGGTCGACGCTCACGCTCGTCGACCTCGCGGGCTCCGAGCGGCGTCGAGCGACGGGAGTGTTTTTTCGCGTGAATTTCGCCCGAAGATGTGAAGAAATCCGACCCCGTCGCACTTGGTAGGCTCCGAGCGCGCGGCGGCCGTCGCGGGCAAGCCCCAGCGCCTCGAGGAGTGCAAGGCCATCAACGCGTCCCTCGCGGCGCTGGGCAACTGCGTCGCGGCGCTCGCCAAGGGCCGGCCCCACGTGCCCTACCGCGACTCCAAGCTCACGCGCCTGCTCTCGGCGTCGCTCGGCGGCGCCGCGCGGACGTCGCTCGTCGCCGCGCTCGTGCCCGGCGGCGACGCCGGCGGCGAGTCGCGGTCGACGCTCGAGTTCGCGGGCCGCGCCGCGCGCGTCGCCGTCCGCGCGGCGCCCGCGGAGGTCGCCGTCGACTACGAGGCGCTCCACGCGGAGGCGGCCGCGCGCGTCGACGCGCTCGAGGAGCGCGCGACGGACCTCGCGCTGGAGAACGAGCGCCTGACCGTCGAGGACGACGCGCTCCACGCCAAGGTGCGCGCGGCCGAGGACCGCGCGGACGCGCTCGCGCGGCGGCTCGAGGCCGCGGACGCGCGGCTCGACGCGGCGCGCCGGTCGCGGCTCGGCGACGCGGCGTCGGGCGCGGACGCCGTCGACGCCATCGAGGCGCTCCACGAGCGCTGGGCCAAGGAGACGGACCTGCTGGAGACGCGCCACGCGGACGCGCTCGCGAACGCGAAGCGGCGCGCGGAGGAGCGCGTCGCCGCGTACCGGTCGGCCGCGGACGCGGCCGCCGCCGACGGCGACCGCGCGGAGGAGGAGCTCACGGCGGAGCGCGTCGGCCACCTCGAGACGCTCGAGAGCCTCAACAAGACGAAGCGCGCGCTCGCCGACGCGGAGAAGCGCGGCGCGGCGCGCGTCGGCGAGCTCCTCGCGGAGCTCCAGGACCTCCGCGACGCGTCCGAGGACCTCGAGGCCGCGCTCGCGCGGGAGCGCGCCGCGGCCGCCGACGCCGCGGCGACGCTCTTCGACCGCGTCGCCCGCCTCGAGGCGTCGGCCGCGGACGACCAGCGCGCGCGCGACGAGAACTACGTCGACCGCGCGACCGTCGCGGAGATGGAGCGCCTCTTCGAGAGCACCGTCGAGAAGCTCACGGGCCGCCTCGCGGACCTCGAGGACGCGAAGACGCGCCTCGTCGCCGGCGGCCGCGCGCGGGAGAACATGAGCTCCGGCGCGAAGCAGGTCCTCGACAGCCTCGACGCGGGCGCGGACCTGCCGAACCTCCAGGACCGCCGCGGCCGCGCGCGCGGCGTCGCGTCCGGCGCCAAGGCCAACGCGGCGCGCCAGCCGTCCTTCGCGGCCCACGTCAAGGGCGCCCACGCGCGCCGCAACCTGCCCCAGCCGCCCCGCTTCTACTAGCGCAAGAGGTCGTCGCGCGGATATCGCTGCCGCTACTTATATGTATTCGTCGAGAACATAGTTCAATTTCGATGCCAATGCTTCGAGTCTATCTGTATTTCCCGACTATCCCCACGGAGCGACGGCGATCTTTGGGTAGCGTACAGGGCCGCATGACACCTCTGCTTCGTGCTATCGTGTAAGCGCGCCCTACGCCGGGGCGATCTCGACGGCGAGGCGCGCGCGCGACCGGCAGAGCGGGCAGCGGCAGAGAACGCCGCGCCGCGTCACGGAGGCCGTCGCCCGCGCGGCCTCGACGGCCGCCATGGCCTCGCCGCAGCGCGCGCAGAGGCGGTGCTCGCACTCGAAGGAGAGCGCGTCCGGCCCGAGCGGCTCGTAGCAGACGGGGCAGTCGCCGCCGGCCGCCGCGGACCCGCGCGCGGCCGAGGGGGGGGGCGGGGACCCGCGGGCCGCGCGTCGCCGGGCGACGGGGGCCGCGGCGTCGCCGCGGGAGCCCGCGCGGGGCGCCGCCCAGAGCTCGGCCTCGGAGTAGACCTGCGTCGCGAGGCGCCGGTCGACCTTGGGGGCCTTGCGCGCCTGGGCGGCCCGCGGCGTCCCGAGGCTCCGCTTCCGCCGGGCCGCCGCGGCGGCCGGGGGCGCCGGCGGCGCCGAGGGCGGCCGGGGCGGGAATTTCGCGGGCCCGGACGGCGGGCGGCGGCGGGCCCCCGACGACAGCTGCGGCGGGTCCCCCGAATAGAGCGCGTCGAAGGTCGCCAACAGGCGCCGCGCCGCCAGGTGGATCGCGTCGGTCGGCGGGTTGTACCACATCGCGTTTTGAAAGACGAGGCGGACGTCGGCCGCGAAGTCGTCGCCGGAGCCGTAGGCGCCGCCCTTGAGCTTCTTCGACACGGTGCCCAGATCCATGGGTCGCTTGATGACGTCGTGGTAGTCCGGTAGGTGGAATACGACGTCTACGGCCTCGCCGAAGTAGTTCCGGGCCTCGGCGTCGTCGGAGAGGGAGCGCAGCATGGTCTCGAACTTTTCTCGCCCGTTGCCCGCCGCGAGGCCGCGCGCGCGCTGGGCGCGCCCGGAGGCCGGCGGCGGCGCCGGCGCCGGCGCCGGCGGCGCGGGCGGCGGCGGCGGCGCGGGCGGCGGCGGCGCGGGCGGCGGCGGCGGGGCCGCGGGCCTCGGCCGCGGGGCGGCGGCCGCGGGCTTCGCGGCGGCCCCGCACGCCTGCGGCCGCAGGTGCGACGCCACGAGCCGCTTCGCGCGCTTCGACGGCGCCGTGACCGCGAGCGTCGCCAAGTCGACGGGCGGCTCCGGGAGGACGTCGCGCGAGTTGAAGGAGACGTACTCGCCGTCGTCGAAGACGATGCTCAGCGTGTCGTCGAAGACCGCGACGATCGTGCCGCCCCACCAGGCTTGGTCGCAGTTCGTGAACGCGGCCCAGCACCGGTCGCCGGACACCCAGGATTCCGCCGCGTCGCGCGACCGCCGAAAGTAGTTCCAATGGCACGGGCAGTCGGGGTCCTCCTCTCCCAGCGCGACCGTGCGGCACTCGGGGACGTCGCACGCGCCGCACGCCCAGGCGCCCGTGACGACGGCCGCGTCCGCGGACGGCGGGAGCACGCGCCACTTCGAGCAGAGCGTGCACTGGGCCCAGGTCGCGACGCGCTCCGGCTCCGGGGGCGCCTCCGGGGCCGCCTCCCGGTCGCGCTCCCGGGCCTCCGCGTCGGGGCGCCGCGCCTCGTAGACGGCGTGCGTCGCGCCGCGGACCGCCGCCGTCGGCTGCGGGCCGCCGAGCGTGCCGAGCGTGATCGGCCGCGCGACGAGCGCTCGGTCGTCCCGCTCGTCCTCCGCCGCGTCGAGCGCCCGGGCGATGCGGTTGCGGCCGACGGCGAGCGCGGCGACGCGGCTGTCGAAGTTGCCGAGGAACCCCGACGTCGGCAGCAGCTGCGCGCGCCACCGGCCGTCGGGGAGCGGCGCGACGCCACGCTCCTGCCGCGGCCACGCGGCGACGCGGCGGAAGCGCAGGCCGTTCGCGTCGGGCGCCGCGCCAACGACGCAGGCCCGCACGCACTCCGCGGAGAGCCCCCACTCGCGGCCCGCGTCCGCGCAGGAGCGGTACGCGTAGAGGTCGCGGCCGGTGGCCGGGTCGAACCAGGCGACCGACGCGAGCACGGGCGCGGGCGCGCGCCGCGTCGCGTGCTGGAACCGTTCGAGGGTCGGGAGGTCGTCGTGGAAGAGCCGCGTCACGAAGCGGCGGCCCCGGGCGCTCGAGAGCTCGCCCGCGCGCATCGCTCTCAGGACCTTGAAGAAGATGTCGCGCCGGCGTTGCGGTGTCGACTGTAGCGCGACGAGGAACGCGTAGAGTAGCGACGGGCGGAAGTCGCCGGGGTTCCCGTCGCGCCGCGCGGCCGGGCTCGCGGCGACGGCGACCATGTCGGCGCCGACCTTGGCCACGGCCTGCGCGTCGAGCGACGACGGGCGCTTCGCCGCGTGCGCGAACGCCGCGCCGTCCAAAGGCGAGTCGAGGTACCGCGCCACGACCCGCTCGCGCAGCTCGGCGACGAGGCCCCGAATCGAGGCCGGCGGTTCCGGCCCGACGCCCGTCGCAGGCGGCTCGTCGGCCATGGCGGCCGTCGCGCCCTCTCACGTGAGCTTCTGGACCAGAAGTTCTGGTGCTGGCGTCGATCGGGAGAGTCACCCGGCGCCGGCCCGACTCCTCGTGACGGTTTTTTGTCCCGAGGGATGAGCTCGCTCGCCTTGGATGTTGTGGTTAAATATTCGCTCGCCAGGACCGGCGGTGCGAGTTAGCCGCGGCCCGCGGCTCAGGGAGGAATCGAAGGGAGAGAGAACAGCGAAGGGAGGCGTAGGGAGGGCCACGGGAGGACACGACACCTGCGGTGCTACGCCTGGTGCTCTGGCCTTCTCTTACATCGGCCGCGCGCTCAGGGCGAGGGCGGCCCCGGCGACCGGCGGTGGTAGTCCGGCGACGCCGTCGAGGACGCCGTCGCGCCCGAGCTCAGCATCTTCGCGAGCGCGGACATCTGGAGCCCGCCGCGCCGCTCGCCCGGCAGCGGCAGGGACCGGAGGCCCCGGCGCCCGAGGGAGCTCTCGTCGTCGGAGAGGTCCGACAGGTCGAGCTCGCGGAGCGCCTCGACCGCGCGGCGCGCGTCCGCGGCCTCGGCCGCCGCGCGCGCGTCCGCCGCGGCCCGGGCGTCGCGCTCCGCGGCCCGGGCGTCGCGCTCCGCGGCCGCCTTGGCGCGCTTCTCGGCCTCGAGGGCCGCGCGGTCCTCGCGGACCTGGGACGCGAGGTCCTTGAGCGCCCGCGTCGCCGCGCTGAGCTCCCGGAGCGCCTCCTGCGCCGCGCGGTCCTGCGCCGCGCGCTCGACCTCCTCGCGCGCCGCGCGCTCCGCGTCCTCGCGCGCCGCGGCCGCGGCCGCGTCGCGCTCGCGCCGCTCCGCGGCCTCGCGCTCCGCGCGCGCGGCCTCGGCCGCGGCCTCGGCGCGCGCCGCGGCCGCGCGCTCCGCGGCCGCGGCCTCGGCGCGCGCCGCGCGCGCGGCCGCCGCGCGGCGGGCGGCCTCGGCCGCGGCCGCCGCGCGGCGCTCCGCCGCGGCCGCCGCGCGGCGGTCGGCCTCGGCGTCGGCCGCCGCGCGGCGGTCGGCGTCGGCCGCCGCGCGCCGCGCGGCCTTGGCCGCGCGGTCCGCGGCGCGGACGGCCGTGAGCGCGCCGAAGACGGACCCCGCGGCCGCGGCCTCGGCCGCGCACGCGCGCGGCCCGAGCGGGTCGGCCGCGAGGAGCGACGCGGTCCGCGGCAGGGCCGCGCGCGGGAGCTCGAGCGGCGGCGGCGCCGCCGGCGCGGCCCCGGCCGGCGCGGCCGGCGGCCGCTCCGCGCGCGCGGGCGGCGACGTCGGGCCCGCGGCCGGCGGCGGCGCCGCGGGCGCCGCCTTCGGGCTCGCGGCCTTCGGGCTCGCGGCCTTGGGGCTCCGCCGCTCCCGGTCCGCGCGGGCCCGGACCTTGACGCCGCGGTGCCGCCGCGGCGCCGCCGGCGCCTCCTCGCGGAGCAGCGACGCGACCGCGCGGTCGCGCGCGACGCGGCCGCCCCGGACGTTCGCGGCGGCGACCGCGGCGCCGAAGGCGAGGAGGAGCAGGAGCCCGGCCGCGGAGAAGACGTTGGGGAGCGACGGCACGGCGACGCCGCCGCGGGGCGCGGCCGGCCGCGGCGCGGCGCCGCGCGGCGGCTCGGGCGCCGTCGCCTTGCGCGGCGGCGGCTCCGCGACCGTCGCCTGGGCAGGAAAAGGGTGCGAAATTCCCAACTTCAAAGGCTCCGCTCTCGGCCGTTTTCCACTCGTTTCGGCTGATTTTTGGACGAGCGATCATCTCTCGGAGCGCTCTCGAAGCGGGGCTGCTTTTTCCGAAACGCGCGCGCGCGGAACACTCACGTTGAAGCGACGTTGAATCACCCTTTTCCTGCCCTGACCGTCGCGTCGTCGAGGACGTGGAGCTCGAGGTCGCCCGCGCGGATCGCGCTCTTGATCTTCTTGCGCATGAGCTTGGTCCAGTCGCCGACCTTGGCGCGCGCGCGGAGGTCGACGCCCGCGACGTGGAGCAGCCGCAGCGCGTCGCCGTGGCCCGCGGCCGCGGCCGCGCGCGCGGGGTCGAGCGACCCGCCGTCGCCGCCGACGCGCGCCATGTCCGCGCGGCCGCCGGCCCGGAGCGCCTCGAGGACGCGCACGAGGTTCTTGGCCGCGGCGACGTAGAGCGGCCACTCGCCCGTCTCCGAGTCCGCGAGCTCCGGGTCCTCGCCCGCCTTGACGAGCGCGACGGCCGCGTCGCTGTCGCCCGCGCGGAGCGCCTCCCGGAGGAACGCGCCGTCGCCGAGGCCCTCGACGCCCGCGCGGATGAGGAGCAGCACGCAGTCGAGCTTCCGCCGGCGCACCGCGAGGAGCAGCGGGCTCAGGGTGCCGCCGCGGCCGTCCGGCGGGCCGCCGTCGAGGTCCGCGCCGGCCTCGACGAGGACCTGGAGCGCGTGGACCTTGCCGTGGGACGCCGCGAGCGACGCGGCGCTCTGGCCGTCCGGGCCCGCCGCGCCGAGGTCCGCGCCCCCGGCCGCGAGCGCGCGGAGCGCGCGGTCGTAGCCGAGCTTGGCCGCGAGGAGCGGCGGGCCGAGGCCGTCGCGCGACCCGGCGCCGAGGTCCGCGCCGCGCGCCGCGAGCGCCTCGAGCGTGGCGACGTCGTTGTTGAGCACGGCCGCGACGGCGGCCGTGGCGCCGTCGGGCCCCGCGAGCGCCGAGTCCGCGCCGCGGTCGAGGAGCTTCGCCGCGGCCGCGCGGTCGCGCCGCCGCGCGCAGATCGCGAGCGGCGGGCCGCCCGCGGGCCCGCCCCGCGGGAACACGAGGTTCGCGCTGAGCGGCGCGACGTCGAGGAGCGCGTCCAGGACGTCGAGCCGGCCCCGCGCGGCCGCCGCGTGGATCGGCGCGCCGCGCGCGGGCTGGAACGAGTCGACGGCCGCGCCGGCGTCGAGGAGCAGCCGCGCGAGCGCCGCGTCGCCGCGCTCCGCGGCGACGTCGAGCGCGCCGACGAGGTGGCGGTCCTCGTCCTCGGACCGGCCGACGGCGCCCGGCCGCGCGCCGCGCTCGAGGAGCGCGGCGACGACGGCCAAAGCCCCGGCGTCCGCGGCGGCGGCGAGCGGCGCGTCGCACGTCGCGAGCAGCGGCGTCGCGGCGCAGACGCGGCCGTCGACGCCGCGCCGGTCGGGCTTCGGGAGCGGGAAGGGCCGCATGCGCCGCGCGGCCCACTTGTCCGCCTCCTCCGTCTCGAGGTCCGCGAGCGCGGCGTCGAGCGCGTCGACGTCGTCCGCCGCGATCGCGCGCAGCAGCGCGCGCTTCGCGCCGGCGGGACCGCGGGCCGCGCGCGGGACCCGGTGGCACGCGTCGCCGACGAGCGCGACCTCCCACGTGCGCCACTCGCCGCCGACCTCGAGCGCGCCGACGAGGTCCGCGCCGGCCTCCGCGAGCGCGACGAGCGCGCCGAGGCGGCCGCCGCGCGCCGCGGCCCACGCCGGCGACCGCGCGGCGACCTTGGCGGCCTTGCCGCCCCGGCGCCAGGCGACGACGCGGTCGACGTCGCCGCCGAGCGCCGCGAGCGCGGCGACCGTGCCCGCGCGGCCCCAGGCCGCCGCCGCGAAGAGGGGCCACTCCATGGCCTCGTCGACGAACTCGACGTCCGCGCCGTGGCGCGCGACGAGCGCGTCGACGACGGCCGTTTCGCCGAGGCGGCTCGCGCGGACGAGCGCGCGGCCCGTGGCCCGCGCGTCGTGGGCCGCGAGGCGGAGCACGGCGTCGACGGCCGCGACGGAGCCCGCGTCGACGGCCGCGTCGAGCGCGCCGCCGGCGGCCGCGGCCGCGCCGCCGTCGAGCCGCGCGAGCGCGTCGAGCGCGCGCGCCTCGCCGGCGAGCGCCGCGTAGACGAAGGGGCTCGCGCCGTCGGCCGTCGCCGCGCGGAGCGAGTCGGGCGCGTGGCGCGCGAGCACGTCGAGGCACGCCGCGCAGCCCGCGCGCGCGGCGAGGTGCGCGGGCGTCTCGCCGTCCGCCGTCGCCGCGCCGAGGCCCGCGCGCGTCGCCGGCTCCGCGGCGAGCGCCTCGAGCGCGGCCGCGTGGCCCCGCGCCGCCGCGGCGCGCGCGGGCGCCGCGCCCGACTCGGGCGCCGCGGCGCGCGCGAGCGCGGCGACGCAGCCCGCCTCGCCGGCGGCCGCGGCGGCGACGAGCGCGGCGGGCGTCGCCGCGCGCGCGGCGGCGCCGCCGAGGAGCGCGGCGACGACGGGCTCGTGGCCCCGCGCGGCGGCGGCCGCGAGCGGCGCGCGCCCGTGCGCCGAGGGGTCCGAGCTCAGGAGGCCCGACGACCTGCGCGGCAATCAGCTCTTGATGATTTCAAGGAAAATTTGAAAAAGTGTGATGACTCGATACAATTTGAAAAATGTAAAGACCGCCGGTTCGGGGCGTCCCGGCCAAACTTCGACGTGAATTCTCCCGGTCACATCGAAGTCGATGTGGCTGACGTTCGAACGAGTCGTGTGCTCTCGTCGAGAACTCCGCGGAGCGCCCACAAAGCGAACCCGTCTCGCGCGCGCGCGTCGAAGTCGGGTCGAAGGTTTGGTGTCCGCGCGGCGGACGACTGCGGCGCGCCGGCCGCGAGGAGCGCGCGCACGGCGCCCAGGTTGCCGGACGACGCCGCGAGGTGCAGGGGCGACTCGCACGACGCGTAGTAGGACGTGACCTAGGGCGCGGCGGCGCGCGGGGTGAAGGCGGGATCACCCGTCGCGACGACCCGTCGCGGCGGCGTCGCGCGGCGCTCGCGCGTCCGGGCCGCCGTCGCCCCCCCCCCCCCCCCCCCCCCCCCCGCGGCGGGCGGGCCGG
>Ga0257106_1001693_pt1 | contig 10653 bp, 5 predicted proteins | sample LP_taG_3_FD_190177 | JGI IMG/M metagenome (GOLD analysis project Ga0257106, IMG submission 190177) | Marine microbial communities from Northeast Subartic Pacific Ocean, Canada - LP_J_2011_P26_10m | ecosystem: Environmental > Aquatic > Marine > Oceanic | place: Canada: Northeast Subartic Pacific... | reverse complement strand
CGCCGAGGTTGCCCGCGACGCCGAGGAGGAGGAACATCGCTTGCGTCGTCGCGTGGCCTTTCTGGAGGACGTTGCCGTCGATCGCGGAGGGGTCACCTCCCGCGATGTGCGCGTGGCCGACGGCGTCGGAGATGAATGCGAGCGCGTTCAGTGTGAGGCCGAGGACGTACGGGGAGTCGGGATCAGACTCCCAGATCTTAACCGCGGCCATGAGAAGCTGGTTGGCGACCAATAACGCCGCCACGCAGTGCTGCGATGGATGGGAAGAGAAATGGGCTTCAATGTTAGATTATCCGCCAATTTGCACAATCTGCTGGATCCACCGGTAGAACCGGGCGCGTGTGATCGGGATCGGGACGCGCGCGTCCGTCACCGCGAGTGAAGAGACGTCGATGGGGCGCACCTGCATGAGGGACGCGCCGCTGAAGTCGCGCTCCGGGAATTTCCCCTTGAACGGCTCCGTGTTCGTCACCGGCTTGACGATTAGCACCTTGGCGTACTTCTTCGCGATGCGGGAAAATCCTCGGCCGATGCGGGGGACGGCGAGGGGGAGGACGGGGAGGACGAAGGGAAGCGCGGCGGCCATCGTATTTGCGTGGAGTACGTAAAGGTAAAGGGTACGAGCGGAGCGTGCGTGTGCGTGAGTGATCGATCGTGGTCTCACGTTCCTAGGTTTCTGGAATTGACGTTTTTTTCTGGAAGACTCTTATCTGTGAGGTATGCACTAGGAAACGAGCCTTTGGCTGTGATGAATCATTTCAAACCGAAACCGATGGTGCTACAATCTCACGCCTCCGAGCCGACGGCGCGGAGGAGGAACTCGAACGCCGGGTTAGTCGCGAGCGTCTCCGGGACCTGGATGGCGTTGAGGTCAATCTGCGACATGGTCCCCGAGATGTCGTCGATTGTGAAGTGGATGGAGCTGTCGTCGTCCAGGAGGAAGGAGTTGGACATGTTCGTGTTCTGGTCCTTCATCATGAGCTCCTTCATCGCCACGAGCACCTCCTGGGACACGGTCTCGGTGCCGTACTTGTCGTCCCAGTACATGGTGGAGATCCTGTACAGCTGCTGGATGGACAGCACGGGGCACAGCTCCAGGGTGATCTCGTTGAGCGTCTTCTTGGGCTTCTGGTGGATCACCAGGAGCTGCACAGCCTGGCGGATGTACCGCAGCTCCTCCCACGCGTTACCCGTCCAGTCCTTGTACTCGATGAGCCAGTTCTCGAGCTCGGCGAGGCCGGTCTTGATGTACTCGCCGTTGCTGAACGAGCAGCACTCGCGGCGGAGCAGAAGCGCGTTGAAGAGCTGGACGTTGATGAAGCAGAAAATCTGGGTGAAGAACTTGCGAACCAGGAACACGGGTACGTGGTTGGCGCGCATGACCGTGAGCAGGGTGTCGAGGCAGTCGAGGATGGTGCGCCAGTGCGTGCCGAGCTGCTGGCCGAGCTGACCGCCCGCGGCGGCGGGGGACTTGAGGCCGTTGACGCCGCCGCCCCTCCTGCCGCCGGTGTCCCCGCCCCTCTGCCTGGGCGCCTGGATGCACGAGCCGAGCTGGGGGGTGATCTCCTTCTTCATGTTATCCCTCAGGAACCCGTAGATCTTCTCCACGAACGCGGTGAGCTGCTGCTTGAACAGGAACGCGGGGTACTTGGCGTCAACCTGCCTCACGCCGGGGATGCCGGGCGTCTCCGCCTCACCCTCCTTCTTGGTCGGGGTGCGGCTGGCGAGCAGCCTGGAGTTGAAGCGCTCGAAGATGCTGCCGCCGCCCGAGCGCTTGGCCCGCCCGCCCGCGCCGCCGGAGCTCGTCTTGAGCGTGCGCTGCAGCAGGTGCAGGAGCGTAAAGGTGTTGGACAGCCAGTAGGTGAGCTGCGCGTTGTTATCGGTGTTGTTCTCAACCGCGACGGACATCTGGCCCATGATGCGGTCAAACAGACCCGTGCGCTCCAGCTCAAACACCCGCCAGTGCAGCAGCGAGCGGAACGTGACGCACGCCAGGATGGGCTGCCCGCCGCTGAACCCAATCTCGCCGCCCTTCTCGATGGTCGCGAGGAGTACCTCGTGGTCCGCCTGCGCCCGCGCGTTGGCGAGTGAGACGCGTTTGGCGTCGAGCTCCGCCTGCTGCCTCTCGAGCTCGTCGTCGTTCCCTTTCCCCGGGGTTGACACGAACGAGTCGGGTGTGCCGGGGGATAGGGCGCCGCGGGAGGGTGAGAGGACGTGCTTGGACGCAGCCTTGGCGATGTTCTCCTTGGCCATCTGCTTGAGGCGGGTGTTCTCCGCCTCGAGCATCATGACGCGCTCGCTGAGCTCCTTGTTCTGGTCGCCGAGCTCCTTGTTCTCGTTGGCAGCCTCCATGAGCTGGGCCTCGAGCTCTGCAACCTTCGCCTGCTCGGTCTCGAGCGCGGTCTTAGCCTCGGCCTGAACGCGAGCCGCCTCCTCCTGCATGGCAACCTCCTTCGCCCGGAGCGCCTCGAGCTCCCTCGCCTGCGCCGCCGCGGCAGCAGCCTGTCGCTCCTCCTCAGCCTGCCTCTCGGCCGCCTCGCGGGCGATTCTCTCCTTCTCAGCCTGCTCGTCCGCCAGTCTGGCAGCCTCAGCCGCCGCCGCCTGCCTCTGTTTCTCCATCTCAGCCTGCATGGCGGCCATCTTGGCCTCCATCTCAGCCTGCTCCTTGGCGCGTTGAGCCTCAGCCTCAACCTGCTTGCGCCTCTCAATCTCAGCCCTGGTGCGCTCGAGCTCGAGCTTCTTCTCGAGCTCGCTCTTCGCCTTGAGCAGCGCGCCAGCCTCCTGAGCCTCGCGCTTCTTCGTGGCGAAGGCCCTCCTCGCCATCTTACAGCGCCACGCGCACTGCAACGCAACCGTGGCTCTTCTGCCGGAGAGAAACTCTTCGCGCGCCCTGCACATGCGCACATGGGACTGGATCAGGAGGGCGGCCCTCTCCTTCCTCATGGCGAGGTACCTGGCCCTCGCCGCGATACCCCTCGCCACCGCCTGGATACGAATCGTCGCCGACTTGACCTTGCCAAAACGACGAAGCGCCATCGCGCACCTCGCCCTCGCCTGGCACTTGATCGCCGCACGCTCAAGGCGCATAGCCTTGACCAGCCTCCTCGCGAGTAGGCCCCTGGTCCACCTGCTGACCATCAGCGCCGCAGCCTTGGTGGTATTGTACGACTTGACATGCTGCGCGCGGCGGACAAATTTCTGGATGTTGGTCGCCGCGGCGTCGAGCTTCTTGTGCCTGAGCACGTCGAGCACCGCCATCTGACCCGCTCGCAGGAAAACCTTCGTCTTGCCCAGCTGCCAAGTCTCCAAGCCGGCTCCGTCGAGGATCTGCTTGATGACCTTGCCCTCCTCGCCGGGCTTGAACAGGGCGTCCTTGTCAGCCGTGAGCAGTCCGAACCTGTCGAGGAACTCGTCGATCGGCTTGCGGCTCGGGTAGCCGGCGCAGCTGATTCGCACAGCCTCGAGCACGCCGCCGCACCGAAGCTGGTGGAGCACGTTGGCCCCCTCAAAGTTGCTCGGCACGTTCAGGCCGTTGGGCTTGATGCACCGAATGTAGTGCGGCGCGGTCTCGTTGAGTTTGGTCATGAGCGACGCGAGCTGACCCTTGAACGACGCGGCGATGGAGGTGAACTTCATGGCGGATCGTCCGCCCCGCTTGTTGGAGTCCTCGGGTTCGGGTTTGGCCTCGAAAACGTTGGCGAGGAGCTCGAGCGTCGACGCGGCCAGCAGCTGCTGGTGCTCAGCCACGACGAAGTCCTTGTTCTTGTCTAGGAAGGAGTCGCTCTCGTACGTCACCTCGCCCGCATAGTGCGTCAGGGTAAACGCCGTCTGCGAGCGCTTGGGCTTGGCGAACCTCGTGTGCTTACCGTCGAGAGCCTGGTAGAGCTTCTGCGCAAACTGCTCGTAGGTGGTCGCGGGGAACATGCACGCCTCGTCGAGGAGGGAGATGATGCCCGTGTTCTTCTTCTCGATCAGATCCAAGACGTCCTGGTTGTCCACGAACTCGATGTAGGACCAGTCGATGGCCTCGCGCTCGTACTCTTCCTGTTCCTGCTTGAACACGTGCTGGTTGAAGTGCTGCTGGAGCTTCTCGTTGGCGAGGTTGATGCAAAACTGCTCAAAGGAGTTCGTCTTGAACGACTCAAAGCCGTAGATGTCGAGGACGCCGATGAAGGTGTCGCTCTCGGCATCCTGACCGATGCTTTCGTTGATCTTGGCGACGAGCCAGTCGAACAGCCGGGAGTAGAGCGTCTTTGCGAGCGAGTCCCTGTTGCTCGAAGCGGCGGCGGCGTCGAGGGGCTTCTCGATGCTCCCGTCCCTGGTCACGATGGTGCGCGTCTTGAGCGCCTTGGCGAGTCGTTCCGCGTCGATCATCATGACCGCCGCCGCGTCGTTGAGTGCAGCCTTCGACTGATCGTCAGCGAGCTCGCAGCCGTCGTCGGCGTCATCCGATCCCTTGAACGTGACGTTGCCGAGGTGGAGGATACCCGCCACGACTCGCATCACGCTCTCCTGGTCGTGCTTGGAGATGCCGACGACGTCCATGGCGTGCCTAGTCGCCGCGTACTCCTCCGCATTGTCCATCCCTTTGAGCGTGTAGCATGATGACTGGTTGGTGTAGTGGTAGTCCGCGGGGGTCTTCAAACGAAGCTCCTTGCGCTCATCTTCAGAGGCGCCGTCGCAGAGCTGGTAGAAGATGTGGAAGTTTCGCTCCGGGTCGTTGATGCTGACGATGCGACTGCGCTCGAGGAGGTACGTCCTGATCGCCGCGCCGCTGATCCTGTTCTTCTTATCGAACTGAATCTCCACGAACTTGCCGAACCTCGACGAGTTGTCGTTGCGCACCGTCTTGGCGTTGCCGAAAGCTTCCAGCAGCGGGTTGGACTCGAGCACCTGCTGCTCCACGGGCCTGGCGCTCTCCAACGCCGTCTGGTCCGGGTGGTGTTCGACACCGTCGGAGCTGCCGCCCATGTGCGCGAGGTAGTGCATGATCTGCTTGGTCGTCTCCGTCTTACCCGCGCCGGATTCGCCGGACACCAGGATGGACTGCGAGTGCGACTCCTTCACCATCGTGCGAAACGCAGCCTCCGCGATGGCGAAGACGTGCGGGCTCAGCTCGCCCAGCTGCATGCCCTGGTACTGGTCCATCATGTGGTGGTCGTAAAGGTGGGGCAGGCGCTGGAACGGGTTCACCTGCGCGTGGGAGAGGCGGGAACGGGGCGCGGTTGGGGTCAAGGCGGGTCGGTCGGTTTTTTGGGATCGTTTGATTCGACACGGGGGTTACGTTGAGTCGGTGTGAACGAGGCGGTCGTGGCGGGTTCGGGTCGTGGACGCACCGCGATGAGGATGGAGCCGGTGTAGGTGTAGATCTCGTCGAGTCCGTAGCGCGACTGCAGGTTGTTCAGCACGCCCGGCTCGTGGAGGTAGTTGAGCTTCACCATGTCCTCCTGGGTGGCCTTCTCGCAGAGGCTGCAGTCGGCAGCGGGGACCACCTTGTCCCCGGCTCCCGGAATCTGCACCGTGACCTTATCGCCCTCGATGGAGGTGACCTCGCCGGAGATGTAGGCCTCTTCACCACCATCGGGAAGCCATACCTTGACTCCCACGGCGATGGCGTTCACCTCGGCAACCGCGTCGGTCGCGCCCATGGTTGACTCAAGCTGCTGACACAGAGCCGTTGGCTAGTGGGCAAGATTTATTAGGAGACCGCGATGGGCGCGCGTGGTCCCCGGACTCTTGACCCTCTGAGCTTGGGATCCCAGCCGAGCGGTGTCACACGCGTCACTCGTTTGGTCACGCGATGTGTCGCACCCGCTTGGGATGTCGCCCGGTGCTTCTGGCACGCAAGCCAGATCTTCAGGGGTCCTTTCGGTTTTTTCGTCAAGTCCGGTCGAGTCTTTTTTTGTTGCCTCGGTTTTTTATCGAGCGCCTCAGTCGGCGGGGCGCTAAGGCGGCTCAGGAGCGCAGGCCGCTCGAGACGCCAGGCAGAGGTGATCCCGACGGCGATCAGGTCAGCACGAACGCGTGCAAAACCGCGGGGGCGAGTCAGCGACGGGACGGTTCCCGCGCGTGCGGTGCTCTCATCAGCACGGGGGGAACACTGAGGGGCGGAGAGGAAGAGGATGACAACATCCACGTCCGGCGCGCAACTCGGGGCGTATCGGAACCTGACTGACAAGTTCATCAGGTTCCGCGACCAGGCGCGAGGTAACTTCGGCTTCGCGACGTCCGAACGCCAGAGCGAAGCGGCGTCCACCAGGCTGCTCGAGGCTGCGCTCGGCAGCAGCAGCAGCATGGGTCTCGGACACGGAGAAGAGGGCTCGGGGCTGGAGGGCCTGTCCGCCACCCTGCCCCCCGCGTGGGTGGACTTCAGCGAGGAGGTCAGCGCGGACATCAACAGGATCAAAAACAAGCTCAAGGAGCTGGCGGCCGCGCACCACAAGGCGTTGCTGCCCAACTTCGACGACATGGGCAACGACAAGGACGACCACGTTGTGGAGATTGTCACCCAGGACATCACCAGGCTGTTCAAGCGGTGCGAGGCTCGGCTGCGGGCGCTCAACGACGCGAGGGGTGCGCAGCAGGAGACGGTTATCATCAAGAACGTCCAGCGTAAGCTCGCGACGGAGCTGCAGAAGCTGTCCCAGGAGTTTCGCAAGATGCAGAAGGACTACCTCCAGCGGCTCAAGCAGCAGGAGGGGCGGGGGCCCGGCGCGAGCGGCGTGGACGACATCTTCGGGTGGGACGCGGCCACCGGCGGCGGCGGCGGGCAAGGGCTGGCGGATCCGGGATTCAGCCAGAATCAGATGCAGCGACTGGATCGGGCGGAGGCGGTGAATATCGAGCGAGACCAGGAGGTGACGAAGATTCTGCAGTCCGTCAACGATCTGGCGGGGGTGATGAAGGATCTGAGCGTTTTGGTGATTGACCAGGGGACGATCTTGGACCGCATCGACTACAACTGCGAGCAAGTGGAAATCACGGTGGACGAGGGGAGGAAGCAGCTGGTTAAGGCGGAGACGCACCAGAAGAGCACGAGGATGATCACTTGCATTTACTTCCTCATGGTCATGATCGGCCTGATGACCATGGTGGTGATCTTCCAGAAAATGTGAAAGCACGACTCGAGGGGTCGAGGATTGAAGGGGATAGCTCGTCAAATATAACAAAAGTCTTACTTTCGAATGTTAAAGTCCGGTGCGAATTAATATGGCACCGACGTCGTATTATGGTCGGTATATTAAGGATGAATCGGGTCCCTCTGAGGCCGGTCATCAGAAGCAAAAAGTCAGCCTTCCCTTTGGGCGTCGCCGAAAGGGTCCAGGACACTCCCAGCGGAATGCTGCTCCGACTTCATCGCGGCACTCGATCCCTGGCTGCCTTCAGTGCCACCGTTGGACTCCGGTATGGTGATAGCTACGTCTTTATCCGACCGATCGTGTTGATAGTGGACATTGTCCCAGTATCCATATCCCGGCGCGGATTGTTGGCCGCGGTTGCGTCCGCTGGGGCTCTGGTCCCGACTGCTGCCGCCGCTGCCACCCGGGCTCGGGGACGCGCTACCCGTCCTATTTCCCTCCTCGACATCCTTGAAGGCGTACGCCATGGATTTATCCGCCCTCGATGATGAGCGATTCTGCAAGGCTATCCCGGCGGAGTCGCTGCTGTTGTGCGTGGAACCCTCCATCACCTCGCTCAGCGCCATCGCAAACTTGGCGGCGTCACCGGCACGAACCCTCATCTCCATGGAGTGCTGCGCGCCGTCCCTCGTCTTGAACGTGAACACGGTGGTCTGGAACTCCGTATACGACCTACCGCCGTGTTGCGACGCGTCGATGCCCTTCATCTCGTCGTTAAGGTTCACCCTCAGCGTGTGCATCGACCACTGGACAGCGTAAATTGTCAGCGAGCAAATGACGGTGACCCACAGCACGAGCGCGAGCAGCATGAGCAGGTTGGCGCCCAGCAAGCTCCCGGAGTTCTCGCAGCCCATGAACAGCCCGCACGGAGCCTTGTACTCTTTGCCTTCGTACATCTCGTCCCTCGGGAAGTTCGGGTACTTGAGCAGGTATGACTTCTTGGTCATGAAAAACGCCGGCGCGATTGTGCCCCAGATGCCTCCAAAGAGGTGAATGGGGACGGCGTCCACCACGTCGTCCACCCTGAAGATGATGAGCATCTTGGAGGACGCGACGTACACAATTCCGGCGATGAAACCGATGACGATACTGAACCAGACGTCGATCATGCCCGCACAGCCGGAGATGGACACGAGGCCGCACAGCACGCCGTTGTTCATCCTTCGCGGTTCCATCTTTTGATTCGGGATGAGGTGGTCCAGGAGCATGACCGTCGCCCCACCCATCGCGGCGCTCAAGGTGGTCGTCACGACACTCTTCGCGGCGAGAATGCTGGCTCCACCCTGAAGCGTCATCGTCGCCACGCTGTTAAATCCGTACCAGCTGAACCACATGAAGAGGGTTCCAATCGTCTGGAACACGGGCGACTGCATCGGCATCTCCATCACGATGTTGCGGTTGTACCTGCCCACCCTCGGGCCGACCGCCACGCAGGCGATGAGAGCCGCGAGCCCTCCGGTCACGTGCACCACGCCCGAGCCCGCGTAGTCCACGGCTCCCACGCCCAGGAGAAGCTCGTTCGGTCGCGTCAGGGGCGACGCCCAGCCCTTCTCGGACCAGCACCAGTGCGCCACCACCGGGTACACCAGCGCGGTGATGACCATGGAATACACGGCGTACGCTTTGAACTTGAAGCGCTCCGCGACCGCGCCGGAGACGATGGTGGTGCTCGTGGCCGCGAAGGCGAAGCTGTAGAACCACTTGGAGTACTCGTACGCCTGCATGTTGAGCACGTCCTCGTCGTCGAGGTCCACCATCTTTGTGAAGGTTTCCGTACCGAGCGCGAAATCGGTCGTGCCGATGAACTCGCCCTCCCTGCTGTGCAGGAACGCAAAGCCGAATAAATAGAACGCGATCGCGCTGCAGCACACGTCGAGAAGGTTCTTGAAGAGGGTGTTTTTGGTGTTGCGGATCGAGACTGCGCGCGTGAAGGGGGAGGACGGACGGTGAGGGGGAGGTTGCGGAGGTGAAAAAAAAAAAGCACGTCCGTGCATGTTTTGTCGGTCAGGCGGTGTAGAACAGGCGGCTCGGCGCGGGGAGGGGACTCACCTGAGCCGACTTCAAGCAGGGCGAACCCGCTCTGCATGAAGAAGACCATGGTCGCGCCGTAGATCAGGAAGAACACGTCACTCGGCATCTGCACGTCGGAGAGAGGGAACGAGGTGAGCGAAAGGCGTGTAGGTTTGTTTTGCGGCGCACTGCCCACACTGAACGAACATTCTCTGTTCGTCGGGCCGGGGGCGGCGGTGGAACGGGCGCGGTGAGCACTTACGGATCCCTCATGCTGTGACATGGTGTCGTCGAGGTATGTCAACGACCTTCTCAAGACGATGGAACGCGAACGTTCGTGTGGCGCGTCGTGTAATACCGACGCGACGGCGGCGCCAAGAGTTCGTTATTACGTATATTTCGCAAAAAGTGACAACGTTTTTCACGTGGTTGGAACTCGAGGACGGCCAGGCAGAATATCACTCTTTGCAAAACTGATGTCCCAACCGGGGCCGAAACTTTTTGGAGTGGATTTTGAAAAGCGGATATCCGCTGGATTTTTTCGGACTTTATCATAGAGCAAACAGTTACGACCATTGCCCGGAAATTGAATTTCAGCGGATTTGGCCGAAATTTTTCGAGTTTTTCTCAGACATCAGTTTTGCAGACGGTGATACGCGGTGGACCCTGGGAGATAGATGGTGATAAACAGGGTCGTATGAGTTTTCCCGGTATAATTTCCCAACAGAACGCGTGTCACCACAAGTAAGATTTGTAAGCTTACACGCCGTGAGCCGCCGTGAGAAGAGTCACCCGGGGACGGTTCGACCTTTCGCTCCTCGGATCTTATCGGATATTATCTACCCAAATCAGACCCCCTCCTTAGCTGTCGTTTTGGAGCTCAATCTGGGCTTGAGGCTCAAGCCCAAACCCGACAATCTTCCCCGCGCTCCCCCCACGCGCGCATTGCGTTCTGAGCACACAGGACGACGCCTTGACTTCTCAGCTACGCCCTGGCGAGGTTTTACATCGATCCGTGAAGTATCGAGGCGTCGGGGGGCTGAAGGCGAGCGTCGAAGCATGCCAAAAACTTTCGCGAACAACATTTCCGCGACGATTTTCGTAAAATACCCATACGAAATCGAGGCTCCAAAACGACAGCCAAGGCGGGGGTCTGATTTGCGTAGATCGGAGTCGTCTCGAGTTATTTTGACCGCATTCCCCAGCACAACGCCACACGCCATGGAGGCACCGCTCCGCTTCCCCGAGCACGAGGCTTTTCTGCGCTTCGTCCATTCCGCGCCCGGTGGAGGTGACGAGCTCTACCTCGGCCGGGCACTGCCGGGTGCCATAGAGCGATATGTCAAGTTTTGGCTCCCGCTTGTCAGCCATTCAATTGGGTCCGAGGGCCGAGGCGACGCACCTCTCATCCCGCCAGTCGATATCGCGTGGGTGTGGCATCTTCACCGGCTCGCGCCGCGCCGATACGCCACGTACTGCACGGAGCGATTCGGGCGGGTCCTAG
>Ga0257106_1001692_pt1 | contig 10670 bp, 2 predicted proteins | sample LP_taG_3_FD_190177 | JGI IMG/M metagenome (GOLD analysis project Ga0257106, IMG submission 190177) | Marine microbial communities from Northeast Subartic Pacific Ocean, Canada - LP_J_2011_P26_10m | ecosystem: Environmental > Aquatic > Marine > Oceanic | place: Canada: Northeast Subartic Pacific... | reverse complement strand
CTTCCCACGTCGGGGTGAATATAGAGAACAAGCGCAAGATTTTCAGAATGATTCTGTTCGACGCGTGCGCGCGCAGCTTTTTCAAGGAGAGCATTGGACACAATAAGACGACACCGTCGGCGTATAACTTCGGATACTCGATAGCCGCTCTCGCGACGACGAACCCGCCCATCGAAACGCCCGCCGCGAACACTTTCTTTCTACCGCCGTTGTTGCCGCTACTCCCGTTTCTCTTTCGACTCCCTCTTCGACTACCGCGAGTATTCTCATCATCATCATTAGTATTAGTATTCCCACCGTGCCTCTCTCGCACGAGTTTCATAAACCGCGCGTTATCCTCCACTAAATCTGATTCGCGTTCCATAAACGCCTTGCATCCTCTCGCGCATTCGCTCCTCCCGGCGCCTTGGTGATCGTACGCGTAAAACGTCAAGCCTCTTTTATTCATCCTTTCAATCCAGCTGTTTTTATACTTGTTCCTCGCGGTTCCCATTGGAATGCTTTGGAGCCATTCAAACATGGCGTGCGCTCCGGAACCGTGCGCGCCGACCACGACGCCGATCTCTGAATCCTTTTCTTCTTCTTCTTCCTTTTCTTCAAGAGTTGCTCTTCGTCGTCCGTCGTTCTTCTTCGCGTCTTTTCCCGACGACGACTTTTTCCCGTGACCATTACCGGAGGCATCCCACGCGTACCATCGTATCTTCATCCCTTGCGCGTTGACGAAAAAGCCAGTTCGACTGATGTTGGCGCATTTCAGAGCGCATTCTTTTTCCCAGTTTTTGCGCGGGAGGTGGTGTAAAGGGTCGTCGTCCTCGTCGTTTTTGTTCTTCTTCGCTCTCATCTTTGATTGTTTCCCAAGAGTCAGTTTGTGGTGATAAAAAATTTGTGCCAGAAAGAAGATGTTTGGAAAAACAACCACCTCTTTCACTCATATATGCATGAGTTTTTGGTGCAGGTGTGGTGTGTAGAGTAGTGTGGCGAAAACGGGTGGTTACTTAGTATTCTAAGCGCTTTAAAAATGCCCCGTATTGCTCTTCTGCTTTTTATTAAAATACATGTTGTCGAGAGACTACATTCAATTCTCTTCTTCTACCTGCGGCGGATATTCTTTATTTTACATATTTTGTTCTTCTTGTTGTTGTCGGGGGTGATGTTCCCAACGATCGGCAAACTGCGGGAAGGAGGACGCCTTGGCGCGCTCGAGCGCGTCTCGGGATTCGTTGTCGAGAAACTGACACTCGTCCCAGACTTGATCGGCACCAATTTTGTCCGCGTTAAAGTCTAAGAAGGAAGAGGCGTTGATTGTTGTTGGTGTTTTTGTCTTCTTTGATGTCTCTTCTGTGTCGTCTTTGCTCAATCGAATGACGCACTCGGCGATGGCGGCAGCCGTGTTCGGGTCCACGCGGTCGTCGTCCAATTCGCACTTGACTCGTTTTTCGAGAATTTTGCTAATCATGACGTTCGTGAGTTGACCTTGGATGCCCGAGCGGACTGATTCGTCCATTAAGTTGACTCTTGGGACCATCATTGCGTCCGCTAAGCATCGACTGTTTGAAAGCGCGACGAATGGTGTTGCGTTGTTGGAAGTTGACATGCCGCCTATGGATTCCGACCATCGAGAGACGAGCGAGACGCACTGTTTCAAGTGCGCTCCGGCGGAGAAGCTCACGACGCCTTTTCCCGGGATAAGATTAGCAATATCTTCGATGTGATCGACGATATCGCTAGTATTATCCTCCATAGATAAAACGGTTCCAACTAATGCGTTATCTAACCGAGAAAGTATCGCTCGTAAGATGGCCGCGTTGGCGACGGCCAAGCCGGGCGCTTGGTTCGCAGTTTCGTTGACACCTAGAAGAATCGCAGCGCGATCTAAAGCGCGAACGTAGACGCGCCCAACGCGTTCGCCGTCACCTTTCAGTTCGTTTCGTTTCTCCAAAGATTCCGCCGCACACTCGTCGTCGCTCGTGCACATGATGGATGGATATATCGCGCGGCGCCACACGGCTTCAAATGCAAACGTGAACGTTTCGTCTCTCAATTTCCTGGCATCTTCCCAAGCCGTGGATAGAGTATTGCCCTTCGATTTCAAACCTCTCCCAAAGGCGGCAATTTGCACCCAGATTGCAACGAGCTGCTTTGGTTCATCGAACGCGTACCCTCGAATACATCCACTGAATGCATCGAGGACGCGGTAACATCTCTCGTCTCTTGACGCTTCATCGTCTTGAAAGGCATATGCAAATAACGCTTTGGCGACGACGAAATTCTCCGTCGTTTGCGGCGTTCGAACGAGCGCGGCTTCAATGAGCGCGCCGTACTCCGTTACAGTCGTCGTCGTCGTCTTCGTCCTTGTCAATGTGTGATGATGGTCCAATCCTTCTCCTTGTTCATCATGAGAAACTACTTTCGCTTTCAAATTGTTATCGTCCTCAACCTCTTCCTCGTCCGTTTCCTCATCATCCGTCGAGTCTTCGTCCACGATCGCCCTGGTTGATTTAAGGCGGTCAAACTTTGTGACGACAGTCGCGCTTCTTTTTGCCCACGGTGGAATCATATCCCCATCTGAATCGTTCCCGCTCGTCGAAGAGTACGCGTGCCTGGCTTCTCCCATGATGACGTCAGATTGGTCGTCACCCAACGATGACTTGCGCATGGCAAATTCTAACGACGTTCTCGCTTTTTCGTTGCTCAAATCCGTTCTCAATGTTTCGATGACTTGTCGTAACTGATCTATTTCATTTCTCGCCTCATCTCGCTCTAACGATGCAACTTTCAAAGAACTTTGCGCCGCGGCGATATCGGCGCTCTCGTCGTTGCTTCGTCTGCTTTGCGCGGCGGCAACGTTTTGCTTCAGAGTCTGCGCGAGATTCTTCAATTTCTCGTTTTCCTCTTCCAATCTGGCGTGAGAAACTTGCGTTGCTCCGAGTTCTAACTTTGTTTCGTCCAAGCTCTTCTTCGCGCGTTCGAGCTGCTCGGATATTCTCTGGTTCTTTTGTTGCTCTTCGGAGAGGTCGTCTTTGAGTTCGGAAATTTCGTGCTCGTATCTCGTTTTGACCACTTCCAATTCTTGTTCTAGTTGTTGTGCGGTGCTCTTATGATCGATCGACGTGCGAGTGCTTTTTTGACTTCCCGCGTTCATGAGAGACGAGCGAACGCCTTCGAAGCGATTGCCGTCAGAACTCACACGAATACCCGCGCGGTACTCTAAATCCCAATCTTGTGAAATGCGCTCAACCATGGAGAGTTCAGAATTTTTCGTCGGCGATGAAGGCGCATCACTTCGCGCCGTGTGAGAAGTAGCGTTGTTGATATTGTTATGTCTCTGCGACTGCAACAATAAACTTTCCGCTGCGGCTTGCGGCATGGGTATGCTGCTCCAATCAAAATCGCCTCTGGATCGATCCATGGAATTGTTCAAAGATCGTCCGCGCAAATCGTTTCCGTTACTATCCAAGGAGACGTCCACTAACAAACTATTCGTGCGCGCGTTTCGAAACGGTGGCGAGCCTTTCGATTCGAGAACATCGTCTGCAAACAACTGCTTATCCGTGCGAAACTTCAACGACCGTCTCCTAAATTCAGGAGATTTGTCCACAAACATCGGACCACCCGCGGCGTTAGGAACGCCGTGCGATGCGAAGTCTTCGCGATCTCGTAACTCAGAGCGGTGATCGACAGAGCTTCCCGCGTACGAAGTCTTTCTGTGCGGTGGCGTCGGTGGCGGTCGCGTAGGTCCAGGCGTAAGAGGCGGCGTTGTGCATCGATCATCGTCATCGTCATACGTCTCGTCGTTTTGAAAAGTGCGATGCGTGAGCGCATCGTCGATGTCATCGAATTCTTCTTCTTCTTCTTCTTCCTCATTATCTTCGTCAGTATCGAATTCATCATCATCTTCTGTTTCTAAATCCGAATCGAGGAGAAAGCCGTCGCTATCGACTTCCTTGTTATCATTATTTTTGTAAGTATTGTCTTGCGCATTCGAATTGCCCATGCGAGGCGTCTCGCTTCTATCCGCCGCGCTTATCGATGCGCCCAAGTTGCCGGTCGACACGCCGTTTCCGCGTCGCGCAAACGGGTTCCGATCTTCCTCTTCGGTTCTTTCTCTTTCTTCTTTCGGTTGTTGATGTTTCTGATGTTCGTGCTTACTTGAAAACGGGTTCCATTCTCCATCCTCATCGGCTTCATCCGCTTGCAGTTGCTCGTGAGCGTTTGATGGTACATTCTCGAATCGATTTCGGGCAAATATCTTAGCGGTAGATTTGGACGCATCCATCATCATCGCGTCGTTCTCGCTGGACATTGCTGGTCTCGCAGTGTTGGCAACAATCCCTGCAGCCCCCCCAGCGCCAAATCGCGACGCGTGTAAGGATGACGATGCTTTCGCGAGCGGCATGCGATTTGCGGAGACGTTTCCAACAGGTCGCTGCCCAGGTTTCACGACATCAGCCACGGAAAATGTGGATATCGGTCGATTATCTTGGTTTTCTCCACTGCTACCATCAGTGCTATTATTGTTGCTGTTCAGGGTATTCTCACGACTAGTGCTGGCTGCTTGATGTTCTTGTTTTATTCTCGAGAAACGATTGTTGCTAATACTCTCCGAGCCTCCTTCCGCCGCCGCGGCGAAGGCGCTCCCTTCCGTCGAATCTTCCCTATCATGTCGAATCGTCATCGTCATTCTCGCTCTCCCACCTCTCGGCGTCTTCGAATAATTCAAAACGCTCTTCCCTTTCCCTTTCAGAAAATTCTGCTCCAACTCAACCTCTACGGTCACCTTCGCGCCCATCCTCCCGCCTCGTCGTTCCGGTTTCAGAAAATTGCTCAAATCGCAATCCACCGTCCCGACGTGCATCCCCGCCACTTTCTTCACCCCTTCTTTCGGTGCTTCCGCTTCGTTCTTGTTCGCTTCGAGTATTAAAAATCGTAAGGATTTCTTTTTGTTTTCCGTCATCGTCGCCTCGAATTGGAACGATTCGTCCTCGAAGTCGTGCCTTTCCCATTTTTTTTCCTCGGCTGCCTCCTCCTCCTCCTCGAAAGAAGAATTGGCACCATCAATTTGATAAGGTTTCGCGACGATACTTCTCGTCACGCCTGATTTCTTATTCCCTCGGTACCACGCGATAGCTCTCAACGCGTTCGTCGTCTCAATCTTCGGTATCTTGTTTTCATCGCTGTTGTTGTTGTTGTTCTTATTCTTCTTCTTAGGAGAAACATAATTCGCATCGTCAAATATCGGGAGAATCAACTCGTGAAGGACGACGGTAAAATTGAGCTTTTTATTATTCGCATTCGCCGCCGAGCCTTGTCCTCCTACTCCTAATCCTCCGGCATTGGTGGTGTTGTTGTTGGATTTTGAGCGCTTAAACATATCGTCTTCTTCTTTCTTCTTCTTCCTCGAAAACAACAAATAGGCAAAGAAGGCTCTTTTGTGTTTCCGCGCGCTTTAAAGAAAGAGTAGAATGTTTGACGAGAATTGAGAATTTGCGGGAGTTTGGGTCAGGCTAATATTATAGTTTAGGGTTTATGATCTTTGTCTCATTTTGGTTTGGCACCTCGCGGGTGGTGGTAGTTTTAACGCGCTAGTCATGTATTCTATTCTCTCTCTCTCTCTCTTTCTCTCTCGTTTCTATCTATGCAAAAGGATCGTCGAAACTGTCCTCGACGTCGTCGTCGCCGTCGTCCACGGCGAACGGATCGATAAAGTTTTCCGGCGTCTTGGCGACGCCGCCGCCGGTTTGTTGTTGATGATTGAAGAGAGCTGGTGATGGTGGTATGCCATTATTTACTCCTCCGGTCGCGGCGTGAGTAGTGCTAAAGTTAATCCCGTCCAAACCGCTCGGGTTTCTCGAATGATTCGGCGTCGTCTCGTCGTCGGAGAAGAAGCCCCCGGAACTGGTTTGCGAGTACAACGCGGCGGCGACCGCGGGAGGGGCGAAATCTCGCGGCGTTGGCGCGGAGAAATCAAAGCTGTCCGTCGGCTTTGGCTGTTGTTGTTGTTGTTGATGTGTTGGTTTTGTACTCACCGAAGCTGGTGGAATAACTGGAGGTGAATGGCTGAATAAATCATCTTGAAGTTGTGGTTGCATTTGTTGTTGCGGCGGTTTCCCTCCGACTGGCGGCGTCTTAGTCGCGTCCCATTCGTTCCATTTTTCGAAGCCTATTTTAGCGGTCTCCGGCGTCGGTGGCGTCGGCGTTGGCATCGGTGGTAAAGGGGGAATTTGCACGCCTCCCCAAGAACCGTTCGGTGTCATGGCTGATGGTTGAGGATGAGGAGAAAGTTGTTCTCGCGCTTTCTCCTCCGCAGCCACGGAAACGTTGGCCAGTTGCGTCGTCAAATTCGCGCGTTCACTCGCCAGTTGTAATCGCTTTTGCGCTAACGCGATGTCGTTTTTAATTTTTGCAACTTCTTTTTCCGTATTCTCAATCTCAAGTTCCATCTCGGACGTATTCGAAGCACTCGTCGCGCTATTCCCGCTCAATTCTCGAAGTTTCGCGTTTTCCTCCTCCAACTGCGCTCGCAACGCGTCTCTTTCCTCTCTCGCTTTCTCTAATCGTTTTGCGATAGAAGCGTCACCGCCTTGTTCACTCTTCTGAATCAACTCCTCGCACATCTTCATCGCCTCTTCGACTTTCTTCTTTAACTCTTTCGCTTCGCTTTCTGCGACCGAGGCTTTATTCTCCGCCTCGGCTAAATTCGCCTCGCACTTCCTTCGAAACAACGCTAAATTACCTAAAGCCTCTTGGGCGGCTTTGGCGGACATTTTATTTTCGGATTCTTTGGTTTCTTGCGCGAATAAATTTTCATCGGCTTGCTTTGCGGCGTCTAATTGCGCTTCCGCGAACTGTCGCTCGGCGTCTGGAACGGCAGAGAGATCGAGTTGCGGACCACGAAAGGTGAACGTCGCGTCGCCGTGAGTGTGATGAGACGTAGTACTCGCCGTCGCCGAGACGGTATTGAACTCGTCGCGAAGCTGCGAACCAGGGATGAAGTTAAACGTATCTTGTTGCGCGACAGGTGCTTGGATGCCAGCGAACATTTGCTGTTGTTGTTGTTGTTGAGGAGGAGGAGGAGCGGCGACGGCAGCAGCGGCGGGAGCCATCGAAATCGAAGGCGCGATGTTTGTCAACAAACCAGCCGCGTTCTGATCAAACGGAGGGAACGGCATCGGCGGCATCATCTCTGGACATTGCACAACCCTGGTCTTAATGACGTCGGCTAAGTACATTCCGACTACAAACTCCGGCCACGCCAACGCGCCAATCCTCCTCGCGTCGGCAATTTCCCAAACTTGCTTCAAAACGTGCTTCTCCAACCCGGACGCCGCAATCATCGGCGCGCACACTTGCGCCGGAATCGACGCGGTCGGATCGTTATTCGTGCTTTGCAAAAACTGAATTTGATACCTCTGGTAATCGCTTGGTCCCATCGCCGGCCATTTTTGCGGCAGAGGAGGCATCGCGCTCGGGGGAGGCACCGGAGCGGTAGAAGCGAAAGCTTGCGACGACGCCGACGTTTGAAAATTGGAATCGAAACCACTATTGAAATCAGAAGATACAGAAGGAGGGGGAGCGCCAAACCCTCCCACCGTTACTGACGAAGAAGGTGCACTATTGAACGCATCGGTGCTAAACGAACCCGCCGGAGCGTTATTAAACCCGCCGTTCAGTCCTCCTCCCGCGTCGCCGAAACCATCAAATCCACCTGCGGCGACGACGGGGGCAACCGGCGGTTGATCGTACGCCGCAAATATATCGTCGCTCAACATCGGTCTTCCACTACTCGTCGTCGTCTTGTTCTCTGGTTGTTGCGTTTCTGTCGCGCCGCGGCTCGCCGGCGCTTCTTCGTTCGAGTCCCCTACCACTACACGCTCCCCACGTTTCAAAACCGGCGTGGGTAACCCTCTCGTCTCTCCATTCCTTAACAACTGCACGTGCGCGGCCGTAATTTCTTTGACCCCGGCTTGTTTCAGCGACACCACCCCGCAGGCGACGATGAATTCTCGCAGAGTGAGAAATCCTCGCTTCTTTTCGTCCGCGATTTCCCAACACTCGATGAGATCTTTCTTCACTAAACCGTCGAATTTGGTGAAGAATGCAACCGCTTCGTTGCCGGAGATTTCGCCGTTTTTGTCGGCATCGGCCGCGTGGAACCATTCGGTGAAGTACTGGTCTAAAGTATTGGTTGAAATAGCAGCAGGAGAAGACGCAATGGTGCCTTGGTGGTGTTCGGCCATGACGTAAAAGTGTGCAAATGGTTTAAAATTTGTGGGGAAAGTCAACACGTAAAAAAGAGTAGTCAACTCGTAGGTAAAATAACAACAACGACAACATTTAAGTCTCTCTCTCTCGTCTCTCTCTCTAATCTCTCGCGCGAATCGTTAAAATTCTTCCGATTTATTGCCGCCGCTCTTCTTCTTCTTCTTTTTTGCGTTTTCAGCAGCCACTTTCTCTCTCTCCGCCGGGTACGCCGGTTTGATCAACTTCGGGTACTTTTTCAACGCCGGCGGGTATCTCCCGGGGCACTGCCAACTTCCCGGCGGGTCGCACACTCGGTTGTTTGGATCCGCGAGCCAATTTCGAGATTCCATGTCCACGTCGACGACTTTGTAAATGCGCACTTTTCTATATTTCGTCGTGAAGACTTCTTCGAAGTGGTCTTCGGAGACGCCGCCTTGGAAGGAGACGAGTTTGAAGAGTAACGAATTGGCCATCATAGGCGTCGGACGGCCTTGACGGTCGACGCCGAATTTGCGGTGGATGTCCATCATGTCCACGGTGCCACCTTTTTGACCGATGCTGGCGCCAATGCGGAAGAGATGCGGCGATTTTGCCATGTCGTCGGAACCGCCACCTGTCCACACGAGGACGTAATCGGCCAAGTGACGGATGACGTCGTACGCTTCGTCTTCTGGCGCGGTGAGCGTTCGCGCGAGGTTGGCGATGTGTTCGTGGTTCCACGTGTTCCCATCCGCGATGGAGGTGCGGTTGGCGATGCCGGTGATTTGGTAACCGTAATCCCACCAGGCCATGACGCGAGCGTCTTCCGGCGTGTTGTCTCGCACCCACTCGTAAGCGTCCATGTAATCGCGAACGAGAATGACGCGGCCGTCTTGGAGTTGGCCTTTGAACATTACGGACGGCATGGACATGCCCTGTGCCATCTCGTGGGAGTAGTTCATAAATGCAGGCCACATGATGGCAAAGTTCGCGAGTCCGAGACACAAGAGCGTCAAACGAAACAAGACGGAAACGTTCGAATGGTAGATCTTCGAGATGGCTTGTCTCGGGTCACTGACGAAAGAATCTTTATTCTTCGCACCTGAAGAGGAAGAGGTCACGTTGTTGGAATACTTCTTCTTCATTTTTGTGTTCGAAATCTTCGCCGGCGGTTCGTCCGCTCTTTTCTTCGCCTCTTCTTTGGCTTTCTTCTCCTCTTCGTCCACGTGGAACAAAATCGATTTACCTTCCAAGTATCGAACGGCGTATTTCTTGCAAATCTTGTGCAAATCGTCGAGGGCGTACCCAACCGCGATCCCGGACAAACTCGCCGCAATCGGGCCTAAGAAGATGATCAAACGAACCATTCTGTTGGCAAAATAATATGCCACGCACGCGTACAACGGTAAGAACAATGATTGCGGGTTGACGTGCGCGAAGAAGTGCGCCATGGCAAAGAGGAAACCAATCGGGGCGGTCATAAACATGGACTTGTGCAAGTACCTCTCGTACGCGTCCGCGGTCCCTGGTTGATGTTCGGCGACCGAGTCTACCAACGGATTCCCAGTTTGCGTGTGTTTAATAAACAAACCGCGAACGCGGACGGACAACGGCCCGAACCACCCGGTTGGCGCCAACGCGGCGCAAATAGCGCACGCAATCGTCGCCGCTCCCGTGTACACCCTTATTCGTAGCTGCCACGCCTTCTTCCTATCGCCTTGCAACTTTTGCTTCTTCACTAACATCTCCCCGTACCCGATAATGTTCAAACCAAAAAATACAAACATCGGAGCAATTTGCTCGGCGCTTTTAATCGGTTGTAACCCGACCACGGGAAATTGAATCGCCCCCAAAGTACCCACGATCCAAAACAACGAATACGCCTTTCTCAACGCGTCAGTGTAATGCCTCAACGCGACCAACGCCGAAGCGTGTAAACCAACCATATTCAAAACGAACGTGTATCCGCCCCAGGCGGCGACCATGTACACGTAGCACAACCCAGCCGCCGCGCCCAACGGCCAAGATTTTTCGTTTCTATTCGATCTCGTCCACATGTAAAACGTCAACACCATCGCCGTCACCGCTAAAGACTCGTTATCGTACCCACCCGCGATGGACCTCATCGTATGCGCCGGGATGATCGCCATGATCAAAGCCGCGACTACCCCACCCCAAGCGCTCCCGGAACACTCGTACGTCAACATCGCCGTCAACACCGTCGCCGCGCCGCCGAACCACGCCGGAAAAAACACGCACGTATCGTTCAACGAAATCGGCGTGAATACGTTGATCGCTTTCCACAACGTCACCGCGGTGACTTGCATCCCGGGGTAAATCGTCGACCCGACTGGTCTTCCCAGCGGGTACCAACTCATGTAATCGAACCAGGTGGAAAATTTTTTCCATCCGTTTTCCGCTAAATATTGCGTCGCTCGAAAGTTGAACCA
>Ga0257106_1001690_pt1 | contig 10675 bp, 7 predicted proteins | sample LP_taG_3_FD_190177 | JGI IMG/M metagenome (GOLD analysis project Ga0257106, IMG submission 190177) | Marine microbial communities from Northeast Subartic Pacific Ocean, Canada - LP_J_2011_P26_10m | ecosystem: Environmental > Aquatic > Marine > Oceanic | place: Canada: Northeast Subartic Pacific... | reverse complement strand
ATCTCTCTGATTAGCTCTTCTGGAGAAGGTTTTGGCAACCCACGACATTTTTATGCCTGCCCTCAGCTCCACCATGACGGAGGGCAAAATCGTGGAGTGGCTCAAACAGCCCGGAGACAAGGTGGAGAGAGGCGAATCCGTTCTTGTCGTTGAGTCAGACAAAGCTGATATGGATGTGGAGTCCTTTCAGGAGGGCTATCTGGCTGCAGTGTTGATGCCTGCGGGGAGCACGGCCCCCGTGGGTGAAACGATCGGTTTGATTGTGGAGACGGAAGCGGAGATTGCTGACGCGAAGGCCAAAGCACCAACCGCAGCACCATCCGCAGCACCCACTGCCCCAGCTGCTGCAGCACCTGCTCCTCCAGCGCCCCCAGCTGTTCCGGTTGCCCCCGCTCCTCTGGCGGCTACGGCGCCTGTATCCGCTCCCGTCGCTGCACCTGCGAGCAACGGACGTTTGATCGTGAGTCCCCGCGCCCGCAAGCTCGCCTCCCAAATGGGCGTAGACCTTGCTGGCCTTCGCGGCACTGGCCCCAATGGCCGGATTCAGGCGGAAGACGTTGAAAAGGCAGCCGGTCGCCCGGTTACTCCACCACGGGTGGGTGAAGGAACTTCGGCAGCTGCCGTGGTTGGTGCCTCTGTCGCGGCTTCATCCTCGGCTCCTTCCGGCAACAGTTTTGGTGCGCCGGGCGACACCGTGGCCTTCAACACGCTTCAGGCGGCAGTGAACCGCAACATGGAAGCCAGTCTTGCGGTGCCCTGCTTCCGCGTTGGATACACGATCACCACCGACAAGCTCGATGCGTTTTACAAGCAGGTGAAACCCAAAGGCGTCACGATGACGGCCCTTCTGGCCAAAGCTGTGGCCGTGACCTTGGCCCGCCATCCCCAGGTGAATGCTGCAACCACGGCCTCTGGCATGAGCTACCCCGCTGAGGTGAATGTGGCTGTCGCTGTGGCGATGGAAGACGGCGGATTGATTACGCCTGTGTTGCGTAATGCCGATCGCACCGATCTGTATGAGCTGTCGCGGCAGTGGGGGGATCTGGTGAAGCGTTCCCGCAGCAAGCAACTGCAGCCGGAGGAATACAGCACCGGTACCTTCACCCTCTCCAACCTTGGAATGTTTGGAGTGGATCGCTTTGATGCGATCTTGCCCCCAGGCACCGGCGCGATTCTGGCGGTTGCGGCGTCTCGTCCCACCGTGGTGGCAGGCAAGGACGGATCCATCGCCGTGAAGCGTCAGATGCAGGTGAACCTCACCGCCGATCACCGCGTGATTTATGGCGCCGACGGTGCTGCCTTCCTGAAGGACCTGGCGGAACTCATCGACACGCGTCCGGAGAGTTTGGCTCTGTAAGTCGCAGCTGTGTTTGCTGCTTCATTGTTTTCACGCCTGATCGGACGAGCGTTGCCTCGGGCTCAAGCAGCCCACGAGCGACTTCCAAACCTGCAGGCTCTTCCGATTCTGTCGTCTGATGCACTCTCCTCCGTGGCCTATGCCACAGAGGCATCCCTAGGTGTGCTCATCCTGGCGGGGAGTTCGGCCCTTAAGCAATCGCTTTCAATCACCTTGGCGATCATCGCTTTGATCGTGATTGTGGTGCTGTCATACCGGCAGGCGATCTCCGCCTATCCCAATGGCGGCGGTTCTTATGTGGTGGCTCGTGAAAACTTGGGACGCAACGTCAGCCTTGTGGCTGCGGCAGCCCTTTTGATCGACTACACGCTTACGGCTGCCGTGAGCTTGATGGCTGGAACTCAGGCCTTGTCGTCTCTGCTGCCCTCATTGCTGCCCCATGAGCTGTTGTTATCACTGCTGCTGCTGGCCCTAGTGGGTTGGGCCAACTTGAGAGGCCTTCGTGAGGCGGGACGGGTTTTTGCAATTCCCACCTACGTCTTTGTGGTGATGATCCTGCTGCTCACCCTTGTTGGGGTGACTGATCTCAGCTTTCAACATGGCTGGACCCCTGAGCCTCCTCCACTGGAGGCCGCCTTGCAGCCATTAGGGCTGTTCTTGATCTTGCGGGCGTTCAGTTCTGGCTGTTCGGCGATGACCGGGATTGAGGCCATTTCCACTGGCGTGCAGCTGTTTCGTGAACCTGCGGCGCGCAATGCTCGCGTGACGCTGCTTGTGATGGGTGGTTTGCTCTCGGCGATGCTCTTGGCCGTGACAGGCCTGGGCTTCATTTACGGCATTGCGCCAGATTCCCAAGTCACGGTTTTGGCCCAGATCGGCATTCGGGTGTTTGGCAGCGGCAGCATCTTGTTTTGGCTGCTGCAACTCTCCACCCTGCTGATTCTGGTGTTGGCCGCCAATACGGCCTTCGCTGGGTTTCCCCTACTAGCGGCGATGCTTGCCGAAGACCGTTGCCTGCCGCCGCAGATGCGTTGGTTGGGAGATCGCTTGGTGTATCAGAACGGCATTGGCGTTTTGCTGGCGGTGACGGCGTTGATCATTTGGATCTGTCATGGCGACACCACCGTGGCGGTCAATTTGTATGCCCTTGGCGTGTTTACGGCGTTCACGCTGTCTCAGCTGGGATTGGTGCTGCATTGGTGGCGGTTGCGTGGACCCGGTTGGCAGGGGCGGATGGCGCTGAATGCCTTGGGTGCTTTCTCCACGTTCGTGGTGTTGATGGTGATCATCGTGAGCAAGTTCACGGAAGGCGCCTGGACGGTGGTGATAGCGCTGCCCTTGGTGGTGTGGGGGCTCGCTTTGATTCGTAGGCGTTCTCGGGAGGTGCTGGATTTACTCGCGCCAGACCCGCTCATGGAGCCTTTTTTCTTAAAGCCGAATGCATCGTCGCCACGCCATCACGCCATTGTTTGGCTGGCTGGTCTCAACCAGCCGTCCTTTGCGGCCGTGCGTTATGCCTGTTCCATCGCCGACAAGGTGACGGCTGTGATGGTGGTGGCGTATTCAAAGGATGCGGATCGAATCGTTTTGGAGTGGAATCGCTTCGCTGGAAGTCAAACCGGTGCCTTGGAGTTCCAATGGCTTGAGAGTCCGTTTAGCTCGCTTCTGCAGCCCTTTTGTGATTTCGTTGTTGAACAGGAGCAGAACCATCCTGAGCTCTGCACAACGGTGGTGATGCCCGTGGTCGTTCCAAGGGATCGACTGGATCAAACCCTTCTTAATCAGCGGGCCTTGAATTTGTTTACCGCTCTCTCTGCCGGTAAAAGTCGCGTCTTTTCGATCGTTCGCTATTACATGCCTCCTGCAGGGAAGGGAGGCGCCGACGCCTTGGCAGCATGGGCTGATGTTGTGGTGGAGCCAGATCATGCCTGACTCACGCGACCTCCAGCTCAGCTCGTATGACTACGTTCTGCCGGAAGACAGAATTGCGCAGGCGCCGGTGGAGCCTCGGCACGATGCCCGTCTGCTGGTGGTGCCTCCTGCAGAGCGTTCCCTGTCCGCGTTGAGGCACCAACACGTTTGGGACTGGCAGCAGGAGTTGCAACCCGGCGATCTTTTGGTGGTGAATGACACCCGCGTCCTGAAGGCGCGTCTTCGGGTGCGGCGCAGTGGTGGAGGTTTAGGTGAATTGCTCGTGCTCGAGCCCCGTGGCGAGGGGCGGTGGTTGTGTCTAGCGAGGCCTGCTAAACGCATGCGGCCTGGTGATCAGCTTTGGCTTGAGGCCTTGGAGCAAGAACCGCTGTCTTTAGCCGTGTTGGCGAGTGATGCTGCCAGCGGAGGCCGGATCGTGCAGTTTCCTCCTGATTGCGTGGATGCGCTTGCGCTGGAAGGACTGTTGGAGCGCTACGGAGAAGTGCCGCTTCCGCCTTACATCACACGGCATGACAGCTCTGATCAAGAGCGCTATCAAACCCGTTATGCCACGCGTCCTGGAGCGGTCGCTGCTCCGACGGCGGGACTGCATCTCAGCGATGCATTGCTGGCAGCGATTGCAGAGCGGGGTGTCGCATTGGCCCATGTGACCCTGCATGTTGGCTTGGGTACTTTTCGGCCCGTGGAAACAGAGGATCTGACCGACCTCACCTTGCACAGTGAATGGGTGGAGGTGCGCTCTGAGGTGGTGGAGGCGGTGTCGGCCTGTAGAGCTCGAGGCGGCCGGGTCATTGCTGTGGGAACCACGAGCGTGCGAGCCCTGGAGGCTGCAGCTGCTGCGGGTGGAGGGCGTTTGCAGCCCTTGAAGGGGCCCGTGGATCTAGTGATTCAGCCCGGCTATCGCTTCCAGGTGGTGCAGGGTTTACTCACGAATTTCCATCTTCCCAAGAGTTCCTTGTTGCTCCTTGTGAGCGCACTGATCGGTCGCGATCAGTTGCTCCAGATCTATGACGCAGCGATCGAGGAGATGTATCGCTTCTATTCCTATGGCGATGCCATGTGGATTGCTCCTGAGGCGGTGCTTTTCGAGGCACGCCCTGAAGGAACGGCCTAAAGGACCTGGGGCCCCATCAAAAAGCCCCGTGCTCAGACGGGGCGGCATCACGCTCATTCGCGTTGGTGTTGATCAGAAGGGTGTTGATCAGGCAGGAACGGGCTGTTCAATGATGCCGGTGGGCACATCTGCGAACATCACTGAGGACAGATAGCGCTCGGCGAGGTCAGGCAGAACCACCACGATTGTTTTGCCAGCAAATTCATCCAGTTGGGCGAGGCGAATGGCAGCTGCGGCCGCGGCGCCACAAGAAATCCCTACTAAAAGGCCTTCCTCCTGGGCCAGACGCAGAGCCATTTCGATTGACTCCTCATTGGTGACTTGCTCCACGCGATCGACCACGGAGAGGTCGAGGTTCTTGGGAATGAAGCCAGCGCCGATGCCTTGGATTTTGTGTGGGCCTGGCTTTAGCGGCTCACCATTCATGGTTTGGGTGATCACAGGGCTGTGGCTTGGTTCAACGGCTACCGAGGTGATGGCCTTGCCCTTTTCCTGCTTGATGTAACGCGAGACACCGGTGATGGTGCCACCGGTGCCAACGCCAGCGACAAAGACATCGATTGCTCCATCGCAGTCATTCCAGATCTCTGGACCTGTGGTCTTCTGGTGGATCTCTGGGTTGGCGGGATTTTCAAACTGCCCCGGCATGAAGTACTTGGCAGGATCGCTATCAGCAATTTCCTTGGCCTTAGCGATGGCACCAGGCATGCCTTTGGCTGCTTCCGTGAGGATCAGTTCGGCGCCAAGCACGGCCATCACCCGTCGACGTTCGATCGACATCGATTCCGGCATTGTGAGAATCAGCTTGTAGCCACGAGCCGCGGCAGTGAACGCCAGGGCAATGCCTGTATTGCCTGAGGTGGGCTCCACGATGGTTTTGCCTTCGGAGAGAACGCCACGCTTTTCAGCGTCCCAAATCATGTTGGCGCCGATCCTGCACTTCACGCTGTAGGCAGGGTTGCGGCCTTCGATTTTGGCCAAAACGGTGGCCTTGCAACCCTTGGTGACGTGGTTGAGGCGAACGAGCGGGGTGTTGCCGATGGCTTGACTGTTATCGGCGTAGACGCGGGACATGAGGCTGGAATTATTTTCTAGAAATTTAATTGCACTTACTGGCAGTTCATTCCAGCTTCAGGCCTTGTTAAGACTTCGACGTCTATTGACATGTCTTTGCCTCAGTCGAACTGATCATTTTTTGCTTTTCGATGAACACTCGATACGCGTCTTTTTTGACGTGCGCTTTGATCGCTGTTGCCCCTTGTGCTGTTTGGGCAGAGTCTGAAGAGCAGACGCGTGGCCCCTATTTGTGACTTGGTGCAGGGGTGCAATGGCCGGAGAGCAGTGACCTTAAGGATCAGAGTTGTTCCAGTCGCATCCCACCTGCCTTATTTAGATGTGGGCCAGGGGAGAACGGACGGAGTCTTGGTGCGTACGGCGGCTTTGATCAGTCCCCGGTGCTGGATGCCGCTGTCGGTTACCGCTGGTTCTCCTGGCTAAGGACGGAAGCCCTGCTCAACTGGTCGCCCCAGCTCAGCTTGTTAAGCGCTAGCAATTTTCTCGGTCAGGGCTCCAACCAGCCGGTGAATGCCTCCGGGAATGCCTTGGCGGGGTTTGGAGTGGTTCATGTGGATGGCCCTGAGCTTGCCACTGCGCGTCCTTACATCGAAGCCGGTTTGGGTGCTGTCAGTACCTCCCTTGGGCAGGTCACCTATCGCACTCCAGCGATTTCAAGTGATGCAGTCACGGTGACCTCTGGAAGGAGCTCCACGTCATTCGCTTATTTGCTCACGGCTGGTGTGAGCATCCCTGTCAGCGAGAGGCTTGACCTAGGCCTGGCCTATCGCTGGATCGATCTGGGAACGGTGAAAACCTATGCAGGATCCGTCAAAATTGTGCGTCCTGCAGGCCGATCCAATCTCAAGATTGCCGGCACTCAGGTTGATCTCCAATCTCAAGCCGTTCTGGCGAGTTTTCGTTTTCGTTTTTAGTGGCTTATCGAAGAGAGGGCGCGTTCAAACCGTTGCCATAGCTCCTCAGGTTGTTCAAGTCCGACTGAGACGCGTAGGAGGTGAGAGGGAACGCCGCAGGCCTTGGCCCAGGCCAGTTCGTCGTAGTGAGCCAAAAGCACATAGGGGCATACCAAAGTGAAGGGTGTGCCCAGACTTGGCCCTTTGCAGACAGACAACCTGTCGTAGACGGATTGGGCTTGATCGCTACCGCCCTTGAGCTCAAACGAAAGCAGGCAGCCATGTCCGCCCCCGGGACGCAAGAGGCTGCGGAAATTGGCGCACTGATCGGGGTAATACACGCGAGCCACTGCAGGATGGTTGCTGAGCTTCGTGGCTAGGGCTTGGGCGTGGCGATTTAGTTGAGGAACGCGTGCTTGTACGTCGCGGCTGCCTTGTTCCAAGGCCATCGCATCGGCATCGTCAAGGCCTATGCATCCTGCTGTTGAACGCAGATCTCGGAAGGTTTGCTCCCATTGGGAGCATGGACTCACAACCAATGCTCCAGACAACACATCACCACGACCGGCAAAACTTTTGGTGAGTGAACTGAAGATCAGGTCTGCATAAGGCAGGGGATCGATGTTCAAGCAAGAGCCGATCGTGTCGTCGGCGATCACTGGAATCCCTCGAGCGTGAGCCAAGCTGGCGAGGGTGGAAAGATCCACGCATTGAAGGAGTGGATTGCTGGGTAGTTCCACAATCACGGCTGCTGGATCAATGCGATCAAGAGCGGCTTCCATGGCTGCGCCGCTGCTGTCAAGCAGCAGTTCGCTGCCGGCGAACACCACCTGAGGCAGCTTCAGCACATCTACATAAGGGAAGCCGATTTGCAGGGTGGGGCGTCCTGGGCGCAACGCCGTGACCGATTGAAGAGCCGTATGAAGAGCAGCCATCCCGGAGGGATGCAAGCTCAACTGCTGGCTGTCACATCCATAGATGGTGGCCAGTCGCTCGATGACAAGAGCCTTGGCCTGAGCAGCGGTTCCAGCCGCTGGTGCTGCTTCCTTGTTCAAACTGATCGCGGAACGTCGAGACGAGGCACCTAAACCAGCGTGTTGCCAGAAAGCCTTGGCATGGGGGCTTGCTTCAGCGTTGGCAATCAACACGGCGAGTCCGAGCTGATCCACGATTTGAGTTGAAGCTGCTGGTGCCTGACATTGGCAATGGTGTTGGGCGAGCTGGGCGGCAGCGCCGTTGGGGTAGGGCCAAGCACTGGATCCAGCCGAGGCCATTCCAGTAGGGAGCATCTCTAGTGCTTGCTGAGCAACCTCCGCAACCAACGGATGAAGAGCAAAGCGTGGATAAAACGCTCGCAATTGGGCCCGGCACTGCGGATCGTTGTCTTCGTAGGCGATCACGTCGCGCCAGCGCGGTAGGGCCACAGACACGGCATGGGTGCTGTCAGGCAAGGGATGGCCGAGGTCCTCGCCTTGCCAGCAGGGATTGAGCAGCAGATTGCGGGGACTCACGGAAGCAGGGCGAGCGCGTGATCGAGATCGATCAAGAGGTCCGTGATGTCTTCACAGCCAAGGGAGAGACGGATCAATCCATCGCTAATCCCTAGGGCCTCTTTGATCTCCGTAGAAACGGCGGCGTGAGTCATGGTGGCTGGATGGCAGATCAAGCTCTCAACCCCACCAAGGCTTTCGGCCATCGTGAACCAACGCAGGGCTTTGCAAACGGCATAGGCCTGTTCACGGCTTGCCTTTAATCCAATCGTCACGATCGCGCCACCTCCGTTCATCTGGCGCAAGGCCACAGCCCTCTGCGGGTGATCGTCTCGTCCTGGGTAGCGCACCCACGACACAACGGAGTGGTTTGCTAGATGATCCGCCACTGCAGCGGCATTCGCCATCTGTTGTTTGAGGCGCAGGGGCAGCGTTTTAATGCCCCGGGTGATCAGCCAACAATCGAAGGGGGAGGGCATCAGCCCCAATGCTTTTTGGGCAAACACCATCTTTTGATGCCAGCTGGGCTCATCGGTGCAAACCACACCACCGAGGGCATCGGAATGCCCGTTGATGTATTTCGTGGTGCTGGTGAGTGAGAGGGTGGCGCCGAGTTCTAGGGGACGTTGCACCAAGGCGGTGGCGAAGGTGTTGTCGACCACGACGGGTACGCCGGCTGAGCGGGCAGCGCTGCAGACCGCATCGAGGTCAATCACCTTGAGCAGTGGATTGGTGGGGCTCTCCAGCCAGACCATCGCCGGCCGCTTCTCCTCGATGCGGGCCACAGCATTGGGATTGGTGAAATCAATCCATTCGGTGCGCACCCCGAATTTGGCAAACACCTGCTCGAACAAACGCACGGTGCAGCCGTAGAGGTTCTCTTCGCAGAGCACCAGATCCCCCTGGCTCAGGGTGGAGGCAATCGCAGTGATTGCGCTCACCCCCGAACCAAACACCGTGGCATGGCTGCACGCTTCCACTGAGGCCAGCACCCCTTCAAGGATGCGGAAGTTGGGGTTACCCGAGCGGGTGTAATCGAACCCGCCTGGGTTGCCATGCTCAAACGTGGATGTGGCATAGATGGGCGGCATCACCGTGCCGGTTTCGCTCGCGAAGCTTTCGCCGTGGTGAATGGCCCGGGTGGCTGCCGACGGTTCTGGGACAGGACGCTGCAAAGCGTTGATGCGATCTTCATCAAGGCTATTCAACGACCTGTTGTTCAAGGAGCTGGCTGGCCTTCAGGATGAGGAACGCAACGGAGTGTTGATGGGCGCAACGAACGCGAAAGATCTACGGCAGTTGTTGTTGCCTTTTTTCGTGAATGGCACGGATCGGCGCTCGCTACAACTGTTTATCGCTCTAATGAGTGCGGTGATTGCTGTGTCTCTTGGCTTGATGGCCTGGACAGTGGTGATCGTGAATGGCTTGATCACTCATTTTTTGCCAGCTGACCTAATCACTGGCCTGGGAGTGATGGTCGATTTTGCTGGCTGGCTTGTACAAAGCCGCGCCTTGGCTGTGCTCACGGTGTCATCCGTTTTGGCGGGTGGTTTGGCTGCATTGCCTCTTCGGGGGATGGACTCTCGTCGGCGTGTGGCTTGGTTATATGTGCTTGGTATTTTTTGGTTGCTATTAATTGTAAATTCAATCTTTGTTCTTTTTACTTACTTTTTCAAGGATCTCACGAATTCATTTATAGCAAGAGATGTTGAAGGATCTCGTTGGGGATTGGTTCAGATTTTTGTCTTGTTCGCTGTCTTTGTCCCAGCAATTTATGCCTATAGCTTTACCAAAAGTGCGTTTGCCAATTTTTGGCGTGAAGCGATGACTCTGCGCTTCTTTGGTGGCTATCTAGGTGGAAGATTTTTTTACTTGATTAGTTCTAACGGCTCTGTTGATGGCGTTCCGATTGATAACCCTGACCAGAGGATTGCTCAGGATATTGATAAGTTTACAGAGCAAAGCTCTGAGTTGGTTTTTCAGCTTATTGATTCTTGTGTTTCGGCTGCCAGTTTCGCAGTCGTTTTGATCACCATTGATTCGTGGATTCTTTTTTATGTGCTTGTGTTTGCGGCATTTTCGACTGGTCTTATCGCCTTTATTGGCAGGAAATTAGTTCCTCTGAATTATTTTCAATTGAGATTGAATGCAGATTTTCGCTATTCTTTGACGCGTGTTCGAGACAATGCTGAATCGATTGCTTTTTATGGCGGCGAACGGAGCGAATGGGAGCGAGGTATTGATGCATTGTTTGCCGCAATTAGAAATCAGTATCGTGTGATTCGAGTTAGTTCTTCGGTAAAGACTATCTCAGCCGCGTTAAGAAATTTTCAGGGCTTGGCTCCTTATCTTTTGCTTTGGTCGGTTTACTTTAAAGGTGAAATTGAGTTCGGAGTTTTCAACCAAGTCTCGATAGCGTTCGCTGTCGTGACAAGAGCTTTCAGCTTCATTGTGGATAATTTCCCTGACATTGCAAATTTGCTTTCCAATGGTCAACGCCTCAGTGAAATTGGTCATGGTTTCGATCTCAGCGCAGGTGATCTCGAGACTGGCCCGTCATTGTCTGCATCGCATTCAGCACCCGAAGCCAATCTCTTGGCTCCTGGGGTAATGATTCATGTGGAGTCCGCCACGCTGACGATTCCCAATCAGGAGCGCACGTTGGTGCGTGATCTAAGTATCGATCTTGATCAAAGGAGTCGTCTTCTTTTGGTGGGACCGTCGGGATGCGGGAAAACCTCGTTGCTTCGGATGTTCAGCGGCCTTTGGTCTCCTGCTTCTGGATCGGTGGCGTCACGGGGATTTCGTGATGGGG
>Ga0257106_1001689_pt1 | contig 10684 bp, 11 predicted proteins | sample LP_taG_3_FD_190177 | JGI IMG/M metagenome (GOLD analysis project Ga0257106, IMG submission 190177) | Marine microbial communities from Northeast Subartic Pacific Ocean, Canada - LP_J_2011_P26_10m | ecosystem: Environmental > Aquatic > Marine > Oceanic | place: Canada: Northeast Subartic Pacific... | reverse complement strand
CCGTTCCGAGAGATGATCGCTCGTCCAAAAATCAGCCGAAACGAGTGGAAACCGGCCGAGATCGGAGCCTTTGAAGTTGGGAATTTCGCTCTCTTTTCCCGCCCTGGCCGCCGCGGACGCGGAGCGCGCCGACGGCCGCGCGCGCCTCGAGCGCCGGGTCCACGGCCGCGCGCAGCGCGACGCCGCGGCCGCCGTCGGCGGCCGGCGCGGGTTCGGCGCCCGCGCGCCGCGCGAGGCCGCCGTCGACGGCGCCGCCGGCCGCGACCGCCGCGACGCGGTCGCCGCGCGCCGCGTCGGCCGCGAGCGCCAGGGCGAGCGACGGTCGCCGCGCGACCACCGAGAGCCACGCCGGCGCGCCGACGTCGACGGCGACGCCGTCGTTCGACGCCGACCGCGCGACGTCCACCGGCGCGGCGCCTAGACTCTCGCGCACGCGCGACGCGGACTCGCGCGCGAGCCGCGACGCGTCGTCGCCGCCGCCGACGTCCGAGTCGTCGGAGCCGTCGGAGTCGTCGTCGAAGAACGCCGCGCGGCGCCCCGGGAGCGCCATGTTCTGGGCGTCGTCCGGCGCGTCGTCGTCGTCGTCCTCCTCCGCGCCGCACGCGCGGACGGCGACGTCGAAGGGGCAGTAGGACGCCGCGGCGCCGCGCGCGAAGCCCGCGGGGTCCACGAGCGCGCGCGCGTCGACGACGGGCGGCGCGCCGAGCGCCGCCGCGGCATCGCGGACGTCGACCGCGAGCACGCCGCCGCCGCCGCCCGAGAGGCGCACGTCGACCGTGCCCGCGTCGACGGCGCGGACGACGGCCGCGAGGCCCCCGAGGTCCGCCGCGCCCTTGTCGCGCATGAGCTTGAGCGCGCGCGCCGCGCGCGCGCGGTCGCCGTCGCCGGCCATGGACGGCGCCGCGACGTCCAACCGCCGCTCCTGGGCCGCCCAGAACCGCGCGTGCGCCGCGCCGAGCGCCGCCGCGCCCGCGAGCGTCGGCAGCCGCAGCGACACGGCGACGGGCCGCCGCCGGAGGCGCCGCGCGGCGCCGGCGACGTCGGCCCAGCGCCAGCGCCGCGGCGCCGCGAGCCCCGCGGAGAGGATCGTCGCCGCCTCGGCCCAGGCCGCGCCGAGGCCGCGGTGCTCGGCGCCGTGCCGCGGGTGTCCCGTCGCCGGCGGCTCCGGCGGCGGCTCCGCCGTCGCGAGGTAGCGCGCGACGTCCCTCAGCGACGCGAGCGGCTTCCGGGACGCGCCGTCCTCCGCGAAGAGCGTCCGCTGCGCGTCGTCGAAGCCCCGCGCCTGGTCCAGCGTCCAGCCCACGAGCCGCCGCGCCGCGGCGGCGCCGTCGCCCTCGCCGCCGAGCGGCGCCGACGCGACGCCGTCGGCCGGCGCGGCCTCGACCTCGAACTCGCCGGCGACGACGAGCGGGCTCCGGAGCTCGAGGACGAAGTCGCCGAGCTCCGGCGCTAGAGCCGCGCGGACGCGCTCGCGCAGCGTCGGGCGCACGAGCTTGAGCACGAGGGAGGCGGTGGTCCGCGTGAGCACGCCGGGCGCGGACCACTTCTTGAGCGACGTCGAGAAGCCGTCGACGGCCCAGCGGCCCTCGGCGTAGCGGAGCCGCGCGGACACGGCGACCTGGCAGCGCACGGACACGCGGCGCACCTTCATCGTCGGGACCTTGGACCCCTTGCCGCCGACGATCGCGAGGCGGTCGACGGCGACGGTCAGAGCGACGCCCGCGTCGTCGCCCGTGCCCTGCGCCTCGACCATGACCTGGGGCATGCCGACGTCCGCCGGGTGCGCGTGGACGATGAGCTGGCCCGCCATGCGCTCGACGTGACAGTCCATGACGCCGACGCAGACGCCGCCCTCGCCGCGGAGCACGTGGCTCGGGTCGAAGCCCGGCAGCGCCTGCGTGGAACTCGAATCTTCGACCCGACTTCAATGTGCGCGTCATTGAACGGTTCGACGAAAGCACTTCGGCCGTGCTTCAAGAACTCGATGCGAGCAATCGATCCGTCCAAAAATCAGCCGAATCGACTTCGATGTGACCGAGCTAGAGAATTTCAAAGTTTGGTCGGGACGTCCCAAACCGGCGGTCGCTTTCCACGCAGGGCGGCGCCGCGCGCTTCAGCGCCGCGTCCTCGGCCGCGGAGCTCCGCGCGGCGCGCGCCAGGAGCAGGTCCGCGGCCGCGGCGCCCTCGTCCGTCGCGGCCTCGCCGCCGAGCGCGTCGGCCTCGGCCTTGAGGCGCGCGGCCTCGGCGCGGTGGGCCGCGGCCTCGGCGGCGAGCCGCCGCTTGCCCTCGGCGTCGAGCGTCGCGCGCCGCCGCTCGTCGGCGTCCAACGCCCGCTCCGCGACCTTGATGGCCATGGCCAGCGCGACGGTGCGCGCGTGGCGCTCCGCCGGCGCCATCGCGAGCGCGCGCGCGAGCGCCGTCGGATCCGCCGACCGATCGCGCGCGGGCTCCGGCGCCGGCGCCGGCGCCGGCGCCGGCGGCGCCGCGGCGCCCTCGTCCGTCGCATCTTCCGCCGCGGCGCCGGCCGCCGGCGGCAGGGCGACGCGGCGCCGCCGGCCGCGCGCCCACGTGCGCCAGCGGGCGACGGCGGTAAGCGACGCCTTGGGCTTCGGTTGCTCGCTGCCGAAGGTCCGCGCGTAGACCCAGCCGTGCGGATCCGTGCGCTCGTCGATGCGCACGCGCCAGGACGCGTCGGTCCAGCTCTCGCCGCGCCCCAGCGGCGCCGCGGCGTCCGGCCCGTCGCCGCCGCCGCACGCGGAGGCGTAGTGGCGCGGGTCGCTCGCGAAGAGGTTGCGGCTGCTCCAGCCGCGCGTCGGCACGTAGCGCTCGTTCTGCGAGATCTCGACGACGTCGAGCTCGAAGACGTCCATCCGGTTGCTGCAGCGCGGCGCCGGCCGCGCGCGCGCGAGCTAGCAGCCAGAGCGCGAGCTCGGCGGTTCGATGCGCTACGTTGCACTTCAAGGACTACTTCATCCAAGTCTGCTTCCCCCGATCGACCTCCCGATCGTCACGTGCACACCCAGTGCGCGCGAGCAAGCGCAACCAGAGCGCGAGCTCGAGCTCAGCGATGCAACTTGTACTTCAGCCAGGTGCGTTCCCCCCCCCGGTTCCAACGTTTTTTTTTTTTTTAACAACTCCGCTTACCCCCCCGGCGCGGCGCCGCCGCCGCGGCGCGGCACGCGGCGCGCGTCGCCGAGGTCGCCCGGCGCGGCGTCGTCCGGCCGCGGCCACGTCGCGAGGACGTCGTCCGCGCCGTGGACGGCGACGTGCGCGCGCTGCGCGACCGTCGCGGAGAAGGCGACGGCAGTTCGCGCGAGGAGGGGCACCCGGTGGCCCGCGACGACGAGCTGGCGCAGGCCCACGTAGACGGACGCGCCGATGGCCGTGGCGAGCGCGTAGGACTGGCCGCCGATGGCGATGTCGCGGCGGCAGAGCACGTCCCGGAAGATGCCCCCCGCGCAGATCGCCACGCCCGTGGCGACGCAGGCCAGGGGGGGCAGGCCCCGCGTGATGCCCGCCTGCGCGCCGATGACGGCGACGGCGCCGAGCGCGACGGTCTCGAGGCCGTAGAGGACCTTCCCGTCGAGGACCTGGAGCCGCGCGACGACGCGGAGCTCGGGCTCGTGGAGCCAGGCCGTGCCGTCTTTGTTCAGGTACTCGAAGATGAGCGCGGGCCGCAGCGCCGGCGCGGCACCGCACGCGTCGCGGACGCGCGCGTCGAGGTGGGGCTCGACGGCCGCGGCGATGCGCGCGCCGAGGGCCGGGCGCCGCGCGAGCGCCGCCTCGAACTCGTCGAAGGACAGCGACGTCGCGCCCGGCGCCGCGCCCGCGGCGTCGAGGAGCTCGGAGAAGCGCGCGCGCGCCGCGGCCTCCTCCCACCGCGGCCAGAAATAGAACGTCGCCGCGGACGCGAGCAACGCGACGGCGAGGAACCGCGGGTCCCGCAGCCAGAAGACGCCGCCGCGCGCGGCGCCCGTGAGCAGGTTGTTGACCGTTCCGCCGCCGGTCGCCGCGACGCAGCCCACGAGGCACGCGCCGACGACGTTCATGCCCGCGACGCCCGCGCACTGCGCGCCGATGACCGCGAACAAGGCCGTCGACCCGAAGTCCAGGACCTCGAGCAGCCGCTGGCCGGGCGTCCGCGCGCCCGTGTTGACGATGTAGGACCCGAGGAAGTCCCGCTCGTCGCCCGCGCGGCCCGCGGCCTCGACGGCGGCCGCGTAGGCCGCGCGCGACTCCGCGGGCGTCGCCCGCTTCACGTCTTTTCGTACCTCGTCGCACTCCTCGGGCGACAGCGGCACGCCGAGCGCGCGCGCGCGGCCCTCGACGTCGAAGGTCTTGGGCAGGCTGCTCAGCGGGGCGACGCGCCGGGGTGCCGCCCCGACGGAGCGGATCGACGCGACGACGGCGACGCTCCGACGGGCCGGCCAACCGAGCGGGGCCCCGCGGACCCGGCCAAGGGCGCGAGGAAGCCCCAGCATCGTGCTTTCCCAGCGGATATATAATTCGGCGTTTCAACGTCCACTTCAGCATGGAGACTACTTCTGGGTGCCGTCATTGCCGTCCCGATCCAAGGGCCTCCCAGCGTGTCCTCAATCTCCGCGTCGTTCGTAGCAAATAATGCGGGCTGGTTTGCTGTGTCCGGCTCGAAGCACCACCGCTCCAAATGCTGCCTCGCCTCGTAACCGCCGCGCCCGCCTGCGCAGGTCGCCCTTTTCGCTACGCTCGCCGCGACGGCTTCGGCCCTCGCGCCGTCCAAGTTCGACCGCCGGTCGTTTTTCAAGACCGCCGCCGCCGTCGCCGCCGGCGCGCCGGCCGCCGCCTTCGCGACGTACCGCGGCGCGATAGCAGCGCAGCGAAGCATTGACCGACGAATGGAGGCGAGAGCCGGAACGCGGGCCGCGCGCGCGGACCCGCTCGCGCGCGGCGCGCTCGCCCCGCGGCGCCGCCTCACCCGCCGCCGCAGGCTACCCGACGGAGGCCATCCCCAAGTTCGAGCCCAAGGAGAACTTCGCGACGCTCTACCCCGACAAGAAGATCCTCCTCGAGAAGAAGTCGCCCGTCGACCGCATCGACCTCGCGCCGCCGGGCTTCAAGACGTACAAGAACACGTACCCGGGCCTCTTCGGCGACCGCGGCATCGTCACGGCGCCGGAGGTCAAGCCCAAGGCGCCGCCGCCGCCCGCCGCCGCGCCGCCGGCCGAGGCCGCGCCCGCGCCCGCGGCGTAGGGGGGGGCTGTCGGCGCCGCCCCTTCCTAAAGCACGGACCCCTGCGTCGCCGCCCCTTCCCCCGAGACCTCGGGCCTCCGCCTTAGGCGGCGCCCCGCGCCCGGGCTCTAGAGCCACGCGCTCCGCTCGCCCCCACGGCCGCCGTGGGCGCTGCAGCCCGAGCAGAGCCAGACGCCGAGGTCGTCGCCCCAGCAGCCGCCGTCCACGACCTCGTCGTCGCGCACGGGCTCCGGCGCCTGGAGGAGCGCGAGCTGCGCGCGCTCGTGCTCGACCCTCTCGCGCTCGAGGTCCGCGAGGCCGCGCTCGACCTGCGTGCAAATCTTCAAGCCGACTTCAATGTGCGCGTATTCGACGCGAGCTCTTCGGCCGTGCTTCGAGAACTTGATGAGAGAACTCGATCCGTCCAAAAATCAGCCGAATCGACTTCGATTCGACCGAGCTAGAGAATTTCAAAGTTCGGTCGGGACGTCCCGAACCAGCGGTTGATTCGCGCACAGGCGTCGACCTGGAAGCGGTGCCGGTGCACCTTGGTCTGGAGCTGGATGATCTCCCGCGTCAGCTGCATGCGCCGGTCCGGGTCGCCGTGGTTGATGTGGCGCAGCAGGTGCGACACGAACTCCTTGCCTGCGGGCGGCGGGGCCGCGTCGGGCGCGCGCGCGCTCGAAAAGGTGCCGGCGCCGCGCCGCGCGGGAGAGCTGCTGGTCGTGGTTCTCGTCGAGCACGTCGACGAGCTTGAAGCCGACGGCGCGCAGCTCCGCGCCCGAGATGCACTCGTTGGGCTGTTTCAGGTCGTCGAAGATGGCGTCGAGCATCGTGTGGGGAATGTCGACGCCGTCCTTCGAGGTCGTGAAGCCCTTCTCGAAGGTGTCCTGGATCGATTTGCGCACGCTCTTGCGCTCCGCGGACGACGGCGCCACGCGCGCGTGCGCTGACGGCGTCGACGCCGTCATCGTGATTTTTATCGCAAAAGAACAGACGATCTTTTTTTTTCAAGATCTTTTTGACGCCGGTCCGACGGGCCCGGGCCCCGGGCTTGTCCGCGCGACTTGTCTGCGCGCCTAGGCTGCGCCCCGCGCCCACATCGCGGCGGCCCGGTTACGACCCCTAGACGGAGATGACGGAGTCCTCGGAGAGGCCGCCGAAGGGCTCGAGGCCGCCGTTGTGGAAGGACGCCTCCTCGTCGTCCGAGTCCGCGGCGCGTGGCCGGTCGCCGAAGGGCGGGTCCGGCGGCGCGGCCGGCGCCGCGGGCCGCGCGGCGGCGGCGGGCACCTCGCGCGCGGCCGCGGGGCGCCGCGCGGCGGCCTCGGCGACGGCCGGCGGGAGCTTCGTCGCGCGGACGCGCGCGAGCGACGCCTTGACCTCGACGTCCGTGGGCCTGTGTGGAAACCAAATCTTCAAACCGACTTCAATGTGAGCGTATTCGAATGTTTTGACACGAGCTCTTCGGCTGGACTTCGAGAGCTCGACAAGGGCAATCGATTCGTCCAAAAATCAGCCGAATCGACTTCGATGTGACCGAGCTAGAGAATTCTCAAGTTTGGTCAGGACCACCCAAACCAGTGGTTGGTTTCCACACAGCCGTGGGCTGCATGGCGTCCTTGAGCTGGTGCCACGTGGCGGCGTTGCGCTTGACGAAGCCCAGGTTCGTCGCCGCGTACTCGAGGAGCGCGCCGCGGAGCTCGAGCGCGCGGCCGGCCTCGAAGCGGCCCTGCTCGCCCGCGAGCGCGCCGTCGACGGCGCGCTCCGCGGCGACGGACGCGTCGCGCGCGGCCCTAGCGGCCTCGAGGCGCGCCGTGGCCACGTGGACGCGCTGGGAGCCGTCGACGCCGCCCGCGCGCGCGGCCGCGAGCCGCTGGATCGCGCGCTCGAGGTCGCGGCGCGCGCGCTGCGTGTCCGCGCGCGCGGCCTCGCGGTCGCCCGCGGCGTCGCGCGCGGCCTCCATGAGCGCCTTCTGGTAGCGGAGCTGCTCGAGGAACTCGGCGACCTCGTGGTCCACGTGGTCCTGCGCGCACGTGCCCACGGCCTCGACCTTGGCGCCGAGCGCGGCGACGAGCGCGCCGAGCGGCTCGCCGCCGGCGGCGGCGGGCTCGGCCTCGTCGCCCGGCGCGCCGTCGACGGCGCCGCCGGCGAGCGCGAGGTAGCGGCCCGCGCGGCAGGCCTCGTAGGCCGCGGCGCGCTTCGCGCGGACGACGGCCTCGGCGGCCGCGCGCGCGCGCTCGACGGCCGGCAGCAGCTTGGCGACGCGCGCCGTGAGCGGGCTCGCCGCGGAGCCCTCGAGGCCCGGCGGGCCGTAGGCGCCGTGGGCGCCCAGCGACTCCTTGAGCGTCGACGACAGCGCGCCCGCGGCGGAATGGGCGACGCCCGCGGCCGCGCCGAGGCCCTCGCGCGCGGCGCCGAGCAGCCCCGCGGCCGCCGCGGACCACGTCGCCGGCGCGGGCGGCGGCGCCTCGGGGGTTTCCTCCTCCGCCGCGCCGTCGGCGCCGTCGAGGAGCGCGCGCGCCGCCGCGAGCCCCGCGGGCGACGCGTCGAGCAACGCCTGGACCTCGAGCGACCCCCGGAGCTTCGGGTGCGCGACGGCGCGGTTCCTGTGTGGAAATCAAATCTTCAACCCGACTTCAATGTGCGCGTAATCGAACGGTTTGGACCAGACTCTTTCGCCGTGCTTCGAGAACTCGACGAGAGCAATCGATCCGTCCAGAAATCAGCCGAATCGACTTCGATTTGATTGAGATAGAGAGTTCTGAAGTTTGGTGGGGACCCCCCAAACCAGTGGTTGAATTCCACACAGCGCGGTTCGCGAAGCGCGTCAGCGACTCCATGCGCTCGCGCACGAAGTCGTGGGACGTGTTGTTCGCCCAGCGCTTCGGCGAGAGCAGCGGCGGCACCTGGGCAGGACAAGGGTGCGAAATTCCCAACTTCAAAGGCTCCTAGCTCGGCCGTTTTCCACTCGTTTCGGCTGATTTTTGGACGAGCGATCATCTCTCGGAACGGTCTCGAAGCGTGGATGCTGTTTCCGGAACGCGCGCGCGCGGAACACCCACGTTGAAGCGACGTTGAATCACCCTTGTCCTGCCCTGGGCGGCGCGACGACGCCCGGCCGGCTCCGCCGGAGCCGCTCGCGGCACCACTCGAAGTCCGAGAAGCGGCGGAGCACGCGCATCTCGCTCCGCCCGTAGTGGGCGCAGGTGGACCGCGTGCGCACGGCGTACTGCGTGAACTGCTGGAGCCCCTCGCCGACGAGCTGGGGCGACATGACCTTGACGATGAGACCGCCCGCGCCCGGCCGCGCCGGCGGGTCGCCGAAGTCCGGCGGCGCCCACTCGCGCAGGCCGTCGGCGACGAGCGGCAGGGCGTCGTCGCCCTCGAGGTCGACGCCGGCCGCGGCCAGCGCGCAGAGGCGGCAGGCGACGTACCAGCCCGCCTCGCCGAGCGCCGCGTCGTCCCCGCCGGCCGTCGCCGCGGCCGCGAGCGCGTGGCAGCGCGCCACGGCGGGCTCGGACGCGAGGCACCGCCGCAGGAACGCGCGGCTCTCGCCGGGGCTCAGCAGGCCGTCGCCGTCGCCGTCGGCGACGAGGAAGAGCGCGCGGAAGAGCGCCGCCTCCTCGGGGCTCAGGACCACCGGCGCGCCGAGGCCCGCGCAGCCGACGACCTGCACGCCGCCGGACGTCAGCGCCTCGATGGTCGCGCCGCCGCTCGCCTGCGCCGGCGGGAGCTGGAAGGGCTCCTCCATCGCGCGTGCCGCGACGACGACGCGAAGTCTCCGCGGCGTCCGCCCGCGTTTGAGTTTGATGGCAACCGTTCTTCAACAATTGATGTTGACCTACCCCACGCGAGGTGCGAAGGCCTACGCGCCGTCGTCGGGTCCCTCGTCGTCGACGGTGGCGTTGTAGCGGATGCGCCAGGGCCCCGTCGCGCAGTGGACCGTGAGGAGGGGCACGCGGCCGTCGCCGTCTTTTCGCCGCTTCCGCCCGCGCGGCGGCCCGTCGCCGCCGGATCGCGGGCCTTCGCTCGGCACGCGCGCCGCGTCCGCGAGGGCGTCGAAGGCCTCGGGCTCCTCGCCGAGGGCCGCCGCGAGCTTGCGGCCGTAGCGGCGGAGCGCGCCGGACGCGTCGGCCTTGAGCTCCTCGTAGGCCGTGTCCTCGACGTGGGGCGCGCGCCTCAGCCAGCACGTGTGGTGGTTGATGGCCATGCGGAGCTCGAGGCCGAGGCCGCCGAGCGTCGCGCCGCCGCCGAGGAGCGACGCCGCGAGCGCCGTGGGCCGCCGGTGCGTCGTGAAGACGAGGCGCCGCCGGCACGCGCGGCCCGCCAGGTTCGGGTCGAACTCGTGGCTCTTGATGAGGAGCACGTCCCCGGCCGTCGCGGACGCGAGGCGCTCGCGCGACGCCGCGGCCGCGCGCGCGCGCGCGTCGTCGCCGCCGCCGCCGCCGCCGGCCTCGAGGTCGCCGTCGGACGCGAGCCAGTGCCAGTTCCAGTAGAAGCGCTTCGGCTCGACGCCCAGCAGCGCCAGGGCCTCCTCGATGAGGCGCACCTGCTCGCCGGAGCCCGCGCGCGCGACGCCCGCGGCGACGATCGCGAGCTTGCACGACCGCGGCGGCGGGTCCTGCGCGAGGTCCTCGCCGCCGACCTTGACGCCGCTCCAGAAGCTGCATTGCGGCGGCTGGTGCGCGCGGCAGGGCACGTCCTTGAAGCGGTCGCCGCCCGTCGCGCGCGCCTCGACGCACCACGACGTGTCGCACGCCGCCGCGGGGTCCGGCGCGCGCGCGGCCTTGGCCAAGACGGACCAGGGCGGCCGCGTCGCGCGGAGCCGGAGCACGTGCTCCGTCATCGACGACTTGCCCGTGCCGTAGAAGTGGCGCGCGTTCGCCGCGACGAGCTGCTCGACGACGCCCTTCTCCGCGAGCGAGAGCCACCGGTAGTCGCCGACGCCGAGGGAGGCGCCCGTCGCGACGCGCCAGCCCGGCGGCGCCTCGCGCGCCATGAGGAAGAGGGGCCGCCGCGCGCGCCGCGCGGACGCGACGACCTCCTCGATGCGGTCGCGCGACGTCCGCGCCTCCTCCGGGTAGAGCGCCTCGAAGGTGTCGCCCGTGCGGAGGTGCGCGGCGTCGTAGTCGCCCTCGAGCGCCTTGACCATGGCCTTGGCGACGTTGACGAGGTGGCCGTGGGCCCGGAGCGCGTGCGTCGGCACGCCGCGGTCGCCCTGGAGCCGCCCGAGCGTCCACCGCTTCGGCGACGCGAGGCTCATGTGGTACGCGACCTTGTCGCCTGGGCAGCAACAGGGTGATTCAACGTCGCTTCAACGTGAGTGTTCCGCGCGCGCGCGTTCAAAAAAAAGCATGCACGCTTCGAGACCGTTCCGAGAGATGATCGCTCGTCCAAAAGTCAGCCGAAACGAGTGGAAAACGGCCGAGATCGGAGCCTTTGAAGTTGGGAATTTCGTTCTCTTTTGCTGCCCTGC
>Ga0257106_1001688_pt1 | contig 10688 bp, 12 predicted proteins | sample LP_taG_3_FD_190177 | JGI IMG/M metagenome (GOLD analysis project Ga0257106, IMG submission 190177) | Marine microbial communities from Northeast Subartic Pacific Ocean, Canada - LP_J_2011_P26_10m | ecosystem: Environmental > Aquatic > Marine > Oceanic | place: Canada: Northeast Subartic Pacific... | reverse complement strand
CTGTAGGGCCTTACGCCCCCTAATAAACACTTCCCTTCATGCCAACGACCTTGGTATGTCGAGGGAGGTGGCGTTGTTCTGCGTTGGCCGCAGAACCAGATAGAAGCCCTACGGGCTTCCCTTAACAGCCAATAACAGCCATAACAGCCTTAACGAGTAAACAACTCCATGCAATCAGACGTATTTAATAGGGCTGCAGAAGCAGCAGCCTGTGACACGTTGACCCAACTGGGAGGTTCGTTAGTAAACCTCGGCGTTTGGACGATGTGGAAACCTGCCATAGGTGTCACAGCCATGACTCTTGGGGCTGCTGCAAATCTTGCCTACCAGTTTGGATGCGGAGAATTCGATGCAGGGGTTGCGGCTGACGATGATTCCATTCGGGGATGCCAACAGCTTTCAGCCGGTCTAATGGATCTAAGGGTTTATAACGCCGATGGCAGTTACGCATCAACCCTTAAAAGTGATGTTACCGGCTTCAAATTTAGTGAGCCTTACACAAGCCCTGCTCTAGGCGTCACGGTCCGCAATTACACGTTCCAGTATGTAATTGGTGGCCCATACGGCGACGAATTAGTTTATGGATTAGGTGAGGGGGGTTACATCGATCCGTATTTACAGTCTGGTGCAGTTTGCGGTGAGGACGTACCACCACAACCACCACTTCCCCCTGATATTGATCCTTACGATTACACCGATATCGAAACAGGTTGCGAACTAACGATTAACTTTCTTGGTTTTGCTCAACTATCGGAAGGTGGTCAACCCCAGTTGATCTACAAGATGGAGAGTCCAACAACTACAAATAGAAATCTAAGAAATCCCTCAGGTGGACGTATAGGTGGCTGCATTATCGAGCCTATTGTTTATTCAGGCGGCGGTGGCTGCTGCCCGCCTCCCACTAATTTTCCATATCCTGACCCTGAACCACCAAATGGGCCTGACGGCGAACCATGGTGGGCTGATTATTTGAAAGGCGCTCTAGGTGGTGTAGCTGCCGGACTTGCTGAAGCTCTACTAAAACAATTAATTGCCGGCTTGTTTACAACTGATCAGCCCGGAATCACTTACAAGATGCTTGCAGCTTGTAATTATGGCCCAAATGGAGAAATTGATGAGTGGGAATATCCGATACCTCCTTTGCCAATATTGGATGCCATTGGGGCGCGAGTTACTGCTCTGAATGCTCAGATAGAGCAACACTTACTTTGGAAAACCCCGACCTGTGGACCAGATCGGCCCGAATTGTTGGGTGATTGGGTCACTGTTCGTTTTGAATCATTAGAAATCAGCCCCCAGGGCACCCGGCCGCTAAGGAAATTATTCCGATATCGTTCCCAATCGGCTCTAGATCTCGGCCAGAAAGCTGCTTATTGGGAGAGTTTCACTTGGAATGCTGGCTCGGTTTGCGTTCAGCACAAAGGAGCATGGTGGGGAACTCCTCAGTGTTGGGCAGCAAATGCTGATGAAGGCAAAAGAGTGATCCGTTTCGCGGGATTAGAAGCCGGAATTGATCCCGATCAAAGTGGTGAATGGGTAATAAGTGGTTCTTCTGATCCAAGATTCGGAATGCCTGGGACTATGCAAGTCGCAAAAGTGCAGGGTTTGGAATGGGTCACCTCAAGACAAGGACCCTCAGGTTTACCGCTTTTAACCGTTGACCCATAAGGGTCGTACATTGCGAACTAAACTTTTTTGGTACAAATTGGGGATGTTCAAACTCATTTAATAATGACTGGCACACCATCGGTCATGTTCGCTACGCGGCCCACACCGCCTGTAGTGACAGATCCCGAATATCAGGCTTGGAGCCGCCGAGGAACTGTCAACTATGACGGTGGATATTTAGAGGCCACGTACGGCGATCTAATCCAGACATGGACATTGGGTGAAACCGATGCCTGCGCGGGTCAATCGCGTGCTGTTGTCCGTACCTCAACGACTCGAACTAACACCATTGGTGGTGCATCCACCACGGTTGCTGGTGCGAACTATGTCTATACGGCTTATCCCAAGCGCAATAGCAGCCTCGCCGCTGGTGGTGATCTTTTCACTATTCACACTGATATCGGTTCTTACACCGCCCGCGTCGGCGGAGACATTCAGACGCTCATCGCGTATGTCTGCAACAACACAAATCAGCTTTACGCACCGATCTCCATCCAGTCGTCAGCAGGCGCTTGGTACGGCCCCTTCTCTCCTTCAGGTACATGACTTACGCCCACATTTACGAGATTCCAGATCAAGGGAACCTGAAGGGTGGGGACCTTTACGACAAATTCGGCAACCTTTCATTTTTTGCCGATGTGACAGCCTTGGTCGACAAGACTCAGACCGGCGTCGACTTAACGGTTCCCGTCAAGGCGTTTAACCGTGAGCGCTTCATGCGTGATCCGGCCCCATATTCCGTTTCGGCTTCGACCCGTTACGTGTCGATGAACATCCGTCAATCCAAAGGCGGCATCCCTGGTGTAACGATCACCCTCGTTGGCCAAGACATCGGTGGACCTGTTGAACGTCGCCAATTCGGCTGGACTGGCTCGATGTCTGCGATCTACGCATGGCTAAAGCTCAATTCCAACATTCCTATTGATCTATACGGACCAACTGGAACTCCTTACGATCCAATTCCTGCTTCCACCTAGGAATGATTGATCTGGGGGACATCACCGTGGGGCCACTGAACCGTCAGGTTCTAGTTGGCTCCTTTTCTCTAGAAGAAGGTGACGACACGCTATGGGTGAACATCACACAAATCAGCCCCCAACAGGAATGGAATTATTCCTATGGGCTGGTGTGGTGGGAATCAACAGATGGTCGACAACTTGGAACTCAAAAGGTCTATGGCTGCCAACTTGGAGAAATATTCAGATTCGGAGTTGGACGCGCTCCAGTGGTCCGGGCAGGGAATCTCTACTTCGCGCCCAGGGCGTACAACCGACGGTGGATCAGTATCGACAACCCACCACAGTGGACACTCAATTTTGAAGCCGAGTCGGGATTCACCGGATCAGGAACAGGGCCTCCGGCGTTTGGCATAAGAGCAACACTTGGCACGCTTGCCAATCTTGCGAACGTTCGCATCCCTTACACAATCATCGACGGAATCGCTTACCTAACCCAATGACCGACGTTCGCTTATTGAAGGAATCGCTTACCTAACCCATGACCGACGTTCGCTTATCGACGGAATCGCTTACCTAACCCATGACCGACGTTCGCTTATTGACGGAATCGCTTACCTAACCCATGACCGACGTTCGCTTAACAGCCCTTAATCCAACTGATTCTCAGGTATACCCCGTTGCTTGCAATACAAGCGGCGAGTTAATAGTCGCAGGCGACGGTACCGACTATCTACCACTTACAGGTGGAGATCTAACGGGTGATCTTACATTTAATACTGACAAGATCACGCTTGACGCAACGGACGGCGGGGCCTCATTCGGCGGAGGAGTGACACAAATATTCAGTTCATATGGAATATTACTTGATTCACCAATTGGTGCGAGCAGTAATTCTGTTATAGCAATTAATAATGATGGGACTCGGGTTATCAACCTGAATGCGGATGGCTCGGGCACATTTTCGGGTGCTATAACTGTCACTGAAAACATTAACGGATTGAAAGCGATATCTGGTTCAGGTACAGGTTCTGGCCCTGTATTGAGAGTTTATTCCGATACACTTTCGACATACACGACAGACCTGAATGCGGATGGCTCGGCCATACTTAAGGGTGGAATCACTATTCTTTCTCCATCACCGGGTTCTTCAAGTATTCAAGCGTTTGGAGTATATGGGCTCGGTGCTGCATCGGCTGCAGTGTCTATCAAGACCGATGGATCGGCCCAATTCCTCGGGACCGTCACAGCAACAGTCGTTCCACCTTCTGATGCAAGGTTTAAAGAGAATATCGAACCAGCAAAACCACAGCTTCCGGATGTGGTCGCCCTGGGCGGCATTCTTAAAAACTACAATTGGAATTCCGAAGCACCAGTTAATGACGAAATACGGGCTCAGAGGCAGCTTGGCTTGATTGCTCAAGAGGCAGCAAAGATATGTCCTAGTCTCGTTAAAGAACTTGGATCAGAAGAGAATATATACAAAGGCATTCCGATGGAAGCATTGATTATGAAATTGATTGGTGCCGTATCTGAATTGAAAACTGAATTAGATCAGATGAAAATTACGTAGTTTTAACTAAGTCTCTACGTCATCGATTTACTGTTTTATTGAAGGTTTCATATAAGTCTCATTTGAGACAGATTGATATCGAGGCAGGTACGCCGTAAGCTTCTGGACATGGGTTGGACGTGACTATCCAACCCCTACTCCGAATCAATTCTATGACTCCCTCTATTACGAGGCTTGTCTCGTTGGCCCGCGTACCTGTGTCTACAACAGATACGGTTGCGTCCAATCTTGAGACACGCGTACCTGCCTTAAAGATCACCTCAGTTCGTCAGATGCGTCGCCTAGTCGGGGCCCTGGTCCATGGCTACGGGTGGACGCTTGGACAGGATGGCAATCTCTACAGCCCAAATCCAGCCGAAACCGCTTGGGGGGACCGTGTCAATTGAACTCCCCTTTCCCGACGGTCGGCTCAACTTTGAGTCCTGGGTCAGAAACCGGCGCAGACGTGCTCGAGCATGGCAGCGCTACATACAAGCCCAAAGGGTGCTCGCGTTACACCGGGGCGCCGCTTCCGCCCAATGGCATCCCGATTCCTACGCACAGCCTGGTGAATCTAAGTGAACGGCTTGAGCGGCTCGCATTCGGCGGACGACCCGAAGGATTTAACGCTCCCCCTATGGAGACGTACACAACTACGACTTCAGAACATGGAGACGTGGTCCGCGCAACGCCGGAATACATCAGATGGTTTCTGCGAGCGTATCCAGGTGCAGGACCAGAGAATCGCCTTGGCCGTGCGCCATCTCGTTCTCCTGCTCAAGGACTGGGAGGACCAGAAGTCAGCTTCGGGCTGGAAGGGGTAAATGATTTCTAGCCCCTTGACAGGGGGCTTACGCTGAACTCGCTGCGCAACGCTGAGCAAAGCTTGGGCGTCGCTGGCGAGACTTCAAGGCGGGGCCCTACCTGTAGGGCCTTACGCCCCCTAATAAACACTTCCCTTCATGCCAACGACCTTGGTATGTCGAGGGAGGTGGCGTTGTTCTGCGTTGGCCGCAGAACCAGATAGAAGCCCTTCGGGCTTCCCTTAACAGCCAATAACAGCCATAACAGCCCTAACAGCCTTTAACAGGGAAGATGTCTTTAGACAGATTCGTAAGAGCAGCAGACGCCGCAGCTTGCGACACACTCGGCCAGCTAGGCCCATCACTGGTCAATCTCGGGGTTTGGACGATGTGGACCCCAAAGGTGGGCCTCACCGCCATGACCCTGGGAGCTGCTTCAAATCTGGCGTATCAGTATGGGTGCGCCGAATTTGATGCAGGTGTTTCTCCTAATTCCGATACGCAAAGAGGTTGTCAGCAACTAACCGCTGGATTGGGAGATCTAAATGTCTTCGATAGTTCTGGAACACAAATCACCACTTTAATAAGCGATATAACGGGGTATACACAATCGGCTCCATATGAAGGCCCGGTCGGAACTGTTCAGAACTACACCTTCCAAAGAGTCATAGGTGGTCCTTACGGCGAACCCACCGTTTACGGAATTGGCTCAGGGGATTACGTGGAGATGGTGCTTCAAACCGGTGCGGTTTGCGGTACCGATGTCGTCCCGCTTCCACCAGTACCGCCGACTACAACGCCGTTCGATTTCACCGACCCCGTAACCAACTGCGAACTGACCCTTAATTTTCAGGGTTTCGCTCAACTGGCTGAGGGAAATACACCTCAGCCGGTCTATCTAATTCAAAATTCAACAAACCTGCTTCGGAGCGGTGGACGTATAGGTGGCTGCTTAATTAATCCGACTATTTATTACGGCGGCCCGAACGGTGATGGTGGTGGCGGTAATGGCGGCGGCGATGGCGTTACTTTGCCTGTCCCCCCTGGACCTCTCCCACCTTTTGGTCCTGAGGGTGAACCTTGGTGGGCTGATCTTTTACAAGCCGCGTTAGGTGGTCTCGCGGCATTAACAGCAGACAGAATTTTGGATGGGTTATTTCAGTCGACATATCCAGGTCTCATCTATCGGATGGTTTCTGTTTGTGAAACCGATTCAGGTGGTGAACCGATCAGTGAATCTGTTGATGTGCCAATCCCTGCTTTAACAGCACCAGATGCGCAATTGGCACGACTTGATGCAATCGTCGAGTTATTACAAGCGGCTAAAAACTTTAAACAACCTGTTTGTCCACCAGAACGCCCGGAACTATTGGGTGATTGGGTCACTGTTCGTTTTGAATCATTAGAAATAAGCCCCCAAGGCACCCGCCCCTTACGCAAACTTTTCCGTTATCGCTCGCAGTCAGCATTAGACCTCGGTCAAATTGCTGCTTACTGGGAGAATTTCCAGTGGAATGCTGGCCCGGTTTGTGTTCAGCACAAGGGAGCATGGTGGGGTACTCCACAGTGTTGGGCATCAAATGCCGAGGAAGGTAAGCGAGTGATTCGTTTTGCTGGCCTTGAAGCGGGAATTGATCCTGATGTAATCGGTGAATGGGTAATAAGTGGATCTTCAGATCCAAGATTTGGTATGCCTGGAACTATGCAAGTCGCAAAAGTGCAGGGTTTGGAATGGGTCACTTCAAGACAAGGACCCTCAGGTTTACCGCTCTTAACCGTTGACCCATAAGGGTCGTACATTGCGAACTGAACTTTTTTGGTACACATTGAGGAGGTTCAAACTCATTTAGTAATGACTGGCACACCATCGGTCATGTTCGCTACGAGGCCTACGCCTCCTGTAGTGACAGATCCCGAATATCAAGCCTGGAGCCGTCGAGGAACCCTCAACTACGACGGTGGTTATATCGAGGCGACCTATGGCGACCTAATTCAAACTTGGTCACTTGGTGAGACTGACGCCTGTGCTGGTGTCTCTCGTGCCGTTGTTCGTACTTCGACCACACGTACCAACACGATCGGTGGAGCTTCCACACCTGTTGCGGGCGCGAATTATGTCTATACCGCATATCCCAAGCGGAATAGCAGCCTTGCCGCTGGCGGTGATCTTTTCACTGTTCACACTGATATCGGTTCTTACACCGCCCGTGTCGGCGGAGACATTCAGACGCTCATCGCGTATGTCTGCAACAACACAAATCAGCTGTATGCGCCTATCTCCATCCAATCGTCATCAGGCGCTTGGTACGGACCCTTCTCCCCTTCTGATACATGACCTACCAACACATCTACGTGATCCCCGACCAGGGGACCATGACCGGCGGAGACCTTTACGACAAATTCGGCAACCTTTCATTCTTTGCGGATGTCACGGGCCTGGTCGACAAAACTCAGACTGGCGTCGACTTAACGGTTCCCGTCAAGGCGTTTAACCGTGAGCGCTTCATGCGTGATCCGGCCCCATATTCCGTCTCGGCTTCGACCCGTTACGTGTCTATGAATATCCGCCAAACAAAAGGCGGTATTCCAGGCGTCACCATCACCCTTGTTGCTCAGAACATTGGTGGACCTATTGAACGTCGCCAATTCGGTTGGACTGGCTCGATGAGTGCGATCTACGCATGGTTAAAGCTCAATTCAAACCTTCCTATTGATCTTTACGGACCAACTGGAACTCCTTACGATCCAATCCCAGCTTCTGCATAGGATGCTCGACCTTGGGGATATCACCGTGGGGCCACTAGACCGTCAGGTTCTAGTTGGTCCCTTTTCTTTAGAAGAAGGTGATGACACGCTATGGGTGAACATCACACAGATCAGCCCGCAACAGGAATGGAACTATTCCTACGGGCTGGTGTGGTGGGAATCAATTGATGGGCGACAACTCGGCACTCAAAAGGTGTATGGAACACAACTCGGTGAGATATTCAGATTTGGAGTTGGACGCGCTCCACTCGAGCGGGATGGGAGCATCTATTTCGCGCCTAGGGCATACAACCGTAGGTGGATCAGCATCGAGAATCCGCCTCTTTGGACGCTTAACTTTGCGGCGGAATCGGGAGTTACAGCCGGTGGGGGTTTACTTAGATCCATCAGCAATACGCTTGTTAGGTCTATCGATGGCACTGGTCTTCGTTTTGTTGATACTGCTTTAGATCTAGTTCAAGTTGATTTCACCTAATGGCAATTCTTTTTGGAACGACAAGCACTGGCACGACTCTTCCAGTGTTGGTCGATCAATACGGAAACCTACTAGCGCAGGGAATGCCTGGAGTTGAAGGTCCACCTGGACCACCGGGTGGTGCGTTTGCTTTGCCGCCTAATCCTGTTGATGGGGATGTGCTCGGCTGGGAAAATGGCCAACTCGTTTGGAACCCAACGGCACCACTTCCATCGGGTACTTATGGACCCTTTGTCTACTTCGACAACGGTTCAAACCTTGTAGTCCCTCAGACGCCGACTCTCAGCAATGGCGAGGTGCTGTTTATGTCAGATGCAGAAGGGAATATCGCGTACTACACACCAACAACTAGTGCAATTTCAAGTGTTGTTGTTACACCGGGCGGCTGGACTGCAGCAGCAGCAGCAGGAGCCGACCCGTGGGTCTCAGTGACATACGGCGACGGCAAGTTTGTTGCCGTTTGCTATTTCGCAAACAACCAGGTGATGTACTCCACTAATGGCATCAACTGGACTGGAGTAGCAGCAGCAGAACAAAGCAGTTGGTTCTCAGTGACATATGGCGACGGCAAGTTTGTTGCAGTTGCACTCGGAGGCACAAACCGGGTGATGTACTCCACTGATGCCATCAACTGGACTGCAGCAGCAGCAGCAGAAGCCAATGAGTGGCGCTCAGTGACATACGGCGATGGCAAGTTTGTTGCAGTTGCAAGCGGAGGCACAAACCGGGTGATGTACTCCACTAATGGCATCAACTGGACTGCAGCAGCAGCAGCAGAAGCCAATGAGTGGCGCTCAGTGACATACGGCGATGGCAAGTTTGTTGCCGTTTCAGACAACGGAACCAACCGGGTGATGTACTCCACTAATGGCATCAACTGGACTGCAGTAGCAGCAGCAGAAGCCAATACTTGGCAGAATGTGACATACGGCGACGGCAAGTTTGTTGCAGTTGCAAGCGGAGGCACAAACCGGGTGATGTACTCCACTAATGGCATCAACTGGACTGCAGCAGCAGCAGCAGAAGCCAATCCTTGGGGTTCAGTGACCTATGGCGACGGCAAGTTTGTTGCCGTTGCAGGCTCAGGAACCAACCAGGTGATGTACTCCGCTGATTGCATCAACTGGACTGCAGTAGCAGCAGCAGAAGCCAATCCTTGGGGTTCAGTGACCTATGGCGACGGCAAGTTTGTTGCCGTTGCAGACTCAGGAACCAACCAGGTGATGTACGACTCGACTGGTACTGGTGCTGGTGAAACACAACTTGAATTTATTTCACCTAATCCTGATCTTGAATACTTTCAGGTTGGTGAGGTTGTCGATACGTCAGGGACAAAAGTGACTTCTATCGATTTAAGTGCGAACAAAATGGGGGTTGACGGTGGCACTTGGACTGTTGGCGAATCAGTAGTGTCGAGCACCGACATCTCCGGTACTGGTTCAGTTGATGCAGTTGTTGGCGATAGAATCGACTTGCAAGCTAATAATCAGCAATGGATTAATGGCTACTACGTCACCGTTCAGTCCTAATAAATGTGGGCTTAAAGGTTGTTGACGCCATGTCTTATTGAGTCTCATTGTAAGAACCATTGAGATATCGGCAGGTGCGCCGTAAGCTTCTGGACATGGGTTGGACGTGACTATCCAACCCCTACTCCGACTCAATTCTATGACTACCTCTATTACGAGGCTTGTCTCATTGGCCCGCGTACCTGTGTCTATAACAGAGACGTTTGCGTCCAATCATGAGACCCGCGTACCTGCCTTACAGATCACCTCAGTTCGTCAAATGCGTCGCCTAGTCGGGGCTTTAGTCCATGGCTACGGGTGGACGCTTGGACAGGATGGCAATCTCTACAGCCCAAATCCAGCCGAAACCGCTTGGGGGGACCGTGTCAATTGAACTCCCCTTTCCCGACGGTCGGCTCAACTTTCAGTCCTGGATCAGAAACCGGCGCCGACGTGCTCGAGCATGGCAGCGCTACATACAAGCCCAAAGGGTGCTCGCGTTACACCGGGGCGCCGCTGCCGCCCAATGGCACCCCGATTCCTACGCACAGCCTGGAGAATCTGAGTGAACGGCTTGAGCGGCTCGCATTCGGCGGACGACCCGAAGGACACAACGCTCCCCCTATGGAGACGTACACAACTACGACTTCAGAACATGGAGACGTGGTCAGCGCAACGCCGGAGTACATCCGATGGTTTCTGCGAGCGTATCCAGGTGCAGGACCAGAGAATCGCCTTGGCCGTGCGCCATCTCGTTCTCCTGCTCCAGGACTGGGAGGACCAGAAGTCAGCTTCGGGCTGGAAGGGGTGAATGATTTCTAGTCACCTGACAGGATTTCTAGCCCCTTGACAGGGGGCTTACGCTGAACTCGCTGCGCAACGCTGAGCAAAGCTTGGGCGTCGCTGGCGAGACTTCAAGGCGGGGCCCTACCTGTAGGGCCTTACGCCCCCTAATAAACA
>Ga0257106_1001683_pt1 | contig 10694 bp, 7 predicted proteins | sample LP_taG_3_FD_190177 | JGI IMG/M metagenome (GOLD analysis project Ga0257106, IMG submission 190177) | Marine microbial communities from Northeast Subartic Pacific Ocean, Canada - LP_J_2011_P26_10m | ecosystem: Environmental > Aquatic > Marine > Oceanic | place: Canada: Northeast Subartic Pacific... | reverse complement strand
AAGCCGCCACCCTCGCCGCCTTCGCCTCCACCACCGCCCGGCTTCCCTCCTCCAATTCCGTACATGCCACCCATTGCCGACACCAAGGACTCGCGCCTGCGCTTCTTCGACTTGGACCCGCTGCTCGCCGACATTCGCGGTCCTGAGGGCACGGCGTGGATTCCCGAGTCGGCACGTGTGCTGCGCTCGGGCGCCTACCAATTCCTGGACGAGCCCTACATTGAGCAAATCATCGTGGCCAAGCTCTCGTGTCCCGAAATGTACGACAATGGACTAAACAGCTATGGCTCCAACGTCTCGCGCGCGTCTGTCAACTTCCAAGTGAATCCAAAGAAGCCCAATTGCGCACAGTGCGCTTCGTCATCAAACCTTTAGCACCTTGACACACACACACACATACACGCTGCACCGCGGTGTCCCACACCCTCATCTGTTCTGGCAGTCCGATTCCGGAAGATGGACTCAACTTGGTAAACATGGACGGCGATTGTGGCGTCACTATCCTACCCGGCGAGCTCGTCGACGGTATTCCATTCGAGCCGCGCTGCTTGGTGCTAGTGCTCGCGGCCGAGAGCGAGCGCATCATGTTTGACGAGATGATGGCGGCGGGTCGCAAGATGAGCGATCCTTTCTTTGTCGAGGTCAACTACAGCGTGGCCTTGGGCAGCGCGCCCGACGTCAAGACGGTGGGCACAAACTGCGGCAACTCGCGCGTGCTCCTCGAAAGCTATCAGCGCGATCGCGTGGGACAGGATGTGCGCGACGAGCTCGAAGAGACGCGCGCCGCCATCACCACGCAGCAAGAGCTCATTGCCTTTTGGGACCACGTGCAAAACAGCCGCGCCATGGTGAGCATCGATCCGACCACCGGGCTCATTCAGTCTGTGCTGCCGCCCTCGCCGTCGCCGCCGCCTCCGCCGCCGCCCGTGCTGCACAATGCGCCGCCCGCGCCACCGGAGCAGGTGTCCAATGCCGTCCAGACGCAGCGCCTCGCCGACGAGCTGGTGGCCCTCGAGACACGCCGCGACGAGCTCGTGGCCAGTCTCGACGATTGCTACGTGCCCGACCGGCCCTCGGGCGTCGTGTGCGGGCTGTCAAGTCAGGAGGCGCCAGACCCATGGATGGCGCTCAACGGCGTCAAGTGCCGCGGCTACGACACGCGCTCGGCGCGCGAGCGCGACTTTTGCGGATGTGTGCTACTCAAACCACTCTGCCAATCATGCCATCTCCTTGTTACCCACGCGTCCACCCTTTGCAGATTGGGACAGCGAAGTGAACCCCATGGCCGCCGACAACAAGCTGCGCAAGCAGCTGCTCGAGGTTGGTCCCTACTGCGTCGCCGAAGGCGGAAGCACCGTCTACTGCTCGTCCAATGCCACACGCACGCAGCGATCGGGCATGTACGACCTAAAGTACATGGTGCGCGACGACCGGCATTTTTGGTGCGCCAATTCTAGTTTTTTTTAGACTCCACCCATGCCCCAACCCTGGCCGTTTTTTTGCGCAGCGAGTCTCAGTTTGCGCGCGAGCGCCTCGCGCCCGAGTCGGGCGCCGACATTGAAACCTGCCGCACCAACCTGACGGCGCGCATCGACCGCTGCGAGCTCACGTGCGACAGCTGCGCGGCCGAGTGCACGAGCAAGGCGGCGCGCGAGCTCGTGAGCGCGTGGCGCTGCTCCGTTGGGCTGCCCATCATGGGCACCTTTTTGGCCATGAGTGTCTCCGACCAAGGCATCGATGTAAAAAATCGGTGGGGATCCATTCGGCAGCGGGGGCTCATTGGCACGCCCGACGAGTCGTGGGTCGAGCAGTACCGAACGCTCGTGCAAAACAGTGTCGACCGGCCGCGCGTGGCGCGCAATGGTGTCTCGTGCCGCAAGTCGCACGTGGAATCGACCACTGGCGGCTTCCAGACGGCGCTCAACGACGATGGGTCCTACATTCGGCGGCAGGGTTTCATGGTGGGCTGCAACACCGACCTCGACTGCTACAGCCGCTGTGGCGAACACCCCATCAGCGGCAACGCATACGTGTGCACGCACAATCCCGAGTTTTACAGCTACGCCGGCGAGGGACGCGACGCCTACGAGCACCTCGTCACCGAGGAGGCCGCGCAAAAGGCCGCAGGCAAGCCGCACCGGCGCGTCTGGCGCTCGAGCCATCAGGACCCACACTTTTACTTTGTCGACGAGCCCGGCGACGACATCATGGACCCCAAGGACGGTTCGATGGGCGTGTGCACCGACGTGCACATGGACTATGCCAACTCGGGCTGCCTCGATCCGGTGGGCGCCTCGGTGACCATGACCCTCGTGGGCGCCGCCATGCGCTTCAATGCCAACTACAAGTCGATGTTTTGCGGCATCCTCATTGAGCACGGCGACAGCGACTTTTTCACCGATGTGGGCATCTCGGAGGTCTCGCTCCTCTACCCGCGCACGCTCGTGCACGCGGCACAGGTCAACGGCGTCGAGCGAGCGGCGGTCACGTGCTGGAACCCCTTGGACTGCGAGCGCAAGTGCGACTTTTTCCGCACGCACTCGCGCGACGGCGGGCTGACCGAGCCCGCCGCGTGCACGCTGTGCGATCCCATGGTACCGAGCAACATCATCACGTGGGTGCTCGACGTGCGCGACGCAATCCAAGACGACATTATAACGGCGCTGCGGATCGCGGCCATCTGCCTCAACCCAGTCGCCTGTGTATGCCAAGTTTTCATGATGGTCAAGCCCGCGTGGATCGACTCGCTGCCCAATGAGGTGCTAAAGTGCCGCGCCGGCGACATGTTTGGCCTCCTCGTCGAGCGCATTTTAATCATGATCATCGAAATGGCCGAGGGCATCATCAACGACCACATCATGTCATTTTTGCGCAACGCCATCGGTTGGCTCGGGGTCAAGGTCAACGACATTTGCATTCCGTATCAGGACAAGAAGCTGTGCCCTTCAGACCCCAAGGCGCTCGAGGCCATGTTTGGATGTTCGACCAACAATCCACAGGCGCACAAGCGCTGCTTTTACGAACGGCAGCGCGCCATCTGCCTCGGCCAGGACGATGCGCGCGACCGCTACGAGGAGCTCTTCGACTCGCCCACGGCGACAGAGCTCGAGCAGCAGTTTAAAGAAATCGTGGGTGATACCTACGACAGCATTCCCCCGGCGATGCTGCAAGCCTTCAAGGATGCGGGCACGACAGACACGGGCTTCAACCGGGCGGCGGCGACTCTGTGCGACGGCTCGCTCAAAGACTCGATGACGCTAGACGAGATAATTTTATCGTGCGTCTTCAACAACATTGAGACCTTTTGCCCCGGTGCCAAGGACGACGACGACCTCGACACCTACCTCCGGGAAGTCCAATGGAAACTCCCCGATGTCCGCTGGGACTACACTGCGTCCCCCCCTCCGCCTCCGCCAAGCACCTTTGGCAGCTTCCACGACCTCGTGGCGGCCGATCCGGATGGCATGGAGGAGCTGCGAGAGAAAATTTCAGAATTTTGGCCGTCGTTGACCTTTGTGGCCTCGCAAACCTACGGCAACTCAAACCCACTCAAACACGACCCCTTTCTATAACACCATATTTTGCAATCTCACCCCTGCTCGCACTCGGTTTGTGCAGGCTCGAATGTCGGCCGGGACGACAGTCCTCAGGGAATCGGATACGGACCCGTCTAGAACGCCACTGCCACTCGAACCGCTTGGCGCTGGAATTGTCCACCAACACGCCCCATTCCTCTTGTTTGTACAGTCACGTCTCGCGCTACACCATGTCCACGGCCTACCTGGCCACGGCGCACTTTCGCGACCAAGATAGCCTTTCGGCACGAATGGTGCAAGCGCGCTTCACGGGCATGTTTCGCTTCTCCTGCGTCGCCTTTAAAAACTTCATGAACATCCCAGACCGAGCAGCAGCGGGCACGCGGGCCGCCGAGGGCTCGGAACGGCCCGACGATTATACTGCAGATTTCGACCGCAACTGGCTAGTCATGGCGGCGGCGCTCTACACCGAGTCGCTCTTCAAGGAGACGGGACACAAGGTTGAGGCCAACGTCTTTGACTTCTGGGAACAGAATTGTGTTCAACCAAATCTCGAGCGCAGCGCGCTGCCCACGGCCACGTGGCGACGCGACCGCCAAGTCTACGGCGTCAAGGACGCCCTCCAGAACGAGGTGCCCCTGACCGACTATGGCCCGCTGCGCACCTACGGCTCGCTCCGCCAGCTGCGCGATACGGTCAATGCCGGACTCACCAAGGCCGACTTTCCCGAAGACTACACCAATCATCACGCTGGCAGTTGCAGCGGCGAAGACTGCCACTTTACCGGCGACCGCAGTGTCAAGGCGCAGCGCAGCGCGCTGGCGCTCTTTCGCGACCGCATCTGCAATCCAACGTTCAAGTACGGCATCGAGGACGCCATTGGAGACCCACCATACGTTACAGCGCGCGACAAGATTACAGACGCGTCGAATCGCAAAAAGAAGAGCTACGACATGTACGTTCCCAACTCGGACCTCGGCCCCGTGGACATAAAGACGCGCTACCACAAGGGTTGTGGGCTGGGCATCGACGCCAATTCGTGCGATAAACTTCTTAGCCCGAACTATGAAGAATCGTCGCTCTGGCAGTGGGTCTACGTGACCAGCAGCCACATAAAAGAGGTCAACCCGGGATGGCACCGATTGCTGCACCTGCCAATCTTTCCCGACCGCGCGTGCGACGCCAATGCAAAGCAAATCTGCAATAGTCACGCCACTCAGGTCAACGAGAATTACGATTTGGACTCTGCCGTCGCCGCCCAGTTTAAAAAGGAGATGAAGGACGCGGAAGGCAATCTGGGAATGGCACTTCTTTCGGTCGGCCTGTTCGCAGCGTCGATGGCGATGCCTGGCGTTGGCAGCCTTGCGGTTCGCGCGGGTCGTTCGGCCGCCAGATCGGCGATTCGCAGCCAGGTCGGCAACGAAATAATCGATGGCATACAGGGCTCTCAAATTATCGATGGGTCGTCACTGGATACGCACAAGTACTTTGCCGCCGCGCGTGTGCGACGCAATCTTGCCGAAGCGCCCGGGCAGCGTCGGCTCACGTACATCGGCTCCGATGGCGTATTCAACCTTGATGAGATGCTACGAGAAGGGGGACCTGATTCCGTGCTCGGACCCGACAGCGGACTCATCTGGGGCCTGACGCGCACCGAGGCGGCCATCAAGCTGCAGCTCATCAGACAGCGAATTCGGCCAGGTTTTTACACCACAATGATCCACGGTAACGAAGCCGAAAGCCCGAGCACGGCTTTTCACACGGGCAAACAGGCACTGCTTTCAAAGCGATGCTCGACATTTCTGCGTGGAAAACTTTCGGCCGACGACGAGGTCATGGCCTACCTGCGCAGCTGCGAGGCCACGTCCAATCCGTACAAGCCGTACACGGCATACACTCAATACACGTGCTCCAAGTCGGCGCTCGAGCTCGATGATATCCGATCGGTTAGCTTTGCAACCGAGTACCTCGAACGACTTGCGGCGCCGCAAAGCCCACCGCCTCCGCCGCCTTCACCCGAGCCGCCGCCCCCGCCCTCGCCGCCCCGCCCGCCACCGCCGCCGTCGCCGCCCGTGGCCATTTCGACGGGTGAGGGCAAGGCGCTCGCCTTCAACATGGAGCGAGCCTTCTGCGAATCTGTATATCTTCAAAGCTCAGAGGCGAGATGCACGGCGCTGGCGACTTCAATGTTCCAGCGCTTTGTGCTTGACGCCTCTTTTGCGCCCCCAAGTCCAGCACCGCTCCGTCCGCAATCGGATCTGCTAGCTTCACCGCCGCCTCCGCCCTCGCCACCACGGCCCTCGCTTCCAACCAACGAATCCAATCGGATCGTCTACTACGAGCCCGAGCGCGTCAAGCTGTCGACGTTTTTCATCGCTGGCCACGAGAGCGACCCGTCGACTGCTTCAATGGAAATTGGACTCAATATGCCGCTTTCAAATCTTAAGAAGGCAACTCGCGACGACGTCTTAGAGAGCATTACAAACCGCTCGCTGGCGCCGGATCAGTGGGTGGCATGTTCAGAGCGCATGGTCGCCAACGGAGCCGTGTTGCCCTGCCGCACGGGCGACACGCCCGAGCGCTGCCTCGACGGCTTCGACCGCCACTGCGGCACCGTGGAGTCGAACACTGAGTCGCCGTGGCTAGAAATTGACATGGTCGACGTCCTCGAGCAGCTGGGCGAGGATGCGCCACTGCGCGACTACTACTTTTGGGGCATTGAAATTTACCTCCCAGGAGACGAGGAGACGGGCAAGCTCTTTTGGGAGAGCTCGAATAGCAACGAGGCCAAGGATACGGCGTACACTGTTACCGTCTTCGACGAGACGCACAACCCGCTGTCGACACAGTGCAAGCCATTTTACGAGCAAGTTGTCGACCACTGGACGCCAGGTTTGGACCGCTTCCAGTACGTCTGCCTCGGCGCCAGCGCCGAACTCGCCGCGTATGAGCAGATGCGCCATGTGCGCTACGTTCGCCTCACGCTGCGGGGATCCTACCGCATGATCTTTATCGATCGACTCAAAGTGATTTGGAGAACCATTACAGAGCTGCCGCCGTCTCCCCCACCCTCGCCGGCGCCGCCGTCGCCACCGCCAATGCCAGTGGCTCCGCCCGATGCGCCGTCGCCGCCCGCGGCGCACACGTGCGCCAAGTACGAGCGTAAGCGCCTCAACGCGGCCACGCTCACCGACGGTCTGCTGCTCGTCTACGAGGAGCCGTGCGGGCTCACCTTTGAGCAGTGCTGCGCGCTCGCCTACGAGCACGACCGCACGCACGCCTTCCAGCTCTCGGCAGCTGGGTGCTGCACGCTGCTCGACGTGCCAAGTCACGCCGATCGCACCAATATGAAGCCCAACGGTACCTTGGTACCCTCGCTCGACTTTGAATTTGGCGACGCCGCCACGGGCGTGCGCGACGAAGACCTCAATCAGTCACCATAACGTGTGAGGTGTTTGTGTTTTTAAAAAAGAACACGGTGAATACGGATGCTGCCCTCGTTTGCACGCCTGCACATTGCGATGCGTCTTCCAGTGGATGACGCCACCGGAGTGCAAACAGACGAAGATGCGAAACGACAGCGTCTGGCGCGCCTGCGCACTGGCCCGTCGCTGATTCCGCAAGACCCTCGCGCGCGCGAGCTCAGGGATCAGCGATCACAACTGGTGCCACAGCAACCGGCAACGATGCAACCACTCATTGACCACTTTGTGACGAAGTGGTTTCTGTCGCAATGGAAGGTGGAAGAATTGGCAACCCGGCACTGGCTCCTGCATCGGAAGTACGAGATCCCTGCCGTGTTTGATCCCGGGTTTCCAGAGTCTTCCCTTGCGTGTGACATTCTCTGCCTGAATGCGCAAACGAAAACGGCTGCCATCGTGGTGTGCACGCTGCACACTCCGCGCAACTTTATGAATGCGCTGGGAGAGGTGCTGCGCCACGGCTACTACTATCGGTTGGGGCATTCGACCAGCATTGTGGACATGGTGGGGATCATTGCCCTCGACCGCGAACCACGCATGCACGAACAAAACCTGGCCACGCAGTCTGGTGTGCAGTGTTGGTGGCCGAAACGGTCGATTGCCGAGTGCCTTGGCGAAGCATTGCCCGATGCAGTGGCAGACAAGGAGAATGTGCCCCAGGACCCGTAGCCTCGGTGTACAAGTGCTCGCATTTCTAAAAGTGTGTCCCGGCTTCTAACATCCCCTCATTTTTAGAAGAAACTATTCTAACTCGAAGTGCTCTCCTTTTGTGCGGCTGGCAAAAGCAGAAGAGTTGGCTCATTTCTAGAAGGAAAATGAGGGGATGTTAGAAGCCGGGACGACAGAGTTAGAAAGTGCTTGCGTTTTACGTTGCGCACTGTGACCACAAGATTACGACCACAAGATTGTGGCCCTAACCAAGTACTCGCATTTCTAGTTCTGTGTCCCGGCTTCTAACATCCCCTCGTTTTTAGAAGAAAATATTCTAACTCGAAGTGCTCTCCTTTTGTGTGGCTGGCAAAAGCAGAAGAGTTGGCTCATTTCTAGAAGAAAAATCAGGGGATGTTAGAAGCCGGGACGACAGAGTTAGAAAAGCGAGTACCGATTGTGTGGGTGATTTTTTCTTATACACCCCCTACTCACACAATTGGTACTCGCTTTTCTAGTTCTGCCGTCCCGGCTTCTAACATCCCCTGATTTTTCTTCTAGAAATGAGCCAACTCTTCTGCTTTTGCCAGCCGCACAAAAGGAGAGCACTTCGAGTTAGAATATTTTCTTCTAAAAACGAGGGGATGTTAGAAGCCGGGACACAGAACTAGAAATGCGAGTACCATTTGTGAGGGTATACAAGTGCTTGGGTTTTACGTCGCGCGTAGCGTTACAAAAATCGTGAGGGCTTCGTGCACTCTTTTTTGAGGTACTCGCTTTTCTAACTGTTCGTCCCGGCTTCTAACATCCCCTCATTTTCCTTCTAGAAATGAGCCAACTCTTCTGCTTTTGCCAGCCGCACAAAAGGAGAGCACTTCGAGTTAGAAAAATTCCTTCTGAAAATGAGGGGATGTTAGAAGCCGGGACACACTTCTAGAAATGCGAGTACCATTTATGCTCAAAACCCGAGCTCGGCCAACTCCTCCTCCGACGCGCGTGTTTGGCGCGCCACAGTTGTCCTCGTATAGCCGAGCGCAACGAGTTGCGATTTTCGCATACCCGACTCGATGAGCGTGAGCGGCGCCACACCAACGAGGCACTGGCCACGCGGCTTGCACTCCAACAAGACTTGGTAGGCGAGTTCAAAGTCCGCATCGCAGACACACAACAACGTGCCAACGTCGAGTCCCAGCTGCTCAATGGCCGAGGTGCCCGCGAGCAAGAGGGCATCGCTGGGCGTTGCCAAGAACTCTGCCACAATCTCGTCGGCACCAAAGGCGGCCACGGCGTCTGCGCAAAATGCGGCGTCGCACAGGTCGAGCGTCTCAAATCCGAGCGCGCGCAGCTGCGCGGGCTGCGCCGCGCCACGTTGCTTGAGCTGAGTGGGGCCAATGCCGACCGAGGTCAGCGTTGTCGATGCCACCTTGTGCTTTACAAAAAACGCATAGTCAAAGTCCTGGTCGTCGGTCGACATGACATCCTTTGCGTTGACCGTGCCGTTGATGACCAGCGCCAGTCGTTGCCGCGTTGTGAGTGCCGGCGCCGCCGCGTGTGCGCGTCCCTGTTGCTGCTGCTGCCGCTGCTGCTGCTGCTCATCGTCTACCGTGCGCACCACCGACATTCTGCACGCGGTTGCCGTTGTCGCTAGCCGCTGGCCCCACGCAAATGGCCAGCGCATTCACATGACGTGTTCGTCCTAGTAAAAGGTGAATCGCGGCACGGGCTAGCGGTGAGCGACCGCGCACTTTACCAAAGCATGGGCAAGCAGAGCGCCAAATTGGCCGTAGCCGGCGAATTGCAACGCGCCGAAGCACTTGGCCTTGTGTCGGTACTGGTGGCAATCGTCATTGCGATTGCGTGTGTCGTCTGCGTTGCCAATGCGTTTGCAAACACGACGCTCATGGCATCCCCGCCGCCGCCGCCACCCGCGCCTCCACCCCTCTTGTCGTACCTTTTCAACCCTTTTGCACCGGTATGGTTGTACGAATGGTTTGTGACACCTTGACAAGACCGAGCACACTCGGGACACGTGTAGGAGTGTTTTTTTGTCATGGGTCTTCGAGTTCAGACTCGGACTCCAATCGAGGAAACTCTGTAACTTCTGCCAGCTCCATTTCTGCAAGATGTTTGCGCCGAGTCCAATCGTTGAACTCGCGCAACGTGCTGGCGATGACAGTGTACGAGAGGAGAATGCATACCAGTGCCATGAAGAAGACACCCAGAAAGACGACAAGTACTTGGTCTGCCAATTCGTCGGAATCGTCAACTTCTGGAAGAAACGTGCTCGGCGTTCCGTTGACATGGCCCATGCAGCCGCTGCACACGCGTGTGAATTAGTAGTCCAATCGTCACCGCTATTAGCAAGAGCCCTAGCGCGGTCCATTGGACCGAGTCGCCGGTTGCCAAATGCAGGCGACCGCCGAGGTTCCCTTTGCGCAATGGCTCAGGGAGCGACAACAGGGCACCGAACAGCCCACTCTAACGTATGCCAAGGTTGAGGACGCCGCCGAAGCGGGGGAGTTGCCCTTGCGAACGTCTTCCCCAAGACGAGGTGTGGCGCCCGGAGACGGAAACCGTACATGCCATTGTTTACTGCTGTTGCTCGCAACGCTCCTGGTCCCGGTCATCATCCTCACCTCGATGCAACCGCCCGACCCAGACGCCAAGAGTGTCGCTGAAACCCTTTCATTTCGCGGACCGTTGACGAGCGCAGTCATGCACGGTTTTCCATCGCCGCCCCCCATCCCACCGCACCCGCCCGCGCCCTTGCCGCCGCCCGACGCGCCTGCGCCTCCCTCTCCGCCACCCAGCTCGCCACCGCCAACGTGCCTGGGACTCAACGAGACGTGCGGAGCGAGCATCCTCGACACGACGAGTGCCAGCCTGTCGTGCTGCGACGGCACCTCGTGTGCCGTGGCAGCATGTCCAAACGGAACCAGCGACACATACGGCTTCTTGTGCTACGCGTGCAGTGGCGGGCCACCTACGGTGCCCCCGCCGCCAAGTACGCCGCCCTCGCCGCCGCCCA
>Ga0257106_1001681_pt1 | contig 10700 bp, 6 predicted proteins | sample LP_taG_3_FD_190177 | JGI IMG/M metagenome (GOLD analysis project Ga0257106, IMG submission 190177) | Marine microbial communities from Northeast Subartic Pacific Ocean, Canada - LP_J_2011_P26_10m | ecosystem: Environmental > Aquatic > Marine > Oceanic | place: Canada: Northeast Subartic Pacific... | reverse complement strand
GTCCAACGCGGTGGGAGCCACGCGCGCATCGTCCGAACCCCCGTACCCAGCCGGGGCGGAGTGGCGAACGCCGCCGTCGGGGGCGCAGCCGCGGCCGGGACTCGAGCTCGATCCCACCCTGCCGATACCGATGATCCCACGCAGGCCTTCAGCTCCCACGCGTGATACGTGATACGCCGTCCTCATCGTCCTCAGCGTCGTCCGGTCGTTCTCGCCGCCGTTCTGCGAGATTCGGATCGACACGTCGCGGTACGAGTTCCCCAAGGTCTCGTACCCGGCGTTTTGTCGAATGGCGTTGACGCACCAGATGAGCCGGATCTTGCTCCGAACCCGGCTCCACAGCGCCTGACGCAGTCGACGAACCGCGTATCCGATCATCGCATCCGCCGTCTCCGGGACCGCTCTCGCCGCGCGCTGGAACGTGGATCGATGCAGCGCGAGTAGCTCGGTGAAGGTCACGGTGCGAACGGTGGCTGTCCGCCTCGTCTTCATCGCCACCGCAATCTCGCCGATCATGGCTCCCTCGTCCAGATACGCGATCCGTGTACGACCCACGAGTACCTCGACCTCGCCGTGCGCCACAAAGTACATCTCGTCCGCGATGTCTCCCTCCCGAATGACCACCTCGCGCGGACCGTAGATCTTTCGCGTCAGCTTGTGAACGATGAGCTTCACGAATTTTTCATTCGCGTCCCTCAGGAACGGCGTCTTGTTCAGCACCCTGCGCAGCGACCACATCTGTAACTCCGCGCGAATGTCATCGGAGACGTGCGCCAGCAGCTTCTTCTCGCCGTAGAACAAGCTCGACGCGCGCTTGTAGTGGAAGAACTCGCGAACCTTAAGCCGCAGCGGCACCGGGATCTGTCGAAACTCGAAGTACTCGTTGGCCACGTCCATCAGCTTCTGAAACTCCACATCCGACGAGTTGATGTTGGCGATGAGCCCCGTGACCTGCGTCAGACCGTAGAGAAACACGCTGCTGCCCATCAGCTCTGCGAAGACCGTCAGGACCCGCTCGTCCACGTTGCTCGGCACGATGTCGCCGTACCCGATGGTGGTCATGGTGGTCATCGCCCAGTACACGCAGGTCATGTACTGGCTCCACCGGCTCTGGTGGTACAGAGGTTCGGTGCCGTGGGATTCCGCGAGCGCGTCCACCCAGGTGGACTTGGGTGTCGTCAGCATCGATGACCGGTCGCCCCATCCGATCTCCAGCGTGTGCATCAGGTACCAGGCACACGCGAGCCAGTGCCCGAGGCAGAGCACCACGCACGCGAACTTGATCACCTGCCACAGCCCGTACTTGATGCTCATCTTGCGCTCCAGCCTGTGCAGGATGCGGTTCAGGCGGAGCATACGGAACAGCTTCACGAGCCGCAGAAGCTTCATGACCCGCACGAACTTTGTGCCCCTGTACGCCGCCCCTTCTCCGTCGCTCATCAGCATCAGGTCGATCGGGACGGACGCGACCAGGTCAAAAACCAGCCACGTCCTCGTGTAGTGCCTCGCAATCTTCCCCGGCTCCATCACAACGGTGGCGTGGTCGTGACTGGTGTACCCCGTGAAGAAGTTGAACACCACGTCGAGTATGAAGAAGCAATCCACGATCCTATCCACGACGTACATCACGGTGGCCTTGTCGTACTGTACCTCGAATCCTATGACGAACGGAACGCAGAGCGCCACGTACGTGAGGGCGAGCATCAGATTGATGTCCCAGCCGCGACGGAACGAGCTGAACGGGTGGATCACCCACCAGTGCGGGTGCCCCGTCACCTTCTCCACCCAGCCCGCGTCGAACAGATGCACGTTCTCCTCGGCGATGGGCTCGCCGAAGGTCAGGATGTACCCGAGCTTGCTGAAGAAAGGTACTCCCGGCGGTTGGACCCTGCGCCAAGTCTGTCTCCCATTCTTGGTTCGCCCCGAGTGCTGCTTTCCGTCTCGAGCCTCGGCGTTCCATCTGTCGATGCGGGCGGCGCCCCACGACTTCATGCGCTGAAGACGAGCGCGCCCGTTATCGGATGGACTCTCGGGCGTCTGCATCTGTTGTTCGCGCGCGTGGTCTGATCCCGGGCCCGCGCGTCTCTCGGCGAGAGTCATGCGGGGAGACGAAAGGGTCGATGACGGTTCGGGATGCGACGCCCCGTCTCCCCGTGAGTTTGCGCTCGCGTCCATCGGCGTGTGGACGTTTCCTTCGTCCACACACGTGGTGTCACGACGTATATCGTGTTCACGAGCCGGTATGGGGACGCTCGTCGCGCGAAGACGGTATGCCGCGCCCACCGAGCGCGTGCGCATGTCCCGGAATGGTCGAGCACTTGACAAGTGGAAACGCAATCTGGCAATCCAATTTGATCCTTCCAATGCGTTTCGTTCCTCATCCGACATCAACATCGGTTCACACCCAATTTGGATCCCTATGGGTATTGTTCATCCTCGCTTGCAATTTGTGGCATTGCAATGCCAAACTTAAACGATTCGGCTGCGCGGGATAAAAAGTGCATTGGGAGCCACGAAAACACGAAAAAGCGCACGTGCCCTTTGGAAATTCCCACACGCGCCGCCCACGAGCAGCACGCGAGAGCGACGCATCCAGCGGAAACGCGCGACAAACCCGTCGGGCTTTTTTGTTAATCCTAACCGCACGCCGCCGCCGAATCTCGCGACCAAAGACCACTTCCACGCGTCCAACAACACCGAGAATCGATGCCGGCCTCCACCAAGGCTCGCGCCGGGTCGGTGGCTGTCGTCGGCTCGGGCGTCTCCGGCCTCAGCGCGGCCTACCTGATGCACAGGAACGGCAAAAACGTCACGCTGTTCGAGGCCGGTGACGTCTGCGGAGGCCACGCGCTCACCGTCGATTCCACCGCCGGGCCCGTCGACCTCGGCTTTCAGGTACGAAGCGCCACCGCCGCCCGCCCAACCGACGCGATACCCACCGCGAGAGGATTCTGACTAATCCGCCGTCCCCCCACCCTCCCCCCTACCCAGGTGTTCAACCTCACGACGTATCCTCACCTCGTCGGTCTCTTCAACGAGCTCGGCGTGGAATCCGAGCGGTCCGACATGTCCTTCGCGCTGTCCACCGACGACGTCGAGTGGGGCTCGCTCGGCCTCGGCGCCGTGTTCGCGCAGAAGAAGAACCTCGTCTCGCCGAGTTTCCTCAACATGATCAGGGAGATCCTCAAGTTCGGCAAACGCGCGCCCGAGGTGCTGGACCCGTCAAAGTCCGCCAAGTACGAGGCCATGACCCTCGGCGAGTACCTCGCCGAGAACGGGTACTCCACGTTCTTTATTGACAACTACGTCGTCCCCATGTGCGCCGCCATCTGGTCGTGCTCGGACAAGGACACCATGCAATTTCCAGTCGTGACGCTCATCCGGTTCTGGGTTAACCACCACCTGCTGAACGTCATCGAGCGTCCGCTGTGGAGGGTGGTCAAAGGCCGGTCCAAGGCGTACGTGGACGCGGTGTGCGCCGCCCTCCCGGACGTCCGCACCTCCACCCCGGTCGTATCCGTGAAGCGCGTCCCGGGCGGCGTCGAGGTGACGCACAGGGGTGGTGGCGACAAGCCGACTGTGGAGCTCTTCGAGGACGTCGTCTTCGCGTGCCACTCCGACCAGGCCCTCGCCATCCTGGGTTCCAACGCGTCCCAATCGGAGAAGAACGCGTTGGGTGCGATCAAGTACCAGCCGAACGAGGTGTACCTCCACGGTGACAAGTCTTTGATGCCCAGGAACCGCGACGCTTGGGCGAGTTGGAACTGCCTCAAGGGCTCGCGCGGGTGCGACTCGGGGGATAAGTCCGTGTGCGTCTCGTACTGGGTGAACCTGCTCCAGAACCTGCCCGAAGGTACACCCGACCTCTTCGTCACCCTCAACCCGCCGAAGGTACCGTCCAAGGAGACGACGCAGTACCACGTCACACTCGCGCATCCACTTTTCAATAAAGAGGCAATCGCGGCGCAGAAGGCAATCGAGGAACTTCAGGGCTCTGGCGGGGTTTGGTTCTGCGGCGCGTGGTGCGGTTATGGGTTCCACGAGGACGGGATCCGGTCCGCCGTGCACGTGGCGGACAAGATGTTCGGCAAGAGTGCGGTGCCGTGGGACCCTCGGCCATGCGACCCCCACCTGAACTGGACCACCAAGGCGGCTCTTCCCCTCTTCAGACGCGTCGGCGGGTCGTGGGTACCCCCCGGCCGATGCTTCAGGATGATCCTGCCCAACGGCGATGAACTCGCCATGCGGGGCAAGGCTCTGCCCGCCGGCCAGACCCTCGGCACGTCCGTGGACGGCACGCCGCTCTCGGAGACTGTGACGGTGCAGGTGTTTGACCAGAGGATGTTCATGCAGACTGTGCTGAGGGCTGATATCGGTTTCGGCGAGTCGTACATGAACGGGGAGTTTGACTGCGAACTGTACGAGCTGCTGGACATGCTCTGCTCCGGGCACCCCGCGAACACGGGCGCGAGCAAGGGAGCGGACACCGGTGTTCCGTCCCTGGGAAGCGACATCGTCGGGATGGCCGGCGGTGTGCTGCACTGGCTCGGCGCCAAGATGGAATTCGCCGCTCACGCCGCGCTGAGCAACACAAAGGAGGGGAGCAAGAAGAACATCGAGTACCACTACGACGCGGGTAACGCCTTCTACAAGCTCTTCTTGGACGAGACCATGCTCTACTCCTCGGGTATCCACCAGCCCCTCGATGCGGGGCCGTGCACGGTGGCTTCCGCGCTGGGTGCCATTCCGGAGGATGACTTCGACGCGAGGGAAAAGCACCTGGAGGCGGCTCAGTACGCCAAGATTGACGCGATGATCGACAGACTCGGGCTCGACGGCGACGGCGGCGGCCAGTCCGTCCTGGAGATTGGCTGCGGGTGGGGTACCTGCGCGATCCGCATGGCGAAGCGATACCCCGGCTTGAAGATCACGGGACTGACTATCAGCAACGAGCAGTACGCGGAGGCCAAGGCGAGGGTCAAGGCGGCTGGCGTGCAGGACAGGGTGGACATCGTCATTCGGGACTACCGTGACGAGAGGGGCGTGTACGACGGCGTGATATCCATCGAGATGCTCGAGGCTGTGGGTCACGAACACCTCCCGTGGTACTTCAACACGGTATCCGGTGCGCTCAAGCCGGGTGGTAAGGCTGCCATCCAGGTCATCACCATGCCGGACGAGCGTTACGAGAGCTACTGCAAGAGCGAGAGCGACTTCATCCGCGCCTACATTTTCCCGGGTGGGCACCTGCCCTCCGTGGGAGCCATGACCGGCGCGGCGAACCCGGTGGGGCTGAAGCTGCAGAGCTACGACGACATCGGCGAACACTACGCGGTGACGCTTCGCCTGTGGCGCGAGCGCATGATGCACCGGGCTGAGACCGTTCTCGGACTCGGGTACAGCCGCAAGTTTCTGCGCATGTTTGAGTTTTATTTCGCCTACTGCGAGGCGGGTTTCGCGCATCGCCTCATCCACGACCTTCAGATGACGTGGGTCAAGGAAGACGTCGGGACGATCGCCACCAAGGATGTGAAACGTCATGGAAATGGAAGGTCGTGGGCCGTCGCGGGGATCGCGCTGTGCCTCTGGGCCGTCGCGTCCATCCCGGGGCTGGTCTTCGGCGAGGACAAATTCTCGCGGGCGATTCCAGCCGCCACCGCGGCGTGCGTGCTCGCGCACTTCATCGCCACGGTGTTCTCCGCCGCGTTGCTCGTGGTCACCAGCTCGGACGGCAAGAACCCGGCGCTGAAGAGCGGGGAGTCCCACACGCTCCTGGCGCGCGCGTTCAGGCTCGGGTATCCCTTTGCGTCGTTCGTCGTCTCCCTCGGCGTCGGAGCTTGCGCGTTTTTAGCCGCTACGTCCACCGTCTCTGGACACTCTCTGGACACTCTCTCGACACTCGCGGACGCGATCACCGACCCGGAAGCCCCTCGCGGAGGCGAGGCTGAGCGACTCGCGGCGTACACCACGGTCGCGGCGGGTGCCCTCGCGGCGTTCCGCCTGCTCGCCCACGCCGTCGGAGCCGGGGGGTTCTCCATCCCCGGTGTCACCGCATCCGCTCACCACGATCGCTCGGTCCGCGACGCGTTCGTGCTCCTCGCGTGCTCGCTGGCGTCGCACCGGCGCAGGTTCCTATTAGCCGTGACGTTCGCGTCCGTGGCGCACGTCCACGCCGCGGCGCAGGACCTGAGGACGTTCGCACGGGCCACCAGCGGGTTTCCGCACGGGGACTCGGCGCTTCGTAAGGTTTCGTACCCGCTCGAGGTTTTGGCGTTTTTCGTCACCCGCGCTGTGCCGCATCTGTTCATGCTCGGCGCGGTGGCTCCCCGCGTGGCAGGGGCGTTCGCCGAGGTGGCCCCGGGTGTCGCGAGGGCGGCGTATGCGATCGCGAAGGGCGTGGCTGGTTCGTGCTGCGTGCACACCGCGATGGAGAGGATATCGGGCGAGCTCGGAAACTTTGCGTCTCTCGACGGCGACGCGGCGACTGTCCTGTTCTTCGCGGGTGCGGGCGCCGCTACGCTGTCCAACCTGAAACATCTCGCGCAATCGGTCCAGGAGCGACGGGCAGAGTTGGCCGTGAGGGACAGGGTCATCAAACTCGCCACCTCCGCGGAGATTTGAGCAGACCATTAGCTTTGTAGATACAGACAGAAGAGCTCGAAATAACTTGTACAAATGCACCGCCTGGCACGCGATCGTCGCCCCAGACCCGAGAATTGCCAAAATAGGGATCACGCACTGTGGGACGCGCACGATGGGACGCGAGACGCAGAAACCGGTTCCATGGAAGACCGACGCGTCTGCGGATAAAACCCGGTTCGCCGGGAAGCCCCGTAGCCTGGCGAGCTCCCGTCGCGGCTCTCCGAGTGAGGCTGGGGACGGGGCCAACGCCGAGGGGGATCAGACGACTTGGAAGACGACCCACGACTCCGCGTTCGGCGACTCGCGCCCCGGCAGCCGTCTGTCGCATCGCTCGCACGCCACCGACGAGGTGGTCGGCTTCGGCGATGCCACCAGCTGGCGCACCACGAACCGCGAGTTTCAGTACGATCCCAACGACTTCGTCCCAACCCCGGAGAAGAAACATTGGGACCCAAACACCGCGGACGGAAGGGATCCGCGAGGGGAGATCGCCCGGCGACGAAGCCGCATCGCCGACCCCGCGGGCACGGGCGAGAGCGGAATCGGCGGGTGGGCGGGGGTACCGAGGATGAGCATCAGGAAGGGCGCGGTGGACCCGCTGGGAGGGCCCGACAGGGGCCGCTCGGGCGTCCTCATGACCCACCTCGAAGATGGGTGGCCCCGGCCCGAGGACGACGAGCCCGAGGCGGAGAAACCGTTCTGGACGAAGCGGGGGGTCCACCCCATGCGTCGAAAGCAACCCGTCGGCGGCAGCGACGTGCTCACCGGGCTGTGGATGAGCAGCACCACTTCGTACGGCATGCACGCGCCCGACTACCAGCTCACGAGGCGCGAGAAGACGGAGCGGGCCGCGCTTAAGATTGAACTGCAAAACGAAGCCCTGCACAGACCGGACCACGTGCTCTCCGCGGTGGTGCACAACGCGTTCCTGGTGGATGAGGGCGGCGCGAAGGTGGCGCGACGGGTCGTGGCGGATGAGAAGGAGGATATCAAACGCAAGGCTGCCGCCGCAATGGAGGCCAAACTCCATCGCGACCTGAAAAAGCTCGACGTGTAATTAGGAACCCACCGGTGTTCGGGCTGACAATCAACCCCGAGGAGCTCAGCTCCATACGCGCAAACAGGCTGAGGTCCATCGGCGTGGACGCGAAAACCGACGAGGAGTATTCGTCGTTACGAGCGGTGCGGCGCGAACTGGCGATGGCCAAGGCTCTGTACGCGAAACACCCTGGGTGGACCACGATCGACGTGACGCACAGGGCGATCGAGGAGATCGCCGCGGGTGTCGTGAGCGCGATGAAAACCGCGGGGGTGCTCCCCGGCGCGTACGACCGCGACGAGCGAGGCGGATTATACGTAGTAGTTTAAACAGCTTGTTCTAAGTCATCCTCCGTGACCTAATACTCACTCGACTTCAGTTAGACCTAGCTACTTCTTGCGTTTCTCTTAGTCTTCTTGCTCTTAGTCGCCTTGAAGTCCTCCACCATCTCGTCGGTGACCAGAAACTCCGCCGTGCTCCAGGTGATATTGTTATCCTCGAGACGTTTAATGGTGCTCTTTTTAGCAAAAGTTTTTCGCGTCGTTTTAATGCAGCTGTGGGCTACGAGCCCAGCGATGTCCGTACCGTTGGTCATCGGCAAACGCAGATGGATATCGGTAGTCGTGGATGGAAGCTTGGCCATGATTTTGTATAAGCGCCCGTGACCGGGCCTCAAATAGACTTCAGCACAGGTAAGCCCGCTGACGCGGGACTCTTCGCAAAATGAAAAGAACTCCACCTCCACACCGTCGTGTACGATGACGGTGCGGATGGTTTTCAATCCTTCTTCGAGCGCCGCGCACGCGAGGCCCATCTGAACCGTGTTGCCCGACGCCATGCACTTGAGGCCGTGCTTCTTCTTCTCGACGGGGTCTGTGTACCCGCCGAGGGGGCTCCCGCCGCCCTTCACGCTCGCCTTTGTGTGCGCATCTTTCGAGCGCCCGCCCGTCCCGGTCAGCAGCTTCGTTATTTTCTTCACCGTCTCCTTGGACTGCTTGACGGCCGGGTTGTGAAAGTCCGCGATCGTCTTCGCGAGCCCCAGCGCACCCTTCCGCCCAGCCGCTGAGGCGAGCGCGCGCGCGAAGGTACCGGCGTCCATGTCGTCGACGGTGGGGCGGGCGGCGTTCGGCTTCTTCTTGAGCAGCTCGGCGTCCGCAGATGCCAAAGCCTGTGAACAAAACATATCGTCAGTCTAATTGTCAATACGAAGATTAAAAATAAACTCACCGATAAACCTTCATATTTCAGTTGCAACGCCGTCGCCTCAAGCTGGCGCAGGAGCTCAGAGTCCCCCGCGAAAAAGTCTCTCGCGAGCCTGCCCTGGACGTCCGCGCGGTGCTCGTCAATCGTGTCGACCTCGCCGCTGTTCTCCATCGCGGTGAACGCGGCGTCGTGGATCATACGAAACGCGACGCGGCTGCTCGGTAACCACCTCCTGTGAACAAAACACGTCGTCAGTACATTTGCCCATACGAAAAATAAATAAACTCACCCCTGGTTCTTTTTTGGCAGGCAACCGAGGCACGCGACGTTGGTCCCGCCGTCCGCGATCATGCTACCCGTGCAAACAACGATGAGTGCCTCGAGGTCGTCCTCGATGTCACTCAACGTCCGGCCGAGCACGCCGTACGGCTTGCCGCCGATCCGCGCCGCCGCGGCGACGAATCGTTTGGTGGTGAAGATCTTGTTGGTGATGGTGAACTCAGACTTCGCCGCGATGATGAGCTTGGCGAGCAACGCGTCGTCGCCGTCCGCGTCCGGGTCGGCGAGATCGTCGCCATCGTCATCGCCATCGCCATCCGCGTCGAGCGCGTCGTTAATCTGCTCGTTGATGAACACGCCGGCGGCGGCGCGCGCGTGGCGTCCGAACAGCTGATCCGAATCGAGCTTCTCCTTGAGCCGCTTTCCCGCTCCGCGGTCCGTCTCGCCGCCGTACGTGATGGTGATGAAGGAACGGCCGTCCACCAGCAGCAGTTCCGCGTTGGAGCTCGCGTTTTCGTAGAAAACGTAGTCCGTTTTCTTGAAGTTCTCCTTCTTGTCCTTCTTCATGGCGGTCACTGTCAACTTCGACGCTGTTGAGCGGTGCGCGACTGCCTGCGAGTAGAGTGCACTGCGCCCGGGGGCGAACGCGTCAGCGTCCAAGAACCCGGGGGGGAGGATGGTGGTAACGCACTCCGCCAGCGTCTTCCCGCCGCGGGGTTTTGCGTAGGTCAACATGCCACTCTCGTCGAGACTGGTGAGCATGGTGAATTCCGGGAATATTCCTTCCTGAGAAAAGACCCAGACCATACCGAGCAACTCGTCGCTGACGTTCTCGGCCTTCTTCTGGATGGCGCGCAGGATATCGAGCGCCCCGGACGGGTCCTCCGCCGCCTCCTTCCGGTCCACATCCGTCCTGATCATGCGTGGGAGGAGATTTCTGGTTAGTTCATGGGCGCGCCGCGGAGGAGGGGCGAGAGTTTTGGTTGGACGACGCCGAGGATGGAGGGGTGGGATACACGGCGCGTAGTCGTACCACTGTCCCATGGGCTTGGTCACGAACGCGGGCGGGTCAACCCTGCTCTCCACCATCTTCCGCAGCGTCGCGATCCTCACGTCATCGCGAGCATCCCCGGGGTATTCACGTCGGGCACCGCCCTGCGAGCCGACGTTGGAATTGCGGAGCAGCGATGACAAGAATGGCGCGAGAAGCTTTTCTCGGCTCATTTTCGCAGTCTTCAAATCTCTTTTCGCAAGCTGGGTCCGAGTGTATTTTCGAGAGGGGCGGACAAGGTTAGTTTGACGGTTTTTCTTTGGGAGTGGTTTCCGGTCTCGTGGGCACCAGACGAGTTGGGGCGCACGCGTCGTTGCGAGCGAGCGTGCGCGCAAAGAGGGTCGCGGATGTCTAGGACGAGTCAAATGCTATCGATCCGAGCGTGTGCGTAGGTCCGGCGACTCGTCTGCAGCACCTCGTGAGCGACTTGCTGGCCGCGCGGTCGATACCAGATCTGAGATCTCAGGAAAAAAAAAAAAGCCGGGG
>Ga0257106_1001680_pt1 | contig 10701 bp, 7 predicted proteins | sample LP_taG_3_FD_190177 | JGI IMG/M metagenome (GOLD analysis project Ga0257106, IMG submission 190177) | Marine microbial communities from Northeast Subartic Pacific Ocean, Canada - LP_J_2011_P26_10m | ecosystem: Environmental > Aquatic > Marine > Oceanic | place: Canada: Northeast Subartic Pacific... | reverse complement strand
AACGCTCATCGTCTGAATCCAGCGCAAACAATCCGCCTTACACCCGAACCTCCCGTACTCTGGAAACTCAAACGGTTCCGAACACACGCCGTCCCCACACACCGCATCGGTCCACAACGTATTCACTACCCCACTCGCCCAATCGATGATTTCTCTCGACGACGTAAACTCTTTCCTTTGCGGAATCAACACCGAGTTCAACGTCGACGTGAGCCTATACGCCTCGCCCGCTTTTCGTTGCAAGAAAAGAATCGAGAGGTAGAAACACACGAAGAAGATGAAGGAGAATAACGAGACGTAGTTTTTCTTTCGCTCTTTCTGTTGTATGATATCGAAGAGAGAACAAGAGAGAGAACGAGAGTCAGTATGCGCCGTAATATATATTTAAACAAAGGATTCGCAAAGAAACTTAATGTGCTTCTAAAAAATCTTGCCAGACGACACGAGATCCACCCTTTTGAAAGACAAATTTTTAGGGCAAAAATCCATTGGAAATTTTAGCCCGACCACCTCGGTTTCTTTGTCTTCTTTCGAGCGGTCTTTCTCTCCCTTACTCATGTTATTAGAGAGATGAGGGCGACAGTTGGTGTCTCGAAGAAGACAAAGAGTCTGTGATCGCGTTCTTCTTCGTTTTCAATCTCGCGTAATAAAACGCAGAGAAAACACAAAACGAGATTTGATTTAACACAAAACGCGGACGGAAAGAAAGATCAAAAGATGTGATTAGAAAGAAGAAGAAGATTCTTCTCTCTGTAAACGAGAACGTACTCTGCTTTTATACGCTCCGTATAAGTTCTCCACGATGCGTTTGTGCACTCTTGGATCGCTCAAATCGCGTTCGATTTGCGCTTTCGTTCGTTTACTTCGCCCGTTTAACTCGTCGTCGTCCTCCTCCTCCTCGGCTAAGATTCGTGCCGTTCGTAACCTCTCCTCGATTCGAGAGGATTGCGGGGCAGATTTCCCTCCTTTCTTCTCATCCGAGGGGTTCGATTTGCGCGCGCGACGAAGAAGACCCATTATTATTATTATTCCCACCTCCTTCTCCTCGCGATGATCGGAAGTTTACAACGCGCAGAACACAGAGAGAGAGAGAGAGAGAGAAAGCGCGAGAGACTTTGTGTCGATTCCTTCGACAGATGTGAACAAGCTGACCTTTTCCATAAATTGCAGTTTTTTAATTACGAAAACGAGTGAAAAAAAGGCAGAAATAAAAAGAAGGGTGGTTCTTTAAGAGAGAGAGAAGGCACTTACCACACTTTTTACACCCCGTTGTTCCAAAAGAAACGAGAGAGATCAAAAGAAGAAGGACGAGGAGACGAGGAGACCAGAGGGAGAGAGAAGAGTGTTGCGTGTCGGGTACGTCGAGCGATGTCCTCCGATTCTTCTTTGCGCGACAGCGCGGGGAATCCAAACTGGAACGCGATTCTGAAATGGTCCGTCGATGAAGGCTTGAGACAAGAGGCGGAGTTGAAAGCGAAAGGAGGAGGAGGCGCGAAGGACAAAGCGCAAACAAGAACGATTTCCGAGGAAGACCGTCGATGGTTCTTGAAAGCCATCGAGAGCGGGATCGTGGACGAGGTGAAACGGATTAAAGAAATCACGGAGAAAATCATCGGGAAGGACCCGAGAGGCGAACTTATTGAGACGGAAGAAGAGGAAGAGGAGAGAGTTCTCGCGTTGGAGGAACTTCGAGACCGGTTGGAGTCGGTGGATAACGCGAAAGATTTAGGGAAAATTGGCGGGCTCGAACCTCTTTTAGAAGGCATTCAATCGGAGAAGTGGGATGGAATTCGAGCGATGAGCGCGGAGTGCGTGGCGGTATCGGTGCAGAATCACCCCGAGGCGCAAAAGAACGCCATGGCGTGCGACGCTTTGAACGTACTGTTGCTCGCGTTGCAATCGGAGAAGCACTTGAATAAGAAGAGCAACGCGAAAGTTATATACGCGTTGAGCTGTTTAGTGAGAGGAAACGCAGAGGTGATGAGTATGTTCGTGGAATCAGATGGGATTGAATCGTTAGCGAAGTGCGGGTTGACGTCTTCGGTCGTCAAGACCAGAGTCAAGGCGGCGGCGTTGTTGAGACACGCGAGCGTGACGTCGGAAGAGGCCATGAAACGGACGATAGACGCGAAAGTTGTAGAAGTTGTGGCGACAAAGTTATCTGTGAACGTGGAAAGCGGTTCATCGTCATCCTCGCTCACAGACCTCGCGCAAGAACGGGAGTCGTACGCTCGCTTGCTCTTAGATATCGCCGAACGCGTAGACTTTACGACGAACGAAGACGCCGTCAATCAGTTCAGAAGCGATGGGTTCACGCAAACCCTTCGAGAATGTCGAAAGGTTACAGACGGTGCGAACGGGGAGACCGGCGGAATCACAGACGAGAAAGAATTTATCCTCGCCGTCGATCGATTAAGAAACATGCTCGAATAGAAAGTAGAAAGTAGCTCTCTGACGCTTCATAACAATAAAAGGAGCTTTAGCGTATTTATATAATAACACGAATACATAGTAACCGCGGACGTAAAAAGAACTGTATAAACGAATAGAACCATGCTCGCATCGTCCTCTTTGCGAAGCTTCAGCACCGCTCCTCCGTCGTCGTCGTCTGAATCGTCGTCGTCGTCAGTGCATGTGGAAAGGAAAAATTGCGTTCGTCGGTGTCGTCATCTTCGAAATCGAACTCGTTTCGCCGCAATCAAAAGGGAGAACGAGCGCGAGAAACTTGCAGCAAAAGACGAGAGCGAAACGAACACTGAACTTTGTTACGTATCTTTCAGACGCCGCAGCTTGGCGAGTGCTTTGGCGAGTGCATTTATCATGAAAAGTAGTCCCTCGTTTGCCGGGCAAGTGATTGATTCGATGCAAAAAATGCTCGACGAAACCGACGAGTTGTTGAAAAATCCAGAGCTCTCTTCCGAGGAGAAAGAAGGTTTGGAACGAGAGAAGACGTTTTTCGAGAAGCAAATATCGCGAGTGCAAATGAACGGCGAGTTTGTTCGAGAGCAGAAAGAACGATTGAGTAAAACCGGGAATACGGATGAAGCGTATTATGCCTCGGGTATAAGGATAGCGGTGAAAGACGTGAAGAGCGAGACGCAGTTTTGGGAAACCGCGATGGGGATGCGAGTGACGTCGATAAATGAGAAGAGTGGGGTAGTACGATTGGCTTACGGAAGGGAGACGTTGAATGAAGATGACGGCGGGAAGGCTTCGATTGAGATTCATCCTCTTGATTCTTCTTTGAATAATGGCGCAAACGATAGCAATAATGTGGTTGAAAAGTTAAAGTACATTCAGTGCACGGTGCCTTTTGGTATTCGAGTATCGAGAGTGTACGAAGCCGGCGGGGAGTTGTTGTACGGATTTGGATACTTTGATTTGCGTTCGCCAAACGGAATTCCAGTCATCGCAAGCGTTGCGAAACGAAGAGATTCTCTCGAAGCCGTATGCATAGAATCCACCAACGTCGACGCAACAACCAACGCCATTCGAAGCGCCTCTGACAACGGCTTGAGCATCTACGACGCTCAAATACCGGAAACAAAATCCGAGGAGGACCGGAAAAAACTCACCTCGTACGTCCCTCCGCCTCCGAGAGGATCGAAGTTTTTAACCGCTTTGAAGTATCAAAAGAACAAGGACGGTTTGCGCATAGACGTCTTCCCAGACGCGGCTACTGTGAGAGCGAACATGACGTTTCAAGAAAAAGTCGCCGAAAAAGGCGAGCAACTGCGTCAAAAAGCCTTCAGTAGCGTTTCAGACGACGACGAAGAGGAAGCGTCCGCCGGTGAAGACGACGACTTGCAAAGCAACTATGCGTTCCTCGGATTAAGAGCGGTGAGCAACGCGAACGAAACCAAAGAGGTCTCGAACATCGGCGCCGATAAATCGAACAGTTGGTCGTTATTTGTAGAATCCTTAGACGCGTTCGAAGGACGGGTGAAAGAACAGCAGCAATAATAGCAACAACACTAACATCGATTGGCGCGTGTGGTACCACGTGTCAAAGAAACCATACTAGTACACTACCTCAGTAGTTATTAGCTGATACATAGTAAGTGTCTACAAAGTCTAAAATCAAAGCGCTATCGCGATGAGACTAAAGCTACGCGCGCGAACAACAAGAAGAAACTCAATCCAAAAACACCGTTCGTCATCGCTCTTTCTTCCTCACCATCGCTAAACCAATCGTCGCTCCACACAAACCAATCATCGCCCCACCAATCCGCGTCAACACGTTCGCCACTAACTGTCTGTTTGTCCCACCGGGGAAGAAGAATTTGCGCACGTGATGGTCGTCGTCGATAAATGGGAGAAAGAGCAGCCATGCGGTGAGATAAAGAAAGAGTATAGATGACACAGAGAGGACGAGTATACCGTGTATGGCTTCGGGAGAGTAGCGCTTCGTGGTGGTGAGCATTTCTCGCTTGTTTGTGTTTGTTTTTGTGTGAGGAAAAAGTTCGTTTTAATGTACCAGTACCTAGATACACAGGATGTTTTTATCATTTCATGCGCTAATATGTTTCTCTTTGAACAAGCAAACTAACAATCTAAATCTATCTGGTTTCAGACGGCATGCCTTCGTACACTCTCCGACGACACTGTTTGGCGGTTTTTGGAGCGCAGTTTTGTTCAACGGGTATTCTTCTGGCAATGTTTTGCCAGTAGTTTTCGTCCTTCTTTACCGTAGCTCGCGCGTTTTCAAGTGCGACGAGCTCCTCGAAAGACCATACCGTCTTGGAGTTGTTGATGGCAACATCACCTTCTTCGACGTCTTCCTCGGCTTCTTCAGCTTCTTCATCGATGGATTGACCTTTTTTGAGCGCGGATGGAGGTGCGCTTTTCCCTTGAACGACGCGTTGGCCACCTCGCGTCCAGCCGACGGCTTCGCCTTCGTCCGAGGAGCTGCTGTCTTCGTCCGAGGAGTACGCGCGGTGTCGCGTTTTCTTGCGAGGTTTTGGGCCTGGCTTCTTCGCATCCGGTCGGCGTTTTGACCCTGGTTTCGGGCCTGGTTTCTTCTTCACCTTGACTTCTTCCTCCTCGCCTTCTTTGGTGGCGTCCTTCTTTTTCTTCTTCTTGGAGTCGCTGCTGCCTGGCGCTTCGTCGGCCTTGTCGTCTTCCTCTTTCTTTACGACACTCCTCCCGTTTGCAACGCAATCGTAGCAGAACCAATCGCCGTCGGGTATTTTCGAGACTTGTGGTACCAAACAGAACGTATGGAAACATTTCGTGCATCCACCACATACGAGTAACGCGTAATCGTGGTCGCTTCGTTTGCATTGCAAGCACGCCTTTTCATTCGACGCAGCGGTTGGATTATCCACGAGCGGTGGTTGCAAGGAAGGCACTACCGGGATCATTTGTTGCACGACCGTCGGTTGTATTTGTTGCGGTTGTTGACGTTCTGGCGGCGGTGGTTGTGAATGTAGCGGGCGCTTTTGTTCGGAAGGAGGTGCGGAAACAGGATGCGATCTTTCCGACGCCTTGTCATCGTAATCGTTCTTAGTCTCCTCCTCGTATCTTCGCCGTTCTCGCTGGTGGTTTTCAAGGAGGTGCTGTTGGTGTTCCTGCGTATCTTGCTGCGCATACTTGCGCCAACCAACCGGCCGACCGCGTCTTTTCTTCGGTTTCTCCTCTCCGGAGCGATAGTCGCCGTCGTCGTCGTCTTCCGAGTTATTCGCGCTGACTGTCTTCTTCGTCTTTGGTCCCGTTTTCTTGGCGTTGGGAGGATTTTTCGTTCCCGGCGGCCGACCGCGTTTCTTTCTTCTCGGCGGCTGTTGTCCGTTCACGCTTCCATTTCCGTTCGCATACGCAACTCTCTTGTAATACATCTTTTCGCTTCGTTCGTCGGTTAATCCACCGATCCAATTGTCGTTGCTTCCATCACCGTCCATATCGAACGATTGTTCTTGTAACTTTCGTTTCTCTTCGTACCTTGCGGTGTTCGTTTCCCAGTACGGCCTCGCCGGGAAATTTTTGTTCGCTCGAGAAGACCGACGACGCCCATCTTCGAAATCGCTACTCTCGTCTAACCGGTACTGATATTCGTTGTTCGAGACGAGCGTTGCCACGATGGCTCTAGGATGATGTCCTCCATACTTTTGAGACGGCGGCGGTGTGATGCCTAAAATTTTTGAAGCCTCCAATCGCAGCTCCTCGGATTCGCGACGTCCTTTTCGAGCACCGTTCTTCTTTGACGGTACATCAATCATCATCGTCGACTCAGATGCGCGAACGCCACCGGATGGTGACTTTCGTCTATGCGCGCCTCTCGGTTCGATGTAGACGTCGTCTTCGTCGTTTTGTTGTTGTTGTTGTCCTCGTTGCTGCTTTTCATCCGAAGCGACAGAGTCTATTTTCCGAAAGAATCCTCTCGGCGGCGACGGTGGCTTCTCTATTTTCGGATGCGCGTCCACATACCCACCTCTGTACTCTAACGTCTCCTTCACCGTCTCGTCGTCTTCTATTTCCTGCTGCTGTCTATTTCTATCGTTTCTGTTATTTTCTATTTGCTTCACCGGTGACGGCGACAAACCGAGCGCTCGCATCCCCGGAGACGCCTCTGGGCGATGATTCGACGCTTTCAGCGGCGACGGCTGCAACGTGATCCTTCGCGGTGGGCTTGTTAATGCGTTTTGTTGTTCTTGTTCATGTGGTGCTTTTCCGGTGTCGTGCCTCGGCGACGCGCGTTGTTGTTCTTGTTCTCGTTGACGACGATGATGACGATGATTCTGTTCTTGTTGATGCTTCTTCGCGTACGGAAACCCTGTAACCATCTTCTCCACGTGTTCTCTTTGCATTTGCATCTGCATCTCGCGTTGCTGCTCGAATCGATCATCTCTTCGTCGCGCGTCGAGGAGCAGCTCCGTCATATTTTGTGCACCTTCTTTCTCGCGAGGAGACGAGTTTTTTGCCAAAAATTCCTCTTCCTCTTCCTCCAAATGCTTTTCATGTTGCAGTAAACTCTCTTTCTTCTGTTTCTTTTTCTTTCGAAAGAGGAGAGGATACGAGAAGACGATTTCCCTTTGCTCCTCTTCCTCCTCCTCGTTCGTCTCCTTCGAGAGGTGAACTCGGCCGAGCATCAAGTCGTCCAACGTGAACGACGAGGGTTTCGTTGTTTTTGTTTCCGTCGCTTTCATCATCACGTTTTCGTTCGTTCGTTCGTTCGTTCGTTGTTGTTCTTTTGTGCGCGCGCGCTTTAGAGAGAGAGAGAGAGAGAAAGAGTTTAAATCGGAAAACCTCTCAGAAACGAGTTCAATCTCTCGGGAATGGATTTCCCGGGGAAAACACAATTTTTTAAAAACGAAGTTTCTCTCTCAAACTCTCTCTGTCTTCTCTCGTTGATGTTTCCTCTCTCTCTCTCCTCCGGAAGCGCTCGATATTGTGCCGAGCGTGTCGTTCGTCCTTCTGCTTTCAGCTATCGATCGATCACGAACGATTCACGACAACAATAAACCACCAAAGAAGAAGAAGGGAATGAGTTAAAAGTTTGGAATTTAAATGAAATAAAATTTGTTTAAAGCAGCCTCCTCAGAAAAAAGAGCTGCTCTCGAGGGAGAAAAAAGATACAAAAAATGGAAAGAGGAACGACAGCTTTGACGGCAACTCTGGCGACTTTGATGAGCGAGAAAGCTGGATTCGAACGGCTTTTCTCCCGCAAAAACAAAGACGGGTTGCTCGTGGTTTTTGGCGCGGCTATTTCAGCGTCGTCCGCGATGATGTTGTGTTATTTCGCGTACAAAAAATCGTCTAACTCGTCGGGGAAGAGTTTGAAAAAAAAGGACTTTGTCAAAGCCTTGGATTTGATTCCACACCCGGAAGGCGGCTATTTCAGAGAAACCCACAGGTCTGGGGCGACGCCGATGGCAAGTCGAGGGAAAACAGATTCGAGCGGAGATTTGGTGAAAACGTCCGGAGGGAATGCGAGGAACACGATGACGTCTATTTACTATTTGATTGAGGATTACCAAGGATTGGTGTGTAACAAAAGCGACCACGTGCACTATTTTCACTACGGGTGTACGGTGCTGTATCACATCGTCAATCCATTAACGGGAGAGTATTACGTGGAACGATTAGGTTCAAATTTGAGTAAAGGCGATAAACCACAAGTCGTTGTGCCTGGAAATTATTTCAAAGCGGCGACTTTAGAGAAGACGAAAAGTTTTGACTTTGCGCTTTTAGGCGAAGGCGTCGGACCCGGGTTTGACTTTCGCGACTTTGAGTTTGTGAGTAAAGAGAAGTTAAAGAGGAATTTGTCGAACAAGAGTAACTTTTTCGTTTTAGAGAGGCTGTGCAAGCCAGGCATCGAAGACACGGACAAGTTTTACGAGAAGACAGATAATAATAATGATAAGAAGAAGAACAACAATAAGAACAATACGAATAATAATAGAAATGGATCGAGCGATAAGTTGTCGAAAGGAAAAGATATATCAGCTCCCGGTTTGAAGAAAATTCCGACGCCGAAGATAGGTGGAGGACAAAGTACCAACGCAGTAGCAGCGCCGGTGAACGGTGAAGCAAAGTCGCCACAACCACCACTCCCACCCTCGCCGCCTCCTCCGAATGCGTTGCGAACGACACCCAACGGTAATACGGTTTTGGCCGACAGAAAACTCACGCGTTCGATGGCGACCAACCCGCAGATTCGCTTCGACGATATCGGTCAATCTACGCCTCAGTTTAAACCGCCAAAAAATATCAACCGAATCGATCGAGATAACGTGGAAATCACGCCGATGGGTTTGAAAACGAGACCAGAAGAAGACGAAGGCGATAAGTCGTTGGAATTGGAAAGCCCGCTTTAAAGAGAAAAAAAATAATGCATAAAACAAAAAGCTGTAATACAAGACGCGAGCCATTCGCTGCATCCCTCCGCGACTTTAAACGTGTGCAAAATTTGTGCGCCCGTATCCGTTCCCGTCGCTTTGCTACTAAAACGTGAAGAAGAGATTTTGAATTATTGTGTGTTTGTTATGTATAAATAGTGGACAGTTTTTACAGAGACGACGCGCATCCTAATCACTCAGAACAGCAACCACACGTTTTTACGTCCACTCCAAAAGAGCGCTCTTTTGTCGCGAACGTCGGTTGTTCCCCTCTTCTCTTTCGTTCTCTCTCGCGTGATGTGATTTGTGTTCTTGTGTGTGTGTTTCGAATTTTGAATTTTTCCCCTGGGCTCCCGCAAGTTTATTAGTCCGTGCTCGCATCCTTCAACTGAGAAATCCAAATCTTAATCTCGTCCTCCGTCGGCGGTCGTTTGTGCTTCTCTTCGAACATCTTGCACAATCCGTCGAGGATGGAGTTCAACTCCTCGTCTTTGATATCCATTTTTTGTAAGTTTGAATTCGTCATCGTTTCAGAAAGCGGAGGCATTTTTTATAAGGAGAGAGAGAAGGAAAGCGTATACACTGTTAGCATCGTATTTCATCCGGGTCATCGTATTTACTTGATCACTTTGTACTTTACATCGCTCCGAAAGACTACTCTATTATTAACACTACTCCATCTATCTAGTTCTATTATTTGAGGTGCTGCGTTTTTTTCTCCGTCTTCAAAGCGCCCCCGCTCTCTCTTCGTCCAACAACTCGATTTTCTTCACCTCCAATCGAAACGCGCCGTCCATGTCGCCTTTGCCGAACTCTAAACCGCCGCAGGCGATACCAATCGATCGCACGTTCCCTCGTCGTCGTAAACTGTCTTTACCGCCAATTGTTTGCGACTCCACCACGCCTCCTTTGTAGGTTTTCATGAACTGATCGAGCGGGACGGTGAGTTCGGTCCAGTTCGTACGACCGCTACTACTTTCTTCGCTCGTCGTCGTTTTCGGCGCGAGTAAAAACGCCTGCCACAAATCGTGTTCTCCGTTCCCGAACGCGTCTCTCTCGGTTTTTATCGAGCACACGTACGCTCTGCCGTCGTAGTTTCTCATCGTAAACCGCACGTGCGAAAAATACTCCAAATCTACGTCCTCTTCTTCTTCTTCTTCTTGTTCTTCGCTTTCGTCATCCTTCCTCTCTCTCGACGTTTTCGTCAGTCGCGCCTTCACGTCGTTCCATCCAAAACCGGCAAACCCGGACCGCTTCAAGCTCCGAATCTCTCGCATCTTTTCGTCTCTCAACTGCGGCACCGATGAATCCAAGTTTCCCTCGAACACAACGCTGCCATGACCACCAACATCATCAAAGTTGTTCTCGTTCAGTTTGTTCCTCTTTTCCTTCTTCGTCGTCGTCAGAGTTGCTCGACTTCGGCCTCCAAAATCCGCGTCCGAGAACGACTTCCATTTCTTTTCGTAATCCTCCTCCTTTTCCACGAGACACCGACTGAAATCGGCGATCGTTACTACCGCTGGAATCGTCGACGGTGGTCTTTTCGCCGCGGATATAAAACTCCCGAGCATGGATTTGTAAATCGTTTTCGTCAGTTTCGAGAACATGATAGTATACGTATTGTTTTTCTCGTTATAAAGAAAATCCAAACTAGGATGAAAATCCTACCACAACAAAACCCAACAGAACAGAAGAAACCTCCTCAACAGAAAACTACGCCGAAACTACTATATGTGTACGTGTTGTGTGTCTTCCGTTTGCGAAGTTTTTGTGTACTAATAATAATCAAAGATATTTTCCAGAATTCTCTCTGTTGTTGTTGTTGTTTCTGTCTGATGTTTTTCGAGAATTTTTTTTTTTTTTGCTC
>Ga0257106_1001678_pt1 | contig 10717 bp, 13 predicted proteins | sample LP_taG_3_FD_190177 | JGI IMG/M metagenome (GOLD analysis project Ga0257106, IMG submission 190177) | Marine microbial communities from Northeast Subartic Pacific Ocean, Canada - LP_J_2011_P26_10m | ecosystem: Environmental > Aquatic > Marine > Oceanic | place: Canada: Northeast Subartic Pacific... | reverse complement strand
GTAAGTATTTCTAAACCCTACAAATGCTGGATTCAGGATAGTATCTTTTTTTGAATAGTTTAAATGCTTGCCAGAACTCATTTGGTTTACTCTTCCACCTTTACTAATAAGATAAGCATGCCCTGCTGCTATGTCCCACTCACAAGTAGGGCCAAATCTAGGATAAATATCTGCTTCATTGTCTGCTAAAGCACATAATTTTAAAGAGCTCCCCTTTTCAACAACTGAATAGCTTATAGGTATTCCGTTAAAAGATTGTTCCTCTAAAAACTCTAAAAACTGCTTATCCGTATCAGTTTGATGACTTTTACTCATAACTATTCTTAGTTGATTGGGTTTATGTCCATGAGTTAAGTAGCGATTTATTATTTTAGTAAATTTTGAGGGGCGTTGAAAGAATGATCCTGACCAAACCTTTCCTGTTGCTGGAGCAGCAACTATTCCAAAAACTGGCATAGAGTTTTCTATTAAAGCTATATTGACTGTGAATTCTTTAGATTTATTAATAAATTCTTTGGTTCCGTCTAGTGGATCAACCAACCAATATGGTCCATTTGGATTTTCTTCTTCTTTATTAAAAGTTTCTTCTGAAACTATCGGTATATTGGGTGTAATCTTTCCAAGAGATTCAATAATAATTTCATTTGCCCTATTATCTGCCTCTGTGACAGGTGAGCCATCTGATTTTATATCTAGATCAAATGAGTCTTTTTCATAAACTTCCATGATTGCCCCGGATGCATTGCTGACAGTATCATTTAGTTGATTTAAAATGCTTTCTAAAAAATTATGCGTAATCTTCATCACAATATAGTAGCAAACGTTTCTGACATATTGCTAGACATAGATGGTGTTTTATTGGATGGTAGATTCGATAATCTTTTTTGGGAAGAGTTGGTGCCTTTAGAACTCTCATTAACAAAAAATATTTCAATAGAAGATGCTAAGACTGAGATCTACAAGACAGCCTCAGAGGTTAAAGGAACTCTACCATGGTATGAGCTTGAGTATTGGGAAAAAAGATATGATATTGATCTTTTAAAAGTTGCAAACGCCTTCAGTTCAAAAATTAGCTTTTTACCTAAATCTGAAAAAGCATTAACAAAGTTATCTTCGTTAGATAAAAGAATAATCTTATTAACGAATTGTGATCCAAGGCTGCTGGCTGTTAAAGCAAAAACTGTTCCTTTTATGAAATACGTTGATGGTTGTATGTCTGCAATAGAATTAGGAACAGTAAAAGAAAAACAGGATTTCTGGAATACAGCTTTTCAACATTTCCAAATTAACCCTATAGAATCTTTATTTGCTGACGATAGTATTGGTGTTGTTAAATCATCTATTAAAGCTGGAATTAAAAATTCTTTCCAAGTTTTAGAACCTACTGGCAATGGCTCAGTTGCACATGAACCTCAAACCACTCTTACTATTAAGAATATTAGCGAATTAGTGTGAGCAGGAAGACGATTTAAGTTCTTTAAAATTAATTACTTCTAAAATTTTGTTATGGATTTCGGTATTATCCATAAGTCCCGAAAATAGATTTGCCCCAGGGCCATAGGCATATACTCCAACGGGTGTGCCAGTGTGACTTCCTGTCCCCCACTGAATCTTAGTTTGATTATTTTCATTGCCCATAATTTGTAAGCCGCCAGTTTCATGATCTGCAGTAATAATTAACAGAGTATCTTCATCTTCTGAAACAAAGTTCATGGTATCTCTTATAGTTTCATCGAAGTCTTTAAACTCAATGATCATCTTTGCTACATCATTGCTATGACCATACCAATCAATCTGACTTCCTTCGCTCATTAAAAAAAACCCTGAACAGGCTTTAGTTTTTGAGGATAAAAAATTTACAGCCATCTTTGTCATTTCTTGTTGAGTTGGTTTTTGATCAGACCTCACAATACCGTCATCATCGAAGAGACCAATAATCCTTTTCGAACTAATTAATTTTTTATCAAATAAATCTTTTTTATCATTTATAAAAGTGGTTTTGCTTTTTAAATTATCTAAGTCAAAAAACTCAAGCCCTCCTCCTAAAGATATAGCTATAGGCGAATCAATCAGTTGTTCGGCAATTTCTTCTTCTTTATATCTTGAATCTACATGAGCATAGAAAGCTGCGGGTGTGGCATGGGTGATTGAAGAAGTAGCTACAACACCAGATAAAAAACCTTTATCTGATAAGAGTTCAGGAATAGTTTTAACAATTTCTTTGTCTGGAGTCATCGATAGAAACTTATTAGAAGTCTTATATCCAGTTGCCCATGTTGTTGCTGCAGCAGCAGAATCTGTATAGAGATTGTTCGCAGAATGAGTCAAAGAAAATCCTGTGTAAGGCATTTGATCAATGGCTAATTTGTAGTCAGGTCCTCCAATAGCTATTCTTGATATGGCTATTTGATTCAAGCCAGTCCCATCTCCAATTATAAGAATGATATTTTTAGGCTTTCTTTCTAATGCAAAAGATTTTATTTCTATTAAGCGAGTATCATTGTTACCAATTTCAACAAATTCAGATTTTAATTTATTCGAGTTAAATTCATATATAACTAATAATAAAATTATTATTAATACAGAAATAAGTAAAAGAAATATCTTTTTCATTAAGGTTTTAAAGCTTTGATCCTCATTTGCATCTGTTCTTCCTTGGTATCAGGATATTTATTTCCATATATAGAGCTCTCCCATCTGCCATACATAGGGTTGGTTAGCATGAACCATTTAGTTCCCCACATATCAGAATATTTTTCTGCGAGCTTTCTTCTTGATTGAGAATCTAATGTTGATTCTTCTAATGATATAAAATCGCCTAACTGATCTCCAACTAAAAGGATAACTCTATAGTCTTTAGCGACTAGTGCTCTTCTTGAAACTTTGCTAGACCCCCAACCATTTTCTCCTCTCATTAATAGGACATCTCTATCTTCATCAAAAGGTAGCCCTAAAAGTTTAAGATTATTTTTTGTAGCCTCTTGAAGTTCAACAACCCTATTAGTGACATAAAATATTTTAACGCCTTTGTTGTGAGCATGTTTTAAGAAATTTGATACACCTGGAACAGGTTCGGCTGATTCCTCTAAACCCCACTCAATCCAACCAGTGGGATAGGAAATTCCAGTAAGTATGGATCTTGCTTGAAAAGCTATATTATCAAGAACAGTTTCATCAACATCTATAATTATTGCAGGACTTTTTTCTGAAAATTTACCTGTTTGCTCCTGTGCTGCAGTCCATGAACTATCAGCCAAAGCCCTGTCAATTGCACTTGTAGCATTTGCATAGGTTTGCATACTGTTTGCTACATACTCGGTGGAAGTTTGAGCATAAAGAACTGCCAATAGCGATTGTTCTTGAAGAGTTTTATTTACAACCGGTTCTTCTGAGGAGACATAAGGAGATAAAATAAAACAATAAGTTATAAATGATATGTATATGTGATTTCGTGATTTCATAGATTAGCTATTATAATGCCAATAAATTGTTAAGAGATATATATGAATAAAGAATTATTAGAAAACCTTGAAAAATTAAAGAAGATGTTTGTTCTCTTAAGTGAAGAAAGGAAAGTGGTTCTTTCTCATCACAAGACTTTTGAACATGTAGAGAAAATGAGAACACTTTTAAACGAATCCATAGAGATAATTGAAAATGAATAAATATAATTGTTTTGATGTAAAGATAGATAGTGGGGTTGCTCACATAACTATGAATAAACCAGATACTTTTAATTCGATGACAAGAATTTTTTGGAAAGAACTTCCTGAAATAGTTAAAGATATTGATAAGAATGCCGATGCTAGAGTCATAGTTTTATCGGGAGAAGGTAAGCATTTTAGTGCTGGCATGGATCTTGCAAATTTTGTTCCAGCTGATAATTCTGGTGAAAAGAAAGATCCAGCAAGACAAAGAGAAGCCTTTTATCATGAAGTTTTAGAATTACAAGATACTTTTTCTGCTCTAGAAGAATGCAGAATGCCTACTATTGCTTCAATTCAAGGTGCGTGCGTTGGTGGAGCTATTGATATGGTTGCTGCATGTGACATGAGGTACTGTTCAGAAAATGCTTTTTTCAAAATTGCTGAAGTTGACATTGGTATAGCTGCAGATGTTGGTACCCTTCAAAGGCTACCAACATTAATGCCTATTGGAGTTGTTCGAGAACTTGCTTACACAGGAAGGAAATTTGATTCAACTGAAGCAAAATCACTTGGCTTAGTAAATGAAGTTTATGATTCTGAAGAAAAGTTAAATATTGAAGTTAATAAGATAGCTAAAACTATAGCCAGTAAATCTCCTCTAGTAACTAGAGTCATTAAAAAACAAATCAACTATGCAAGAGATCATTCAGTTAAAGAGTCTTTGGATTATCATGCTGCATGGAATTCTAGTCTTATAAGTGGTTCTGATATGCAAGAAGCTATGACTTCATATATGAATAAAACAGATGGTACATACGATGATTTAGAAGAACTTAAATCATTCTGGGAAAAAAACGAAGGATTGATTTAGTCTCTGAGGAATACTGGTTCAGTAGCAGAAGAATCTTTTTTCGAGAAATAGTATCCATCTAAATTAAATTTAGATAACTTTTCAAAATCTCTAACATTATTTTCAATAATCCATTTTGCCATAAGTCCTCTTGCTCTTTTTGCATAAAAACTAATAATTTTGTGCTTACCGTTCTTAAAATCTTTAAAAACAGGTGACACAACATTAATATAGTCTGGCATTTTTCCTAAGACGCTAAAGTATTCTTTAGATGCAAGATTTATTAGTAAATCTGATTTTTGGGAAGCTAGATCACTTATTACATTTTCTTGAACTGAGTTACCCCAAAATTCATAAAGATTTTTGCCTTTTGAGGTTTGAAGTTTAGTTCCCATCTCAAGTCTATATGGCTTAATAACATCCATAGGTCTCAAGATTCCATATAATCCTGATAATATTCTAAGATGTTTTTGTGCAAACTTTATTTGTTTAGCATTAAAGTCTTCAGCACTTAAACCTTGATATACATCTCCTTTAAAAACTAGCATCGATGGCTTTGCATCAGATGAAACTGATTTAGCAGCTTTCCATGATTGATATCTATCAAAGTTGAGAGTTGCCAATTTATCACTAAGCCCCATTAAACTAGCTATATCCTTAGGCTCTTTATCTTTAAGAGTCTTGATAAGCTTTGAAGATTGGCTTAAAAACTGCGGTGCAGTATGATTGCTTTTAGGATCAACGGAGTAATCTAAAGTTTTTGCTGGGGAAAGAACTATTAACATGATAAATATTCTAACCAAAATAAGAAAAGACTACTAATGAAATTCGTAGAAAAGTATATAAATTTTATAGGTGAAAAAATTTCCTATCTTATTCCAGTGATGACACTTCTTATGATTATCGTTATTGTTAGTCGATATTTTTTTGGTGTCGGAAGAACAGATTTACAAGAATTAGTCATGTATTTTCATGCCCTAATTTTCCTTGGGTGTGCTGGATATGTCTTTAATAAAGATGAGCATGTAAGAGTAGATATTTTTTATAGAGGAGCAACAGCTAAATATAAAGATTTAATAAATGTAATCTTTGGTTTTATTTTTCTACTGCCTGTAGCCTTTGTGGTCGGCTTCTATTCTATAGAGTTAATAAATATGTCTTGGAAGATTCAAGAAACTTCAACAGAGGCAGGCGGTCTTCCTTATGTTTTCGTTCAAAAAACATTTATTCTTTTATTCCCTTTGACTCTTTGTGCAGCCTTTTTTAATCAGCTAATTAAAACTATATGGAAATAATACCTCTTCTATTATTAGTACTTGTTTGTTGCGCCCTTCTTTTTGGCTATCCAGTTGCTTTCACTTTATCTGGGGTGTCTATTTTGTTTGCACTGATATGTGTCCCTTTGGGTATCTTTGACGAATCTATATTTAAAAGTATTCCATTAAGAATATTTGGAATCATGAATAACGTTACTCTGCTTGCAGTACCTTTGTTTATTTTTATGGGTACTGTTTTAGAGCGCTCGGGTATTGCTTCAAAAATGTTAGAGAATATGGCCTTGGCTTTTAAAAATATTAGGGGTGGGTTAAGTATTTCAATAATTGCAGTAGGTGCTCTTTTAGCTGCTAGTACAGGGATTGTAGGAGCAACTGTTGTAACAATGGGCTTGATGTCATTACCAATATTAATTCAGCAAGGGTATAAAAAGGATTTTTCTGCCGGACTGGTAGCTTCTACTGGAACTTTAGGTCAGATCATTCCTCCATCAATTGCTTTGGTTCTGCTAGGTGATGTCATGTCCAATGCCTACCAAAGAGCTCAAAATGATATGGGTATCTTTTCTCAAAAAACAGTAACGGTTGGAGATTTATTTATTGGGGCAATAGTTCCTGGAGTTCTCATTTGTTTAGGTTATCTAATTTATGCCATCTATCAAAATAGTAAAAACCCTGATATTAAATTTTATCCAAATGCCAAATCTTCATCATCATCTGAAATTCTTAAAACTCTTGCATTGCCGCTATCGCTAATCGTTCTTGTCTTAGGCTCAATCATCTCTGGTATCGCTACTCCAACAGAAGCTTCAGCTATTGGCGCTATGGGAGCAGTTCTTATTGCAATGATAGATGGGAAATTTAGTTTATCTTTTATAAAAGAAACTAGTGAAAAGACTGCTGTAGTCTCCACTATGATTTTTACTATTTTAATTGGTGCTTCAATATTTTCCTTAATTTTTAGAGGTGTTGGAGGTGATGAGCTTATTAATCTTATCTTTGGCTCTCTTCCAGGGGGTTCTTATGGAGCTCTTATTTTTGTTTTACTTTTAGTATTTTTATTAGGATTTATTTTAGACTTTATTGAGATTTGTTATGTAATAGTTCCATTAGTTGCGCCCCCACTTCTAATAATGGGCTTTGATCCTGTTTGGTTAGCTATTTTGTTAGCAATAAATCTTCAAACTTCTTTCTTAACGCCACCTTTTGGTTTTTCTTTATTTTATTTAAGAGGTGTAGCAGATAAATCTATAAAGACTTCAGAAATCTATAGGGGTGTCATTCCATTTATTCTTATTCAATTATTTGTTCTGAGTATTGTTTTTGTATGGCCAAAACTAATACTCTAGTATTAAATATCATTTAAAAATATAGCTCACTTTTTATAAACTATTTTTAACAGCATTTTTTTTTATGTGTGTTAACTTTATACATTAGTTAAGTTATTTACATACTAATTTATGAAAGATGAAGAATTCTTAAAGCATGCGCAAAGTGTATCGAGAGTTAATAATTTCTTCTTAAAAGAGAATATAAGTACTGGTCATTTTCTTCTTTTAACTGCAATTGTTGCTAGAAAAATAAAGGGTGAACCGCTTCCAAATATTAAATGGCTACAAACTGAACTTCAAATATCATTTACAAAGGTTAAATCAATCATAGAAACTCTAGAATCCAGTGAATTACTTGTGAAAATCAATGATGATGAGGATAAAAGGGTAAAGTTTTTAGATGTTACTGAAAAAGGTAAAAAATATATTTACAACCTGATCAGCAGCTTGCCCTTATAGGTATTTAATAAAACCTCAACATTATGTCTTTTTTTAATGCTCATTCTTCTTTATAAATTAGCCTGATAATATTTCCTTTAATGGCTTTGAGGGATTTTTTTTAATGCATATCTCTTATAAAAAAACATTTACTTTTAATGAGTTTTTTTTTAAAGATATTTATTTTGTGTATGTTAAATTTAGGTAATTAAACCTCCTACTCTAATATAAATGAACCAAAAACAATTTTTTATAAATGCTAAAAGAGCAAAATTAATTCATACTTTTTTTCTAAAAGAAAAAATGTCCTTAAGTCATATGCTTTTATTAAGTGAAATTTCTGTGAGGAAATTTAATAAGGAATCCTTACCAAATATTAAATGGCTACAAACTGAGCTTCAAATATCTTTTACTAAAGTCAAATCAATAGTTGAATCTCTAGAGGGAAGAAACTTAATTATCAAGCGCAATTGTAAAAAAGATAGTAGAGTAAAATTACTAGACTTAACTGAAGAAGGCCAAGAATATATATATAAACTATTTGCAGGCTTGCCTCTTTAGAAAAAGAAATCTTTATACACTTCGAAGAATCCTTTTTAAAGCCTATTTCTTATAAAAATAATGGTTACTTAAGGTAAGTCATTTATCAAAAATAATTTATTAAACATGTGTTAAATTTAATAATTAAGTAATTTTTTAACATTCTTAATTTATGCGAAATTGTGAATAATAAATCTTTTTTAAGACATACAAAAAGTGTTTCAAACTTAAATGCGATACGTCTAAAAGAAAAATTGGGAGTTGGGCATTTTGTTCTTTTAACTGCGATTGTTGCTAGCAAAATTAAGGGGGAGAGACTTCCAAATATCAAATGGCTACAAACCGAACTTCAGATATCATTTACAAAGGTTAAACGAATAACTGAATATTTGGAGTCCAGAGGACTAATTACTAAAATCACTGACCCTATCGATAAAAGGCGAAAGTTTTTAGATGTAACAAGCAAGGGTCATAAGTACATCTGTGATTTGATCGCAAGCATTGATGCAATTGGAAAATAAGATCCTATAAGCCAGCATTATTTTTTTCTAATGCTCTTTCTGCTCTGTAGCTTGAGCGAACCATAGGTCCTGACATGACCTCAAGGAATCCTTTTTTAAGGCCTATCTCTCTATAACGTTCAAACTCCTCTGGTGTGACCCACCTTTCGATTGGATGATGATTAAGCGTTGGTCGAAGGTATTGACCAATAGTAAGGATATCTACCTGATTGTCTATCAAGTCATCCATTGTTTGTTCGATTTCTTTATCTGTTTCACCTAGACCAACAATAATACTGGTCTTAGTTAAAACTTTTGGATTGATTCTTTTCGATTCAGCAAGAACATCCATAGTTTGTTGATAGCCTGCTCTGATATCTCTTACTTGATGAGTGAGTCTTTCCACTGTTTCTATATTTTGGGCAAAAACCTCTAAGCCACAATTAACTATTGTATCAATAGATGAAGACAGTCCTTTAAAATCTGGAGTAAGAGCTTCAACTGCCGTATTGGGATTAAGGTCTTTTATAAGTTTTACAGTCTCTGCAAAATGCTGAGCTCCCCCATCTGGAAGATCGTCTCTATTAACTGAGGTTAAAACAACATATTTAAGCTTCATGATTTGAACGGCCTTAGCTGTATTTAATGGCTCATCATTATCTAACCAACCTTTTGGGTTGCCTGTATCCACAGAGCAAAATTTACACGCTCTTGTACATACTGAACCCATCAACATGAAAGTTGCTGTTCCAGCAGACCAGCATTCATTGATGTTTGGACAATGAGCTTCTTCACAAACGGTATAAAGTTTTTTTTCAGAAACCTGTTCTTTAACTTTATAGAAATTTGGATTGAAATCAGCCTTAATCCTCAACCAGCTAGGCTTCTTAGAATTAGGGATATGTGAGAATGCATTAGCTTTCTGACCGTTTTTAACAGCCTTAATACCATCTCTATTGATGTGCTTTGTTGTCGCTATAAGCTCCATAGTTAGAATATATTCCCTAATTTATTTATTGCAAGTGTTTCAACTTCCTTCATGGTTATATTTTCCTTAAAGTCCCTTATTTGTGCAACCTCCAGACCTTCATAACCGCAAGGATTGATATAAGAAAATGGTTTTAAATCCATGTCTACATTGACACTAATGCCATGATACGTTTTTCCTTTTGAAATTCTTAAGCCAATTGAAGCTATCTTCTTTTCATTTACATAAACACCTGGAGCGCCTTCAATAAAATTAGATTCTATAGAATATTCAGCCAGAAGAGATTGTGTAAATTCCTGTAAATTTCTGACGAGACTTTTTGGTCCAAGCTTAGTTTTTTTAATATCAATCATGAAATAAATAACTAATTGGCCTGGTCCATGATAAGTAACCTCTCCACCCCTATCAGATTGAATGACTGGAATATCTTTTGGAGTAAGCACATGATTTTTATCTGCGGCTGTTCCTAAAGTAAAAACAGGTGGATGCTCAAGCAACCATATTTCATTTTGAAAATCTTCAGACTGAAGATGATTTTTCATCTCTGATAAAGTTTCTAAATAATTAGAAGTGCCTAATGATTTGAAAGTTAGTTCTTTGGACACTAATCGTTTCTTGCCTCAACAAAGGCATCTTCGGAGACCTTATGATAGGCGGACACTTCTTCTTTAAACTTTTTGTAAGACTGATAAACCTTATTTACTGTTGCATCTTTTGCAGCATTTTCTTCAAGAATATCATTAGCAATAACTTTAAACTCTGCAATAACATCATCAGGTAGTTTTCTAAGCTCTACTCCATGAACATCAACAAGCTCTCTTAATGCTTTATTATTTCTTGCAGTATATTCATCTAAAATATCTTGATTTACTGCTTTAGCAGCTGTTTCAATAATAACTTGAAGATGTTTTGGTAATGCATTCCACTCATCTTGATTAATTAGTAATTCGAGCATTGAACCTGGCTCGTGCCAACCTGGATAATAGTAGTATTTAGCAGCTTGTTGAAAGCCAAAGGTTAAGTCGTTGTAAGGGCCTACCCATTCAGTAGCATCGATAACTCCTGTTTGAAGTGCTGTAAATAATTCACCACCTGGAAGAGTTACTGAGATACCCCCAGCTCTTTCTAGAACCTCCCCACCTATGCCTG
>Ga0257106_1001677_pt1 | contig 10717 bp, 10 predicted proteins | sample LP_taG_3_FD_190177 | JGI IMG/M metagenome (GOLD analysis project Ga0257106, IMG submission 190177) | Marine microbial communities from Northeast Subartic Pacific Ocean, Canada - LP_J_2011_P26_10m | ecosystem: Environmental > Aquatic > Marine > Oceanic | place: Canada: Northeast Subartic Pacific... | reverse complement strand
CTTCGATGAAGAAGAGAGAAGATATGCAATAACACGACGACAAAGAAAAGAACACAAAAAAGGAGAGAAACTCGCCCGCGCAAGTCAAAACTCTCCGTACTCGAACCCCCTTTGTCCGTTCTTTCCCGGCTCTTTTCATTCATTCAATCTGCCATGTGCGGGAGGAGAGATACAAAAACGCTCGATTTGTATCTCTAAAACAGAAAGAAAGCAAACGATGAAGAAAAGAGCTCCCACCCTTCCACCCACTATCATCGATAGACCTCTATCGATGATAGCAATGCGTGTGACTTTCTCGCGCGCGTGCGCGCGCGCACGCAAAAAAAAAGTGATATTATATGCGCGCGCAAATGCGCGCAAATGCGCGCGAGAAAGTGAGAGGAAATGAAAAAAAAATTGTTTTTTAGATACAGATACAAAATTCATGAAAATTCGCTTTCAAACTATACGAAAGAAATTTTTCTCACTTTTTGGTCGAAAAATGCCTCAAATTACACCATTTCTCAAAACATCAGAGTACTTCTTAGGTAAGTTTTCTCTCACAAATGACTCATTACTAAAGGAGACTTAAAAGAGAATAAGAAGGAAAAATGTCGGCATCGTGCGCGCGATGTGGATATACCATTTACTTGCGCGAAGCGTCCGAGCTGATTTCGTGTCAGAGCTGCAACTTGACGCACGCGACGGAGACGTTGTTTAATGCTGATGATGATGAAAATGAAGATGCGCTCACGACGGGAGGAAAAAAGATGATGAAAACAATCTCCAACGCCGCCAGTTTCTTGTACAAGTTCAACATCGAACCGAAAAACCCGGACGGGACGAAGATTGGGAGCGAACGAGACGACGAAAATGTGAGCAGAGAACGAAGAGCGACGGTGGACGAACCGTGTCCGAAGTGCGACAATCACGTGTTGAGGTTTTATACCATGCAGTTGAGGAGCGCGGACGAAGGGCAGACGGTGTTTTACGAATGCGAGAAGTGCAAACACACGTTTTCGCAGAACAATTGATTCTTTTATTAACGATGACGATGGGCAAAGAAGAAGAAAAACAACAACAACACATTCCGTGGCGTCCGAGAGATTTCTCGAGCGTGAAGAATCATCCTTTGAGCGGGATAACTTTTGCGCAGTGGTATCGGTTGGTGAGGAAGTATCGCGGGGACATCGAGTACTTTCGGTATTTCCCTCGACTGGTTTTTCTGACCGTGATGTCGATGTTCAACGCGCTCTTTGCGTGCGTTGAGATGGTGTGCTACGGTAGCGCGATTTCTAAAACGATCGTTGACGATGATCCGGTCATCATCGTCGGTCATCCGAGAACTGGGACGACGCATTTGCACAATCTTTTAACTCTAGACGAGGATTCGTTTTACACGTGCACGACGTTTGACGTCGGGTTTCCGAGTTCGTTTCTGTTGTTTCCAAAACGAGTGAGGGAAATGTTAAAAACAATCATGAACGACACGAGACCTATGGATAACATGAGATTGGCCCACGATTCGCCGCAAGAGGACGAAGTGGCGACGAACCAGTTATCCAGTTGTCTCGCGTCGCCGTATGCGCCTTTGATGTTTCCGAAATTGGAAGAAAAGTTTCGACCGTTTTATCGCTTGGACGGAGAAGACGAAGAGTATCCGTGCAAACTGGAAGACGCTCGAATTTGGCGCGATAATTTTTGGTATTTCGTGCAAAAAGTCACGTATGCCGCAGAAAACAGTCGAAAGAAAGACAATGCTCCGAAGAAGAAAAGACGAAGATTGGTGTTGAAATCGCCCGTGCATATGGCTCGGATCAAACTTTTAGCGCGAATGTTCCCGAAGGCCCAGTTTTTAGTGTGCCATCGTCACCCGTACGAAACCTTTCAAAGCGCGGCAAATATGGCCGATAAGTATTACTGGTCCTGTTTCTTGCAAGCACCCAGAAATCGAGAAGAAATCGAGGAGTTTATATTTCGACAAGGTGAGATTTTACACGACGCGTACGAGAAGGATTTGAAATATATCGATGATCTAACACCCCGCGTGATGGAAATTCCTTTCAAAGAGTTGGACGAAAAACCGCTTCAAACTTTAGAGAAGATTTACAACAAGTTTGAGTTTAAGCCCAGAAAAGAAAAGTACAAAGGGAGCGACGCAGAAACGAAAGCGAAAGCATACATCGAATCCGCGGCGTTAAAAAACTTCAAGAAGAACGCGTTCGCGGCGGATTTGAGCCGAGCGACGAAAAGAGAAATCAACCGGCGCTGGAGAACGTGGTTTCGCTTGTTCGATTATACCAAGTTTTAGGACACAAAGTAAAACACGACGATTTTAGTAGGTAGATAGATAATATGTTTAGATATAGATATATTTAGTATATAATTTAAAGTTAGGTATACAACGCGCGTTATCCTCATCATAACAGAGCCACATTCGTTCGTTTTCGTCGTTTTCTTCTTCTTCTTCTTTGACTTCTTCTCTCTCTCTCTTTTCATAATTTCACCGAAAGCGCGCATTCACAAAACTTTCTTCCTCTTGAAGAACGCCTTCAAGTAGAAAATCTGCCAAAATGCCAACCCAACGCAAACGACCAAACTAATCAATCCCATCCAAACGACTCTGGAATTTGTCGCCTCGTTCTTATCTCGCATGTCTGCCTCCAATTTCCTCAACTCCAACATCGTCTCGTGCACTTCGATCAAATCCGCCTCCAACCTTCGCAACGACTTCGTAAACACGTCCACGTCTGTCTCCTTTGCAATCTTCCCCCACGTCGTCGCCGCGACTCCAGACTTCCACTCCAAACTCACTCGGTGCTTCGCGCGATCTTCCGCCGGTATTTGCGCCGCAAAAAAGCACGCCTTGTAATCGCCGCCAACCTCCGCGGTGAAGCCGTAATCACCCTCCGAAACGTCCTCAAACTGCTTCACCACTTTCTCGTTCGGATCGAACAGTTTAATCGACAACTTCACGTTATCTATAGATTTAAAAGAAAATAATACTATCGCGCGCTCGTTGTGTTCTTCCGAGACGCACTTCATGTCGTCGTACTCCGAGTCTCCGCGGTGCACGAGATCGAATTCCAACGCCTCCGCGACAAAGAATCCATCGTAAACGTCGTTTTTTCTCCATTCAATCATCGCTAAAGAAGAGAAAAGGAAGAAGAAAAACGACGAAGACGACGACGTAAATAATGGTTTTAACCTCCTCGTTCTTCTTTTTAAACCTTTCGTCGTCGTCATTTTCGTCGTCCCAGGTGAATTCAATCAATGAGAGTGATTGATGTGTGTGATGATGATGAGAGCAGTGAGTCGTCTTTTTTTTATGATGAAGTTTTGGTGGAAAAAACGGAAGCTTGGGAGAACTGAGGAGAACTCATTACTGCGAGCGAGAAAAAAGACATAAATACCACAAGTTTATTCAACACGCGTGGTGCATGGAAGTTCTTCGTTTACAGTACTATTATTATTATTAATCCGCTTTCTTATTATTACGAGTCACTGCTGCGTTCTTTTTTTCGCCGGTGGCGTCGTTGGCCAAACCGCCGACGGAGAACACCTCTCTCGCTTTCTGCATGCGTATTTGATACGGATGCGCCATCCATACGCCTTTCCAAGCGCGTTTTTGCGTCCAAAACATTGGAAGGGTAAGTATGCCCTGGATGAAGACGACCAATACGAGTATCACGATCGTTTCGGCCGTGGTGCATTGCCACCACACCGCGGTGGCGACTTGTAAGGCGGTGTGTAAAATTTTCACGGTGACGTCCCACGTCGGTCGCGCGCTGTGCATCAAGCTGATGATTGCAGCCATGACGACGACGACGATGAATCCAGAGAAGCGTAATAGCTGCGGACAACGGAAGTTTCTAACGAGTTTTAAATGTTTCGTGTCCGAATCTACTGTTGCGTTGGCACTTTCGAAAACCACCGATGTGGCGGCGTGAGTCGAGTACCAGCCGTAAAACATTGCGTGGATGCGCATCGCCAAAAAAAAGCGCTCACGCATTTTCGAGTATAACGACGTCCTCGCGACGCTAGAATAGTACATGAGAAGCATAAGCGCGACGAAGAAGATGTTCGGTGCGTGCAAGAGGAACAGCTTTTTCCTTAACTTGGCGTAGGCTTCCGGACTCGCAATTTCCCTAACTTTTCGGTAAAACTTATTCGCCGAGGCGAAGAGAAAGCCCGAAAGTAAAACTTCGGCGTACGGGTCGCACACGTTCGCTAACGCTTTTTGTATAGAGACGTAGAAGCGCTCTCTGTCGAGCCGCCGAAGCTCGTTCGCCAAAGCGCGCAAGTTCAACGCGTCCATGGCGTCGATCGTGCACTTCGTCACTACGCCGGTGGCGACGCGTTCGTCTTCGCAGTTCTTAGCGCACGAGAGGAATGCTCGTCGCGTGATTGTGCCCATCACTTGCGGATCTTCCCGACTGCAAAAATTTGCATGAATCTCTCGATGAATGCGCTTTGAAGTTGTTACAACGATCGGTTCCGCTTCGGAAGCGTTGCAATCTCGAACGATTTGGAGCGTGGCTAATTTCACCTTACTCGACGACGCTTGGAAGAGCGAGGCAACGGATGAGAGAAGTGCGGTGTCTACGCCACCATTGCTTGTATTTTTCTTGTTGCGAGATGAAAACGCTGACTTATTGAAGCGAACGTACGTTCGAATCATCACCGGTGTCACGTCCATGTGCTCGTCTCGCTGCAAAACCGAATATTCCAACGTCGTGTTCACCTCCGGATCCAAGCACACTTCTTGGACTTCATCGTTAAACTTAATGTTCAAATAGGAATTTTCGCCCAATAAGTTCGCGCCGATGATAGCAATAGATGCGACGTAACCCGACAAAACCGAGCGCGCGCTCACGTGGAATACTTGTGGTTTTGTAACAGCTCCGATCATTTTTTCAACTTTCGTCATTATCTCAATGTTTCGATGTCGTACAGAAACTGAATTTCTTCCGCGTTCAATGACGACCGTCGCTTTCGTTTTTTCGTCTTGAACGCTATTCCGGACGCCCTTGACGAAGGCTGCGCGCAGCCGATTGAAAAGAAAGTTGTCTCCGGAGTGAAATATCGACTGAGCAAATTCGGTTTCAAGAACTTGAGGGTCGCTTACCCAGAAGGAAAAAGAAACGCAGCCAGGTCTGACTGTTCCCAATAAATCATTGATGTTATTATCGTGCGGCAAATCTTTTCCATCGGTAGTTCCTGCTCTCGGCGACTGCGCTGCTTCTTCGCCGCCGTCGCCGATGGCGAGCGGTTCCATGCGCAAAGCGTCGCGAACAAAATGCACGAGATCCGGATGTAAATCTGGCGGCGACGCGTTTTGCACTTTGACGTGCACTCCATCTTCCGAGGCTTGATTCAGCTCCCACGAGCGTCTCACTTCCATTTCGATGTCGGCTTCGTAGGCCGTTTTACGCATGGCATGGAATACCAAGCGATCACTTTTCGTCAGTGCCGGAGGAAATACGGAGAAGATGTCTGGAGAAATATCCGGGATGACCAATTTTGCCACCGGAGTATACGTCGAACCTCCAACAAGCGCTTTATCAAACGCAGCTTGTTCGAGACCATATTTACCAATTTTTTCTGTATATTGATCGCGTTCGTTTCTGAAGGCGTTTCCGATAGATTTTACGTGCTCCTTATCCAAATTTTGTTGTTGTTTCCTGACATCTTCCAAAGACTCTTCACTCACTATACTATCACAAACGAACGATCCTCCTTCTTCCCCTCGTCCCGACACTTTGTTATCGTCGTTGTTGTTCATAATATTATTCGCATTATTTTTCCTCGTCGCGACAGATCCTCTCGCTCTTTTTTCCCCGGTACTACTGCGTTCCGCCGTCGCTGCATCCCCGTTCGACGTCCTCCGACCTTCGCTCAAATCGTCGTACTTTCCCGCCCGTTTCAACCTCGCAATCCGATGCACGTTCAAACTCTTTTGACAACTCTTCATCCCGAACTCAAACTCATCAATCAAGTGCGGTTTCCTGCACTGCTGACAGAACAAAACCGAAACGCCGATACTCGGCACGAACGTGCTCGATGTCCTTAGCACGCACGCGTCGCAACAGAAGTATTTGCGAAACTTCGACCCTTTTTCATTCTTTTGCTCGTTCTCGCACATTTTACACAAAATCACGCCGTTTGTTTCCATCTCATCTTTCCTCGGCCTACCTTTTCTCCCTCGATTGATGAATGCGTTGTACGCCTTTCGTTGTTCCTCAAGCTTGAACCGTTTTTGCTCTCGTGGCGATAACGTTTGTTGCTCGTGCGACGGGATTATGCGCGAACCCCCGTCCGTCGCATCAAAATCATCATCCTCACCGTTCCTCTCTTTCCTCCTCGCGAAAACTTTCGATTGGCTCTCTTTTTCTTCTTCTCTTTCGAGTGGGAGGATTTCGTCTTTCTCCTTCTTCTCCTTCTCCTTCTCCTCAATCTCTTTTCGCGCCTCCTCGTTCGCCACTCGAAAGGTCCTCCCGTCAAACGTGATCGAATCTTTGGTCCACTTCTTGAACAACGGGTTTCGCACCACCGTCATCGATGCATCTTTTTTCTCCTCCTCCTCGTCGTTAAACTTCTTCTTTGGCGCGACTTGGACGACGAAACCGTTTTCGCCTTCGGTATCCTCTTCTTCTTCGACTCTTTCTCCGCTCTTGTTCTTCTTCATCTTCTTCTTCGCGCGATGATGATGATGACGATGAGGATGTGTTCTTTCACACGATGATCTTTGCCCGAAACCACCCTTTAATGTCGTCCTCTCATTATTCTTCTTCTTGTCGTCGTCGTCTGAATCGTTGGTGTTGTTCTTCCTCAAGCGGTTCGACGATCGACGCTTCGAGGACATCACCACTTTTTTCTTTTTTACCTCCTCCTGAGAACTTCTTCTTTATCGTGGAATCTATTCCGAGGAAGAAGACGGAAAGAAGTTTAAATTTGTTTGTTGACAGAAGGGGTTATCTTGCTGAGTTGTTTGTTTGTGAGGGAAACAGTTCCGGAAACTGTGGCGTGAGGAAAGAAAAAGAAAATACTCAGGTTGGTTCTGAATGTAATGCAAATGTATATGGTACCAGGTACAACAGGAGTATTTTAATGAGCTAATGAACGTTACGCACGTGCTTTTTCAAATTACTAGATGTACGAAAAGCTTTATCGCACACATCACATTCGTACGGCTTCTCGTTCGTGTGAATACGCATGTGGTCTCGCAAATTACTAGCATCACGAAAAGCTTTATCGCACACATCACATTCATACGGCTTCTCGTTCGTGTGAATACGCATGTGGCTTTGCAAATGACTAGATCGACGAAAACGCTTCTCGCACACATCGCACTCGTACGGTCTTTCGTTCGTGTGAGTACGCATGTGCCTTTTCAAGCTACCAGAATCACTAAAAGCTTTATCGCAAACATCACATTCGTACGATTTCTCCTTCGTGTGAATACGCATGTGTCTGGCCAACTTGGATGGTCTATCAAACACCTTCTCGCAAACATCGCACTCGTGTTGTTGCGTTCTCTTTCTCTTCACTCCTTTAGTCGTAGCATTACTTTTCGTATCTCATTTTCCTCGATTTCAAAATCGACCTCATCTTCGTCCTCAGGTATCCTCAAACACAACACCTTTGCTTCTTCTTTCTCTGCCTTCAAAACCGTCCTCGCGTTTACCGCGCGCTGCGGATGTGGATTCTTTCTTCGTCCTCCCATTTTTACTTTTATTATTAGTAGTAGTATCGAAAAGAGTTAAAACGAAGAGTTGATGATGATGATGCGAGAGACGAGTGAAGTAAAAATGTCTGAAAAAATGTTCTAAAACTAAATTGTCCAGAAAAGCTCTCACTCGCGTCTTCTTCTATCTCTTCTTCTTTTTCTTTTCGACACGAGAAATCGACCGATATCGACGTCGTCTCCATGCATAGCATCATTCCCGTACTTTTTTTGTCGTTTTGATGAATCTGCAATGATGGGGTGGTTGTTGGTCGTCGTCAAAAAATTCGATCGCTCTCGAATGTTCTCCGCCGGGTCCGCGAATTCGAGCGCTTTCAAATAGATCTTCGTCAGCGCCGCGATGCAGCACAACAGCGGGCCGAAGACGACGCCTTGCGAGGTACATTTTTCTATCACGCGGTCCGCAAAATCGTCGTCATCCCTTTTTTCGTCGTCTCTGTTTTCTTCGTCTTCGACTGTTTTTTTTCGTTTCTTCTTTCTCTTTTCCTTTTCGAGAAGCACGTCCAGGTACAAGTTTTCGGTGGTTTTCGCCACGGCGGACCAGGAATACTTTTGCAAAATCTGATCACCGAGAGCTTCGCGCTCGCGATCTCCAATCTCGCCGTTTGCGACGAGCGCTATGGCTTTTTCGAGCTGCTCGAACAAACCAGAAACCGTCGGCGGGGCTAAAAAAGAGGACGTTATTTCTTTTGGTTTTCCCGCTTTCAGTTTTCTTCTTCTTCCTCCCGTTCCCGTTTCCATCGTTGATTTCTTCTCCGACGCCGCCGGAGAAGTGACCATCGTGACTCCCGGTAACACTTCTGGAACGCCACCGACGCCTGTCGCCACCACCACCAACCCGCAACTCGCGGCTTCGACAATAGCCGTACAAAATGCCTCCGTCAACGAACAATTCAAAAAAATATCCCCTCGACGTAAAATATTCGGCACGTTCTCGTGTTTCGCATCGCCTAAGAACTCTACTTTTCCTTTGCACTCTTTTTTGTGCGTTTTTTCGCACACTTCTCGTAAATGCGGTTCCATCGGCCCCGATCCTGCGATTATGAAACGCACGTTTTTATTCCGTTTCAACGTCAACGGAATGAGTTTCGCGAGAAGGTGAATACCTTTCCGGTACGTCAAACGCGAACAGACGACGATCGTAACCTCCTTCTTGCCAATTCTTTTAGCGCTGCCGCTATTACTGATATTCTTACTACTTTCACTACCACTACTTCTGCTTTTCGATTTACCTTCGCTTCTCTTCTCCGTCGCGCGAGAAGGAGGATAAAACGCCTCCCCGTCCACGGCGTTTGGAATCACTTCAATCTTCCTCGGATCAAACCCGCGCAACTCGTACACGACCTCTTCCTCTTCATCATCATCTCTTCCTTTCCTCTTCTTCGTTTTCTTCCTCCTCACCGGCACAACGTTCATCCCACCTCTCAAACACGTGTTCTCCTTCGCCGCGTTGGTCACGCACACCGCCCGATCCGCCTCCCCGAGCGTCATCCGCAACACCTTATTACTATGAATGCTCGCCACGTCGTCGTTCATCCCAAACAAAGAGTGGTCCGTAAAAACCACGCACGGTATCTGTAACGTCTTCGCGTGTAACACGCACTCGTGCGATAAAGTCCCGCCTTGGTGCGCGTGCACCACGTTCACGTTTTCTCGTACGCACGCGATTCGGAAAATTTTCAAAACGCCAAAAATCGTCGGAAAACAGCAGTTGGTGCCTCTGATGGTCACTCTCGGGACGTAATACACTTTGACGCCGGATTTTAAGTACCGGACGCCAGAGTACGTTTCGTTGTTGTTCGAATCAGTATTGTTATCATCGCCGTTGTACGAGTGCGTGAACACGCACACTTTGTGGCCTCTTTCCGCGAGTTTACCGGCGAGATGCGCGATGTGTAATTCGACGCCCCCGACGTGCGGGAGGAAGAAATCGGAGACGAAACAGATGGAGAGTTTTCTTTGATGATGAGTATCGCGAGACATGATCACGATAATAACGATAACGAAGGAGGAGGTGGTGGTAGCACTCGTTCGACGAGCAACGGCCGCAAACCGCGATTTATGTCACGTCTTATGGCCGCTTTATGTGGTGCTTTTGTGCGCGTAAAAAGAGTGAGGATTTAGGTAAAAATACTCTTGTGTGATGTCTCTCTCACATCTTACATATAAAAGTATAACGCACTCTCACGCTGGATGCTACTACCTACATGGTGTGCGGCGAAAGCTGATTGTGGAATTTCGGGCTACCCCCGCTAAGACTATTATTTATTCCACCAGCACCGCTGTTACTATGACTGCGTCTCGAGGGAAGAAGACTTTTGCCGCCGCGCGAAACGCTCCAGAAGCGCATGCGCTTTTTGAACTTTCTCGTAAACGCTTTCAAAATTTCCTCGCAGACGATGACCGGGAAGGAGAGCCATAAGACCGCTTTCCACTCTTTCCAGGAGAGATAGCTCACGCTGAAGGTGATGTTCATCCATGGGACGTATAAGATCATCACGTGTAAAGCCATGGAGATGAAGATGGCGCCTAAGAGCCATTTGTTGGACCACGGCGGGTGTTTCAATAAACTCGAATTCTCCGATAAAGCGTTCAAGGCGTTGAACATTTCCACGGTGACGAGGACAGTCATGGACATGGTAGAAGGACGGCGGTCTTTGAAAATTTGACACGAGTAATCGTGGGCGCCTTCGACGCACTGCTCGAACGAGGTCAAATCGTTCCAGGAGAGGAGAGGACCGTTTTCAAAGTACATGAACCACCAGGCAAAGGCGACGACGGTGACGATGCCGACATACACGCCGACAATCAAGTATCGAATGAAGAGCCACGAGTCAACGATAGGTTCCGTGGGTGATCGCGGGCGTTGTCGCATGATGTCTCGATCAGGCTTGTTGAACCCGAGCGCGGTGGCGGGTAAACCGTCGGTGACTAAGTTTACCCACAGGAGTTGCACGGGGCACAAAGTCTCCGGCATGCCCAACGCCGCGG
>Ga0257106_1001676_pt1 | contig 10725 bp, 10 predicted proteins | sample LP_taG_3_FD_190177 | JGI IMG/M metagenome (GOLD analysis project Ga0257106, IMG submission 190177) | Marine microbial communities from Northeast Subartic Pacific Ocean, Canada - LP_J_2011_P26_10m | ecosystem: Environmental > Aquatic > Marine > Oceanic | place: Canada: Northeast Subartic Pacific... | reverse complement strand
GCGCGGGCAGCTTCTTGCACGGGAGCGGCCGCAGGCGCCGCACGATGCCGCTCCGCACGAGCGCGCGGTCCTCCATGGGCGCGACCGGACCCGCAGAGCCGCACGTCGACGGAAGAGTTGTGAGAGAGAGCTCGCTTCAGCATAAAATTCGAGATGCAAGATGCCGGAAAACATTCACCCGGTTTTGCAGGAGTCGCATCTCTCGAGCTGCTGCTGCGCGCGCGCGCGACTCCCGCCCAGCGCTGCCAAACGTGTGCAGCAGCGCACTCCGACGTGCCGTCGACGCCTTTGCACGCTGCGCAGCGATCTCTGCGAGCGGCGCCCGCATCGCGCCACCACGCGCGATGGAAGGCGCGCCGGAGCCCCTCGTCATCACGCCAAAGGAGGCGATCTTCGACCCCGCGTCCTACGGGCAGGCGCTCGTGACCGTCGAGGGCACCGTCGTCGTGCTCGACCGGGAGCTCGGGCGCATCGACATCTCCGCTGGCGGCGCGAAGCTCATCTGCCGCATCGACGAGATGGCCGCCGCGAGCGACATGCTCGCGGAGGCGAGCGTCGTGAGAGTGACGGGCCGCCTCCGCAAGCAGCAGCGGCGGACCTTCCTCGAGGCCGTCGACGTCTACATCGTCCATCCCGGGTAGCGCCGACCGCGCGCGCGAAACGGCCGCCGGGGCGTTTGTAATCTGCTGTGCAGCACACGACGGCACCCGAGGGCCGCTCCGCGCTCTTTCAGGCGTGACGGCGCTCCGAGAAACGAGTTAAAGCTACCGCGACTACCCCGACGCTGGCGGCGGAACGACCTCCGCGTCGACGGCCGCCTCGTCCGGGAACGCGAAGGCGCCGAGGACGCGCTCGCGCGCGGCGCGCGCGTCGGCCTCGCGCTGCATCCACTTGCGCTTCTGGCGGTGGTTCTTCGCCTCGGCGATCTTCGCCGGGAAGTCGACCTTGCAGAGCGACACGTTGAGGTGGCCCGCGCGCTTGCGCACCGTTCCCGAGCGGCCGCGGCCCATGAATTTGATGCGCTTGAGGAAGGGCGCCGGCGTCACGAAGGCGCGCTCGACCTCGAGCTCCTCGGGCACGAGCTCGTGCGCCGCGCCCGCGCGCGCCGCGCAGCGCTCGATCGCGTCGGCGACGGTCGGCGCGTACCGCTTCTTCGTGAACTGCAGCTGCGCGAGGGCGTCGGGCACCCACAGGTTCCGCACGAGCTTCGCGAGCAGGTTCAGCTTCCAGGGCGATGTCCGGATGTTCTCGTGCTTGTAGTGCGTGAGCGCGTCGCGCGGCTTCGGGGCGTAGTGCGTGAGGCGCACGGCGCACGGCGCCGCGGCGCGCGGCGCGGAGGCGGCGCGCAGCGCGCAGGCCGCTCGGCGCGCGGCGAACATCTCGAACGCTGCGTCGGCGCGCTCGGGCGGCGCGGACGGTGCGTGACACCTCCGCGACGGCCGCGGTGCTCCTCGGCGCAGCGAGCCGTCGCGACGTCGGGCAGCCCGGCAAAGCGCCGACGCCGCCGTCGTTGGCACGCAGCCCGCCATGCGGTCGCGCAAGGTCAAGGACGACGACGAGTCGTCGGCCGGCGGCGCGTCGAGCGCGAAGGCGCATCCCTCGTCGTCGACGGGTCTGTCGCCCGGCGTCCTGCTCGTGCTTGGGGCCCTGGCGCTGTTCCTCGTGGGCGAGTATTTCGACTACGGCGCGTCGGCGCCGGCGCCGGCGAGCTTCGCCGCGGAGGTCCAGAGCCTCGTGCAGGCGCAGAACCGGACGATCTTCGCGCTGCGCGGCGCGCTCGAGCGCGCGACGGCGGAGCGCGCGGCCGTCGCCGCGGCCGTCGAAAGGGCGACCGAGCGCGTGACGCGGCCGCTCGCCGCCGCGGAGCCGCCGCCGGAGCCCGCGAAGCCGCCGCCGCCCGCGGCGCCGCCGCCGCCCGCGGCGCCGCCGCCCGCGGCGCCGCGAGCGGCGGGCGGCGGCGGCGCGACGTTCGCCGGCGTCGTCGACCACGACATCCTGGCCTACGACGACGCCGCGTTCCGGACCGAGAGCGCGGCGGCGATGCTGCGGCGCTACAAGCCGACGCTCGGCGGGGGCACCTGCGAGCGCGACTTCGGCAACGGCCTCGTGGACCACTGGCGGAAGCAGAAGCGGACGTACTGCGCGCCTCGGTCCGACGGGTCGAATCCCGCGCGGCCGCCGTCGAAGATCGACTGCTACCTCGTCAAGCAGACGAGCCACCACGGCAGCGGCGACAACCTGTGCGTCGGGGAGAACGTGCGCGTCAGCTTCGCGGACCTCGCCGACGGCAAGACGCCCCAGGCCTACTTCAAGCGCTACGTCGACAGCAAGCACCAGCAGCAGCACTCCAAGATCGCGTACCGCAAAGGGACGCTCGCCGCGGACTGCACGACGGACAAGGAGGTCTGGCAGTCGAAGCACTTCCCCGGCTGGAACGTCAACTGGTTCAACGCCTTCGAGCAGACCGACGACCTCCAGTGCGACGTCGTCGCCTGTGTGGAATTCAACCACTGGTTTGGGTGGTCCTGACCAAACTTCAGAACTCTCTAGCTCGGTCAAATCGACGTCGATTCGGCTGATTTTTGGACGAATCAATTGCTCTCGTCAAGCTCTCGAAGCAGGTCCGAAAAGTCTGGTCCGAACCGTTCAATTACGCGCACATTGAAGTCGGGTTGAAGATTTGATTTCCACACAGGTCTGGGAGGAGAGCCCGACGCTCATCGTCGAGCGCGACACGTTCGCGAACTTCTTCCACAACAGCGAGGACTTCGTGAACACGCTCATCGCGTTGGCGATCCTCGAGTGGTCGACGGACGACCTGCAGCTCCTCTTCACGGACCTCTACCCCAAGGGCCCCTTCTGGCCCATCTGGTCCCAGGTCTTCAAGGGCCGGCGCGAGCCGCTCACGGCCTGGGACATCGCGCAAAAGTACGGCGACAAGCGCGTCTGCTTCAAGAAGGTCGGCATCGCGATTCTAGGCGCGGCGTCGCCCATCACGGTCGCGTCGTTCAACACGAAGTGCAAGGCGTCGAGCATCGTCCGCGCGTACAGCGACTACGTCGTCCGGGGTTTGGGCTTCGCGCCCGAGTCGCGCTACGCGTCGACCCAGGACCCGAAGCGCGTCGTCGTGACCTTCATGGCGCGGCGGTCCAGCGGCGAGTGGCCCGAGAAGCGCTTCTGCGACTCGGCGCGCTCCTTCTTCGACTGCGCGAAGCTCGGCCACCTCGGCATCCGGAAGCTCGGAAGATCCGTGCGCAACGACGGCGAGGTCGTCCGCGCGCTGAAATCGCTCGAGGGCCGCGCGTTCCCCAACGGCGCCCGGGTCACGGTGCGCGACGTCGACTACAGCTCCCTGAGCTTCGAGGACCAGATCAAGACGAACCTGGACACGGACGTCATGGTCGGCCCGCACGGCGCGGGGCTCATGCACAACATCTTCATGCCCGACCGGGCCGCGCTCGTGGAGCTCTTCATCGACGGGTCCAGCGCGAACCGCCACTTCCACAACCTGGCGAACTGGCAGGGCCGCCAGTACCACTCCGCGTCCCTCGCGAACCCCGTCCCCACGGGCCAGCTCCTCTCGCTCGTCGCGGCCGCGATCTCCGCGCTCGACCTGTCGAAGCCGTACTAGCCTCTTCGTAAGGGGGGACCCCTCTAGGCGTCGACGAGCTCGCTCGTCATGTTGCAGAGCTCGCAGATGCAGAGGCCCGCGGCCGTGCGCGACGTGCGGTGGAGCAGGTTCGCGAAGGTGCAGTGCGGGCAGTTCCAGGACCGCGGGTTCGAGCCGCGCGACACGTGGGCCGCGGCCGCGCGGCCGGCCGGCGGCGGCGCCGGCGCGCGCTGGGGCGGCGGCGGCGCGGCCCGCGCCTGGGCGGCGCGCTGGGCGGTGAGGGCCTGCTGCTGCTGCTGCTGCTGGCCCGCGTTCCACTGCGCGTTGAGGTGCTGGCTCGCCTGGCTCCGGAGGCTCTTGAGCTCGCGCGTGGCGCGGTCGAGGCGCGCCAGCGCGTCGCGCTCGTTGGCGGCCGACGCCTCGAGCTGCTGCTTGTGGTCGCGGGCCTGGGCGATGAGGCGCGCGTTGTCGCGCTTGAGCGCGTCGTTCTCGGCGCGCGTCGCCGCGGTCTGCTCGCCGATGAGGCCCCGGATGCGCTCGGCGTCCTGGGCCGCGCGGGCCTCGACGGCGGCGGCGGCGCGCCGCTCGCGGTCCACGGCCGCGGACGCCGCGCCGAGGTCGCTCTCGAGCGCCTCGGCGCGCGCGGCCGCGGCCGTCGCCTCGCGGCGCGCGTCGTAGGCCTGGCGCGCCGCGTGGCTCGCGTCGCCCCGGGCGGCCTCGAGGTCCGCGGCGGACGCCTCCAGGGACGCGCGGAGCCGCTCCAGGTCGCGCTTCGCGGCCGCGAGCTCCTCGCGGAGCGGCGCCTCCGCGCGGCGGCTCTCGAGCGCCGGGCTCCGCCACCGGGCGTCGCCGGGGGGCTCCTCCTTGCGCTCGTCCTCGTCGGCGCCGCGGGCCGGCGGCGGCGGCGCCGCCGCGGCGGGCGGGGGCGGCGCGGCGGCGGCGGCGGCGGCGGCCTGGCGCGCGCGGACGCGCGCGCCCATCGTCGTCGGGCCGGCGGCCGCGGCGACGCCCGGCGGCGCCGCGGGGGCCGGCCGCGGCGGCGCGGGCGCCGGCGCCGGCCGGCCCATGGGCGGGGGCGCCGCGCGCGGCGCCGGCGGCGCCGGCGCGGCCGCGGGCGCGCCCCAGGGGCTCGCGCCGGGCGGCGCGCCCCAGGACGAGGCGGGAGCGGCGGCGCCGCCGGCGCGGAGGTCGACGACGCGGTTGATGGGCTGGCGGCACATGGGGCACTTCGTGGACGTGTCGGCCTTGAGCACGGTCTGCCGCCGCCACTGCTGCATGCACTCGGAGCAGAACTCGTGCGAGCCCGCGCAGTCCGCGCGGAGACGGTTCGGCCGCTCGAGGCAGATGGGGCACATGTCGCCCTCGTCGAGCGACGACCGCCGGGGCTCCGGCTCCGGCGGCGGCGCCGCCGCGGCGGCGGCCGGGGGCGGCGGCAGGGCCGCGAGCTTCGCGCGGAGCCGGACCTAAGGAGCGGAAGCGTCGGTCGCGGGCGGCGCGCGCGGCCGCGCGCGCGGGCGCGGGCGCCGCGCGGTCGGGCCCTTGGGCAGCGCGAGCGCCGAGATGCCGCCGTCGTCGAGCGCCATGAGCGACCGGAGCGTCGTCACGCCCGCGGCTGCGAGTTTCTCGGTGTGTTTTGTCAACTTGAGCTCCTCGACGAGCGCCGTGAGCGCCTCTGCTCCGTAGTCGGCCATGATCGTGCGCTATGCGAGGGTGCCGGAGGTGCCGGAGAGGCGCTCGAGGCTGGCGGACTCGACGCGGCGAGGTCAGAGCCCTCTGGAGGGGACAAGGGCTCGCGGGAGGCGGAGACGGCGCCGGCGACTTCGATCCGCACGGCAATGCGGCAAGATCATCGGAGTTGACATCGGCATCTTTGGCTTCGGCGGTCTCCGCGACGCGGACTGCCGCTCGATCGCGTCGCGGCCCGGCGCCCCGCGCCGCCCGATCGGCCCCACAGCACGAACTACAAGCACCGACCCCATGGCCTTCCGCCTGTCGCAGCAAAAGGCCCAAAAGCAGCGCCAAAATGTGGAGCGCAAGCGCACGGCCGAGGCCCTCGCGGCCTTCGAGGCGTCCTTCGACGCCGGGCCGACGAAGGCCTTCGTGCGCGCGGCGGGGCCCGGCGAGGGCGACCGCGGCGCGACGTGCTTCGATCCGCGTCTTTCCCGGCACAAACGAGCGCGGACCGGTGCTTTCGAGCGATTAGGTACGCGCCGCCGCCGTCCGCGGCGCCGCCGAAGGCGCCCATGCCGCACCGCGCGCGGCGCGCGGGCGCCAAGAGCTCCATGGACGAGTTCCTCGACGAGCTCAAGAAGCGCGAGACGCTCCGGAGCTTCGGCGCGGACGTCGACGGCCCCGCGCCGCCGCGCGCCGCGCCGCCGGCCTACGAGGGGCGCACGGAGGGCACGGGCTACCAGGGCACGACGAATTTGTGCGTCAACAACCTCGCGGCGACGGTGACGGAGGAGAAGCTCATGCAGGTCTTCGGCGCGTTCGGGGACATTTTTTCCGTCAAGGTCATGTGGCCGCGGTCCGAGGACGAGCGGCGCCGGGGCCGCAACCGGGGCTTCGTGTCCTTCCGCACGCGCGAGGACGCCGACGAGGCGCTCAACGCCCTCGACGAGACGTCCATCGAGGGCGTGCGCATCGCCGTGAGCTGGGGCAAAGCCTTGAAGGACCAGCCGGGAGCGGGCGGCGGCATGACCGCGGCGCAGCGCAACGCCTACTCCTTCGGCGGCCAGGGCCCCCCCGCGGCGCCGCCGGCCAAGCCCGCGCCGGGCCGCCTCGCCGCCGTCGGCGCCATCGCGACGGCCGCGGCGACGGGCGCGCGGCCGAACCCGCTCAAGGAGTTCGCGTCGCGGACGCACGGCGTCGCGCTCCCCGCCGCCGCGCCGACGTCGTCGAAGCGGACGCGCTGGGACGCGCCGCCGGACTCGGCGCTCGAGGCGGCCCTCGAGTCGACGGGCGACGACGCGACGGACGCCGCGGTGTTCCAGGCGTCCGCGAAGATCGTCGTCGCCGCGCCGCCCGACGAGCGGACGCGGCGCCTCATCGACGCCACGGCGCTCTTCACGGCCGCCGACGGCCGCGCCTTCGAGGAGTTCGTGCGCGTGCAGGAGGGCGCCAACCCCGAGTTCGCGTTCCTGTCGCTCGCGGATTCCGACGACGGCCGCTACTACCGGTGGCGCGTCTACGAGGCGTGCATGGCCGCCCAGGGCGCGCCCCTCGCCAGGATCTTCCACATCGACGGCCGCGACGTGCGGGCCTGCCGCATCCAGCGCGGCGGGCCCTACTGGGTCGCGCCGGACGCGGCGACGACCGCCGCGCTCGGCGCCGAGGAGCACGAGCTGCCGCTCACGGCCGCGGAGGCGGCGCGGCGCGCGGACCGGAACCTGCTGGACAAGTCCGACGAGAACGCGCTCTACGCGCGGCGCGGCGCGCGCACGGGCGACGCGTCGCTCCACGTGTCCGACGCCATCGAGTTCCAACTGCAATTATCGCGGCTCACGCCGTCGCGCGAAAAGATTAGGGACGCCATGGTCTTCGCGCTCCAGCGGGCCGACGCCTGCCGCGAGATCGCCGCGCTCGTGGTCAACGCCCTCGCCGACGACGCGCCGACGACGGCGCCGGACGCGCTCGTCGCGCGGCTGTACCTCGTGTCCGACGTGCTCCACAACTCCGCGGCGCCGGGCCGCGGCGCGCGCCTCTTCCGGGGATTGTTGCGGCCGCCGCTGCCCGGCGCGCTCCATCGCCTGGGCGCGCGGCTCTTCGCGCCGGGCGAGGTCGGCGTCATGGAGGCCGCGCGGCGCCGCGCGCTCGCGGAGAAAGTCGCGACGCTGTTGAACGTCTGGCTCAACTGGTCCGCGGCGTTCCCGCCGCTCTTCGTCTTCGGCCTGGAGTCGTGCTTCTTCGAGCACGGCCTGGACGCGTCGCGGAGCCGCGAGGACGACGACGTCGGCGAGGACCGGGCCGCGGCGCTCCGGCGCGACGCGCGCTTCGCGGGGCTGTGGGACGACGCGCCCGCGGGCGCGCTCGGCTTCCGCCTCGCGCGGCTCCGCAAGTACGTCAAGCACCGCACGCTCGGCACGCCGCCGGCGGCGGCCCTCGCGGCGAGCGACGCGGAGCAGGCCGCCGAGGACGCCGCGCCGCCGGCGAAGGCCGCCGCGCGGCCGTCGCGGGCCGCCGCCGCCGCGCCCGCGCCCGGGCCCGCGCGCGGCACCTGGGGCAGCGTCGGCGCCGACGACGACGACGACGAGGACGTCGACGGCGAGGCCATCGACGACCTCCTCGACGACGTCCAAGCGCCCGCGGCGCCGCCGCCGGCCGCGGCGGCCGCGGCGGCGCCGCCGGCCGCCGCCGCGGCGCGACCGCCGGCGCCGCCGGAGCAGCGCGAGGCCCGCGGCCGGGACCGGTCGCGCTCGAGGTCCCCGGACCGGCGGCGCCGCGACGACCGCCGCCGCTCGGACTCGCGCGACCGGCCCCGCGACCGCGACCGCCGCCGCTCGGACTCGCGCCGCCGCCGCCGCCGGAGCCCCTCCTCGTCGCGCTCGTCCTCCCGGTCCTCCTCCGCGTCCTCGCGCCGCCGGTCCAGGAGCCCCGGCTCGTCGCGGAAGTACTACCGGCGCGGGTAACCACTCTCGTTGAAGTTTTCATCGTCGACAAGAACGGTTGCGAACTCGATTTTTTTTGTCGAGAAGCCACGATGGCTGACACGTTGGAGGCGGATGGTTGGGTGGCCGCGAGGGACGTCGAGGCAGCCCCCTTGGAGGTGGAGGACGCGCTGAGCGCCGCGGCCGACGCGGCCATGTTCGAGGCCGTCTTCGAGGAGCGGCGGCTCGGCATCAAGCTCGTCCTGGCGCGCGACGACGGCGGCCGCACGGCGGTGGTCGTCGACGAGACCATCGGCGGCGTCTGCCCCGACGACGTCTTTCCGCGGGACGAGCTCGTCGCCATCGACGGCGAGGGCTTCTTCCTCCCGACGCCGGCGACGTTCAGCACGTTCATCACGAAGCTCGCGAAGCGGCCGCGGCCGCTGACGCTGAAGCTGCGCCGCGGCGCCGGCCGCGAGGGCGCGCTCGCCGCGCAGACGAAGCGGCACGAGCGCGCGCGGTCGAAGGCCGCGCTGGAACACTACGAGAAGCGGGAGGAGGACGGCCGCGCGGCGTACAACGCCGCGCTGCTCAAGGGCAAGGGCGTCCACGGCGAGAAGGACACGGCCGCGGCGCTCCTCCTGCTGCGCAAGGCGGCGGGCCTCGGCGTCGTGCGCGCGCAGACCGCGCTGGCGTCGCTGTACCTGACGGGCCGCGGCGGCGTCGCTCGCGACGACGACGAGGCGTTCCGCTGGTTCTCCGAGGCCGCGCAGCGGGGCGCTGTGTGGAAATCAAATCTTCAACCCGACTTCAATGTGCGCGTCATCTAACGGTTCGGACCAGCTTCTTCGGCTGTGCTTCGAGAACTTGACGAGAGCAATCGATTCGTCCAAAAATCAGCCAAATCGACTTCGATTCGACCGAGCTAGAGAATTTCAAAGTTTGGTCGGGACGTCCCAAACCAGTGGTTGATTTCCACACAGGCGGGGCGACACGGAGGCGCTCTACCAGCTCGGCAAGTGCCACCGGAACGGCTTCGGCGTCGCGGCGGACGACCACGCGGCGCTGTGGTGTTATACGCGCGCGGCGAACGACGGCCACGCGCGCGCGCGCGACCAGGCGAAGCGGCTCATCGCGGACGGCGAGGCCGCGTCGCGGCGCGAGTCGATGCTCCGGTCCGTCCGGGACGCGCTCTTCCCGCCGAAGAAGGACGACGCCGCCTACGAGGAACTGGAGTCGCCCTGCCTCGGCGTCCACGCCGCGCTCCAGCCCGAGGACGACGACGAGCTCGACCTCCGCCCGGGCTACGCGCCGCCGGCGCCGCCGGCCGCGCCGCTCGCCGTGCCGCCGACGCCGCCCGCCGTCTTTCGCGGGCGGAAACCGCGGAGCGAGGCCGCGGCGACGACGAACCCGTTCCTCGACGAGGTCGCGTGCTAACTTAACTGCCGCGCCCTAAGGAAGTCCTTGACCGCGTTGCGCAGCGGCGCGTTGCCCGGGACGACGTGGCCGCCGGCGTGCTCGAAGACCGCGGGGCTCGCGAAGCACGACGCGAGCGACCGGGCGACGTCGGGCGGCACGGACGCGTCGGACGCGCCGAGGCAGTGGAACGTCGGCGTCGCGTTCGGCGCGGCCGCGGCGGCGTCGAAGGGCGCGCGGACGATCGCGTCGCGCGGCACGAAGCCCGCGAAGAGGAGCGCGAACCCGAAGAGCCCGGGCTCCGAGAGGCACAGCAGCGCCGCGAGCGTCGCGCCCTGCGAGAAGCCGAGGACGCCGTCGAAGGGGCCGTCGTCGGCGACGCACCGCTTCACGCGCGCGACGGACTCGTCGAGGCCGACGTACGCGCCCGAGAGCGCGGGCCGCTCGGCGTCGCGCGTGTTCCACCAGCCCAGGGGCGCGCCGCGCGCGTCCGCGTCGATGTCGCCGAGGAACGCGCCGGTGGCCGCGTGCGGCGCGTCGAGGTAGTGCACGTCCGCGAGCGCCTTGATGCCCTTGCGCACCGCGCCCGTCCGCGACGAGAAGAAGTTGGCGTTCTGCGCGTAGCCGTGCAGGCACAGCAGGCGGAGCTTCTTCGGGTCGGTTGGTTTCGGTGCCGCCACCTTCGGTGCCTCGGCGCTGGCACTCAGGGAGCTCATGCGCGTTCCAAACGCACGCGCAGTTGGCAGTAAGGCGAGCAAAACTCGCCCTCTCATACGATGCTGATTTCGGCGAAGCCAAAATTTCTCCACAACAAACCAAACTTTGGCAAAGGTGATGTGCGAGAGCATGGACCTCCACCAAACTGATAGCGACAAAAGAGTGCCGTGCAGGGCTGTAGGCCTGCAGGATTGACGACGCCGCTGGTGTAATTTGCGCCTAGCTCGGCTTGTGCGTGCCCGCGCAGCGCGCGGACTGGTTCTACGCGTTAGCAGCTCGACCACCGCGATAGCAGCATGCTGAATGCCCTCGCAGACGTGATCATTCCCGGCTATATGTGTATTGTCACTTGTGTTGTTTACCGCGTCCATGGCGACGGCGCGTGGCTACGCCTCT